>JACCDN011064683.1_pt1 | contig 38802 bp, 34 predicted proteins | sample 7441691 | NCBI WGS metagenome assembly JACCDN01 (sample SAMN15323439, study PRJNA562643) | freshwater metagenome | isolation source: river surface water | place: USA:Blue River Watershed | collected 2017-08-16 | reverse complement strand
AGCAAGCAGAGGTGACAAGGTTAACAGAAGAGATTGCAGCACTTGGAGATGTAACGGCACTTGATCAGCAAAAAGTAGCGCTTTCCAATAAAAAATCTTCACTTGCATCCCAAATCACAACACTTACATCTCAAATTGAATCTGAAAAGGAGCGGTTGAAGGATTTGGAGGCTCAGAAAGAAGGGCTTGGAAATTCTTCTGTTGGTAATGAGTCATCTGAATCTTCTTCTAAGGAGGCAGAAATTCGCTCTGAACTTGCGAAGGTGACGAAGGAGTTGGAGGGTGCGAAAGAGCAGCTTAAAATGCAAGCACTTGCATCTTTGCGTCAGGCTATGCGAAAGGCGAAGAGTGCCTCTAATCATAATTCTGATGCGACCAAGGTTTTGGAGGCAAAGGAAGAAGCGATTGTTAAAGAATTTGAAAATAAGTTAAAACCAGTTGATTCTTCAAGCGACTCTGCTGGAGAAGCACAGGTGAAACTTTCAAGGGAGCAGAAGAAGCAAAAGTTTGCAGATTGGCTTGCCTCAAAGCCAGAATTCAAAGCAAAAGCCCAAGGAATTTTAAAGGCTTTTGGTGGGAAGTATGGAAGAGAACCTCTGGCAATTAAGAAAGCTGATTTAGAAAAATTAAATCTTACTCTTGAATGGCAGAAATTGGTTAAAAAAGTTCAAGATCAAGCACGTAATCAAGGGGGGATGGCTAAAATAGCAACACCTGTGAGCACGATAACGGCCACAACAAGTTCAATTGTTGATCTTTTACCCTCTGTTGTAGAGCAAAAAGAGATGGTCAGGGCCATTCAAGATAAGGATAAGTTTGCGGTTGAATATACCGGAAATAAGGCATCTGAAATTGAAACTGCAACAAGATATGTTAGAATGAAAGATGCCCTTTTGGGGAAAGATCCTGTGTCAGTGACTGATGTTGACCATCTTAAGCCTTCTGGATATATGCATCCAAGGGTAGATGTGAATGTTCAGAAATTAGAAGCAGAAAATGCAGAATTAAAAGAAAAGCTTAAAAAACTTGAAGGCTTGGAGTCTCGAATACCACAAACTGCAGCGGTTGCTGAATAATGTAGGAAATTTGGGGATTATTTGGTAAGAATTTTCCCCAAATCAGTTCCATCTCCAGGGGATAATGGGTAGTCAAAGATCATATCTTGATACCCAAGTTTCCTGTAGAACGCTTCTGCGCTTTTATAAGCGTGCATTTTGAGAGTGTGCTTATTTTGGGTAATGCACCATTTTTCAAGAAGATTTATCATACGTTTTCCAAAGCCTTGATTTTTAAAAATCTCATCTGTGGCCAATTCGTGCAATATTGCAATATTTCCTGACATGAATTCAATGTGCGCGATGGTGGTAATTTGAGTGCCTTGATAAAGGATGAAATGATAATGATCAGGCGATATTTGAGTGACGGGGTCAAATGATTGTTCGATTCGAATTCTGTTATATGTGCTCCATTCGTTTGTGTGGGTGCAATGCATAAGGCGTGTTTCACTAAACCCTATTTTTTTTAAGATTTCTTGGATGAAATCATTTTTCCCTAGAGTGTATCCTGTAAACCTTGTGTTTGTTTTGACGAATGATGCTTCTTTTGAGAGTAACTCTTCTTTGAGGGATGCATATTTATCCTTGTCTTGCAAATTTGTGGATAAATGGTGTTTGAACATTAAATTAAGCATGATTTCCGGGTTTCCTTCTTCATAAAGATGAAGGTGAATTCCCTCTTTTTTAAAATAATAGTGAAAAGGAATGTTTACTTCACCTTTGTAAACATAGCCTATGGATTCAAGCTCGCATATGCTTGGTTTTTTGACAACAACAAGGATATCAATAATTGGTTTTGCAATTAACCCAGGGATTGATGTTGATCCAATGTGGTGTATATTAGTACAATTTTCTCCAAGCGCATTTTGAATATTTATTTTTTCAGCTTCAAATATTTTTGCCCAATTTTGGTTGTGGGGCATAACGTCTAATTTGTGTTTCATATCTTGAGTCCTTAATATTTCAAGGGTTTGTGTGATTTCTTCTGCGTATTGCTGTTTGCGTGAAAAAAGATCTAAAAAACAGATCAAATTTAGCAAATGAACTGTTGTTTTCCAGTTTTGAGAGAGCTCTGCCCCTTGATTTTCAAGGCCTTTTAGAAATTGCATTTCACCTTGAAAATCATCTCTCATGATATTGGCAATGTCCCAGAATATGGAGCCTGAAAAAGAATATTCCCAGTCTATGATTCCTGTGATTTTCCACTTTCCATCAATTTGATCTACCAGGATATTTTCTGTTTTAAAATCCCCATGAACAAGCGAGCGCTCATGAGGGCTGGGTAAGAAATGTGCAAATTTGGTTAAAATGTCATGAGAATCTTCAATTTTGGGAAGAGAATTTATAAATGCTGTAATATCATCTTGAGGGGAAATATTTAGGTTTTGATCAAATTTACCAGGGGCGATAAATTGCTTATTTGAAATCTTAGCAAGTAATACACCAACGTCATACATTATGCTGTGATCACCACCTTCTTGCAAATAAGTCTTTAGCCTTATTCCGGGTAAGAATTGTGTGATTGCAAACCTGTATCCGTCTATATCCGCCATATAGTAGGTTAAGGGGATTGGAATGGTTTGCCACAAACGTACAGCCAATTTTTGTTCGCGGTATGAAGCGGTAGGGTCTGTTAAGTAAATACGCAGGATGAAAAAATCGTTATCTACTTTTATTTTAAAATTAAAATTTGAATTTCCTTGGCTGCAAAGAGTGCATGAATGAAGTGTTTTTGTTGAAAAAGCAGCTTTTACCATTTTTTCTAATGTGGAAGGGGAGGGGAGAGGAGCCCGATTCACTTGAGGTTCCGAATAAAATCCCCAAGGCCAAGCTGACGTTCCTTTTTTAAACGTTCTGCGTAAAGAATGGATTTAAGATTGACTAAGGCTTCTTGGATGTCGTGATTAAAGACGATGTAGTCATATTCTGCCCAATGGCTGATCTCATCGGATGCTCTGCTCATGCGCGCAGCAACAACGTCATCCGCATCTTGGGCTCTGGATTTAAGACGAGTTTCCAAATCATTTAAAGAAGGGGGGAGAATAAAAACAGGAACGATATCGCTTCTGGAATTTAGAGCTAATTGTTGAGTTCCTTGCCAGTCTATATCAAATAAGATATCTTTTCCGGCATTTAAGCCGTCCAAGACTGCTTTTTTAGGGGTTCCATAATAATTTCCAAAAACATGTGCGTATTCTAAAAAATCACCATGTTCAATTTTTTGAGAAAACTCTTCTGGAGTAATAAAATGATAATGCACGCCATCAACTTCTCCTGGCCTTTGTGGGCGGGTGGTTGCAGAAATTGATAAGGAAAGATTTCTGTCTTGATCAAGAAGGAGTCTTGAAAGGGTTGTTTTTCCAGCGCCTGAAGGAGAGGACAAAACAAACATAATACCGCGACGTTTGATTGGATCCATAGTCATTTTTTTTCCTTTTCTAGTTTTCTTAAGTTTGCAACAGCTTTATTGTGATTTGCAAGTGTTTTGCTGAATTCGTGCTCTCCGCCACCTTTGACAACAAAATATAGGTCTTGCGTTTCTATGGGCTCAAAGGCAGCAATTAAAGATGCTTTTCCAGGATTGCAAATTGGACCTGGGGGAAGGCCTTCAAAGCGATATGTGTTAAAAGGGGAGTCTGTTTTTAAATCAATTTTTGAGATAGGGCGGTTCAAAACCCCTTGTCCATTTGTTACAGCGTAAATAACTGTGGGATCGCATTGTAATTTCATTTTTTTTGAAAGCCTGTGATAAAAAACGCCAGCAATTCTGGGTCTCTCATGATCAACACGGGTTTCTTTTTCAATCAATGACGCCATAATTAACTTCTCTTGAAAATTGACTTGTTTGTATTTTAGCATAAGCTGTGACTTAAGTTTAGTCATTTCTTTTTCCATTTTTTCAGTCAAAGATGCGCGCGTTTGTCCGCGTTTGTATTCATAAGTGGATGGGAATAAAGACCCTTCTTCGGGAACTTTAGAAAGTGTTCCTTCAAGTTCGTTTATTTTTTTTATTTTTTGGGTAATTTCGTAGCTTGTAAGCCCTTCAGGAATTGTGATTTTATACATTACCACATCTCCTTTGAATATTTTGTCAATGATTTGAAAAGGGCTCATTCCTTTTTCAAATCTATATTCGCCATGCTTGAGGGATAAATGTTTGGGATAAATAAGAATATCAAGAATTAACGGCCATTTAGAAGGAATGAGTTTTTCTCCCTTTAATAATTCAAAGATTTCAATAGTTTTCATGCCAGGGCTTAGATAGATCTGTTTTTCTTGGGAATTAAAGGGGCTGTAAAGTTGATGGTGAAAATTCCAGAAAAAGAAACTGGTGAAAATTATAATAGCTATAAAAATCCCAATTTTCTTTTTCATGATGAACTATAAGTTATATTTTTTTAAACACAAGCGATGCGTTTGTTCCGCCAAAGCCAAATGAGTTCGATACTGCATACTCAATATTTTTGTCTTTTGCAACAAGTGGAACAAAATCCAAATCACACCCGGCAGAAGGGTTGTGGAGATTTAGAGTAGGAGGTAAGATTCCCTTCATAAGCGCAAGTGATGTGAAGATAGCTTCAACACTTCCTGCAGCCCCCAACAAATGGCCAATGGAGGATTTTGTAGAAGAAACTGATAAGTGATCTGGTTTTTCACCAAATAATTTTTTCATAGCCGTGACTTCAATAGTGTCTCCAAGGGGCGTAGATGTCCCGTGGGCGTTGATATATCCAATTTGATCTGTGGATAGCTGTGCTCTGTTAATGGCCATCCTCATGGCTCTATAAGCGCCATCTCCGGTTTCTGATGGAGCAGTAATATGGTATGCATCTCCAGAAAGACCATATCCGATAATTTCTGCATAAATTTTTGCACCGCGTTTTTTTGCATGTTCATATTCTTCTAAGACAACAACGCCAGCGCCTTCTCCCATTACAAAGCCGTCACGTCCTTCGTCCCAAGGTCTTGATGCTTCTTCAGGGGAATCATTATAACTTGTTGAAAGGGCACGTGCTGCGCAAAAACCAGAAATCCCAAGTCTTCCAATGGCAGATTCCGCGCCACCTGCAACCATTACGTCTGCATCCCCCAGTTGAATAAGTCTTGCTGCATCACCAATTGCATGAGCACCTGTAGAGCAAGCTGTCACAACTGCGTGATTTGGGCCTTTGAATCCAAAGCGAATGGAGACTTGTCCTGAAATAAGATTAATTAAGGATGCTGGAATAAAAAAGGGGCTTACACGTCTTGGGCCTTGTTCATGCAAAGTGACGGCTGTATCATAAATACGATTAAGGCCTCCAATTCCAGATCCAATCAAAACGCCTGTGCGTTCTAAGCCTTCTTCATCTGTTGGCTGCCATCCAGAGTCAAAAATTGCTTCTTGAGCGGCTGCAATTCCATAAAGGATAAAATCATCCATCTTCTTTTGTTCTTTGGGTTCTAAAATGCTGTCTGGATTGAATTCACCTGCGCCTGTTCCACGTGGGATAATGCCCCCAATTTGAGCGGCAAGGTCGCTTGTTTCAAAATGGGTGATTTTTTTAATTCCCGATGCAGAAGAAATGAGCTTTTCCCATGTGTAGTTAACACCATTTCCTAAAGGGCCTACAATGCCCATTCCTGTAATAACAACGCGTCTCATTATTGATCCTTTATAAAAATAAAAGGCCCTTTTGCAGATGCAAAAAGACCTTTATGGTTTAGCTTCAAAGCTTTATGCAGCTTTTGAATTGATGAAATTGATAGCATCTTGAACTGTCAAGATTTTTTCTGCAACTTCTTCTGGAATTTCAATAGAAAATTCTTCTTCTAATGCCATAACAAGCTCAACTGTTTCTAAGCTGTCCGCACCAAGTTCATCTCTAAAGCTTGCTTCAGGGGTTACTTTTGCTGCATCTACGCCAAGATGAACTGCTACGATTTTTTGAACGCGTTCTACGATATCGGACATTTTTTATACCTTTCAATTCTTTAATAAAATTTTAACTTCTATTCCCTAGTGGAATCTCATCACCACCTAATATCTTCCCACTTGCTATCATAAATTCTCAAGTTTTGGAAGTCAAAAATTAAGCTCATACAAAAAAAAGTTAAAAAAATATTGAATTTTTAAATAATGGTTTCAGTGTAAAAGCTTGTATTTCAAGGTAAAACAAGGATAAATAAATTTTATACCTCTTGATAAAAAAAATATCTGATGCTTGCTCTTTTTGCGTAAATTCGCTATATTTTTAATAAATTTATAAAATTATGGAGAATAAGTCAGATATGTCCGAAGTTAAAGATTTGAAATCTAGTGTATTTTTACCTCAAACTGTGTTCCCTATGCGTGGTAATCTTCCGATAAATGAACCTGCCTTATGTGAAAAATGGGAAGAGATGGGGCTTTATAAAAAACTTCGTGAAAAATCAAAAGGGCGTAAAAAGTTTATTCTTCATGATGGACCTCCTTATGCTAATGGCAATATTCATATTGGCCATGCCTTGAATAAGGTCTTAAAAGACATGGTGTGCAGATTTACTCAAATGTCTGGATTTGATGCCCCATTTGTTCCTGGATGGGATTGTCATGGTCTTCCAATTGAATGGAAGGTGGAGGAAAAATATAGAGCTCAAGGAAAGACAAAAGAATCTGTTGATTTAATCGAGTTTCGTCAAGCGTGTTCGGATTTTGCTTCATCATGGATTGATGTACAGGTCGATGAGTTTAAACGTATTGGAATTTTAGCTGATTTTGAAAATAAATATACGACAATGAAGCCTGAATCCGAAAGTGTCATTGTTGCTGAAATTGGTAAATTTTTACTTGGCGGATATTTATATAGAGCCGCAAGGCCTGTCATGTGGTCAGTTGTTGAGCAAACAGCTTTGGCTGAAGCAGAAGTTGAATATTTGGATAAGACATCCAGTTCTGTGTATGTTGCATTTCCAATTTTGCATGATGATTTTAAAGATGTGTCTGCCGTTATTTGGACAACAACTCCTTGGACTTTGCCTGCAAATAGAGCAATTTCATATGGGCCTGAAGTTGATTATGTAATCATTAACATTGATGGAAGATCTTTTTTGATTGCAGATGAATTAAAAGATGCTTTCTCAAAAACATTATCCAAAGAATACACAGTTGTAAGAATGGTAAATGCATCAGAACTTGCTGATAAAAATTGTGCGCATCCTTTGCGTGGAAAAGGGTATGAGTTTGACGTACCCTTTATTGCAGGAGATCATGTGACAACCGATGCTGGAACTGGTTTGGTGCACACGGCTCCAAGCCACGGATTGGAAGACTTTGAAGTAGGAAGAAAATATAAACTTGAAGTGCCCGAATTGGTGCTAGGTGATGGAACGTATGCGTCTTATGTTCCTTTGTTTGCCGGTAAACATATTTTTAAAATTACTCCAGATATCTTGGAGGCGCTGCGTCAGGCAAACTCTTTGTTGCATGAGGCAAACCTTAAGCATAGCTATCCTCATTCTTGGAGGTCTAAAGCGCCGCTCATTTATCGTGCAACACCGCAATGGTTTATTTCAATGAGCCATAACAATCTTAAAGAAAGAGCGTTGAATGCGATCAAGCAAGTTGAATGGTTCCCTCAAAATAGTATTAATCGTATTTATTCAATGGTTGAAAACAGGCCAGATTGGTGTATCTCTCGTCAACGATATTGGGGTGTGCCTATTACAGTATTCGTGAATAAAAAAACTAATGAACCATTGCGCGATGCATCTGTTTTTGATCGAATTGTTGATGCTGTTAAGGCTGAAGGCATTAAAACATGGTTCTCAAGTCCAGCATCCAGATTTTTAGGAGAAGGATATAATGCTGATGACTTTGAGCAAGTTTTTGATGTAATTGATGTTTGGTTTGAAAGTGGGACCACGCATGCCTTTTGTTTAGAAAAACATCCTGATTTAGAATCACCGGCATCTCTTTGCTTGGAAGGGTCAGATCAGCATCGTGGATGGTTTCAGTCCTCTTTGCTTGAATCTGTGGGAACAAGAGATAAGGCCCCCTATAAGCGTGTCATGACTCATGGATTTGTGATGGATGAAAAAGGGCACAAAATGTCGAAATCTTTGGGCAATGTCGTGGCACCGCAAAGCGTTTGTGATAAACAAGGGGCCGATATTTTAAGGCTTTGGGTTGCAGGAGCTGATTTTAGGGATGATCTTCGCGTGGGTCCTGAAATTTTAAAACATTCTGAGGATTTATATCGCAGATTACGCAATACTTTGCGTTATATGTTGGGTGCGATCCACGGATATAGTGAAGTTGAAAGAATTGATGTAGAAAAAATGCCAGAGCTTGAGCAATGGGTTCATCACCGTTTGTTTACTTTGGGGGAGCTTGCAAAAGAAACATTGAATACTCTTGATTTTCAAAAGTTTTATTCAGAAATGCATTATTTTTGCTCTAATGATCTTTCTGCATTTTATTTTGATATTCGCAAGGATGCGCTTTATTGTGATGGTGCGAACTCTTCCAAGCGTAAAGCTGTTCGAACTACAATTTACACGCTTTATCAATATCTTGTACGTTGGCTTGCGCCAGTGATCTGCTTTACAGCAGAAGAAGCATATTTGGCTCACGATAGCGGCGAAAGTGTTCACTTGGAGGACTTTAAAACGCCACAAGAAAATTGGAATAAACCAACTTTGGAAGAAAAATGGGATGTTCTGCGTGAGATTCGAAAAGAAATAACATGTGAGATTGAAATTCAGCGTGCAGCCAAGACACTTGGATCAAGCTTGCAGGCGCATGTTGATTTGGTGGTGCCTGAAGGTTTGCGAAGTCATTTTGATGAAAATGTTGATTTTGAAGAAATATGTATAGTCTCTTCTTTGAAATTATCTTTTGGGGAGCAAAAGCAAGTTATCATTACTCTTGCTGATGGAGATAAATGTTTAAGATGCTGGAAAATTGTAAAAGAAATTGATCATGATGGGGTTTGTACGCGATGTTCTCACGTTATCTCACAATCTTAAGTTGTGTTTTGATTGCATTCGGTCTTGATTTTTGGACAAAAAGCATGGCTTTGAAAATAATTTCCTCGCAAGATGTGATTGAGGTGACGCCATTTCTGAATTTTGTTTTAAGGTGGAATTCTGGAGTCAGTTTTAGCTTTTTAGCCAATCATGATATTATTACGCCCACAGTTCTTTTGGTTTTCAACAGTCTTATTGTTTTTGGTCTTTGTATTTGGATGGTTAAGATAAAAGAGAGCTTTATTCAAATTCCTTTGGCTTTTATCATTGGAGGGGCTTTTGGGAATATTATAGATCGTATCCTTTATGGAGCTGTGATTGATTTTATCGATTTTCATATCAATACGTGGCACTTTGCTGTATTTAATGTGGGAGATTCCTTTATTAGTATTGGAATGTTTTTGTTAGTTGTAATTACATATATAAAAGAACGGAGTTCATCATGAAATATTTAACTTTTTTAGCTGTTTTGGTTTTGGCGGCATGTTCTGAAATTGAAAAGCCTCCTGTAGATCAAAAAAATGCAAAACCGACCCCAGAGAATCTAAAATTTCCACCAGATTTTTATGCACGTCCTGTAAAAGGTGAAAAGGTGAAAGCGGATCTTCCTAAAACCTAAACTTGTAATTTAACGACATTGAATTAGAAAAAAGCACTTTTGATTATTTTTTTGAATATCAAGATTTAAATTTAACTTTTCAAGAATTTCTTTTGAAAATTGGGCCGTTAAATTCCGCACGCTTGCTTGGCTGCTGTTATTATTTAAGGTGCTCAATATCTCTTCGTGAAAAGTGATCAAGGGCCCTTCTATTTCAATTGAAACAGCTTTTGGAATACAGGTTAAATCGACTTTGAGAATTCCTCCTTTGGGTAAGCATTCATGAGCGATTAAAGACAGGTTTAAAATGAGTCTTGACCAATCCCCTTCGAACTCCAAATCATAAAAAGGGGCATCTTGCCATTCTAGTACATGTTTAGGTGTTTCGAAAACCATGGTTGCGATATTTTTTGCTTCTTTGATTAAAGGGGTGGTACCTCCTTTTGAAAAACTGAATGCGGCTCTGAAGAATTGTAGTTTTTTTGAAACGGTTTCAATGCTGGATTTAATTAAGTCTGTGACATCAGATGAAACTTTTGAATCTTCAAGCATGGATGCAGCAAGAACTGCTCCTGATACGGGGGCTAGTAAATCATGGCATATTTTTGATGAGATAATACTTGAAAGATGAAGATGAGATCCGTGGTCCAAAATAAAGCACTCCTTTAATAAATTCTTAATCTTATTTTGTCCTAATTAGAGATAAGGCACAAGCAAAATATAGGCTTTATTTGGAATTTATATAAAAATATGCTAAAGTGGGATCTGGATTTTAAATTAAAATAATATGAGAATGGAAGTTGAAAAAATATGAATATCTTAGAAACACTCAAAAAGGTTAAATTATCTGGAAAAGCTGTGATGGGGCTTTCTATTTTGGGGCTGCTTATTGTTGGCGGAATTTCGTATAAAATTGTCTCATCTCCTTCTGATCTGAAAGGCCTTGAAAGGCTTCTTGCTAAGAAGGAAAGGTCATTCCCTGTTGAAGTTCAAGAGGTTGAAATTGATAAGATTAGCAAATTCTTAACATCTGTTGGGACACTTATAGCACACCAATCTGTTGCAATAAAGTCTGATGTTCCTGGCCGTGTGAAACAGATTTTGTTTACAGACGGGTTTTCTGTTAAAAAAGATGATTTACTAATTGAGTTTGATGATGAAACCGAAAAAGCATCACTCAAAATTGCAGAAGCTCAATATGAATTAGCAAAAGCAGATTTTGATCGGAATCAAGAACTTCATGATAAGAAATATTTAAGTTCCAAAGAACGTGAAAAAGCCGTGGCAACATTAAAGCAAAGAGAGGGTGAACTGGATGCTGCGCGCGCAAAACTTGCTAAGACAAAGCTTAAATCTCCATTTGACGGTGTTGTTGGCGTTATGAAAGATGTGAGTATTGGAACATATGTTCAGCCCAGTCAGGAGCTTGTGACGGTGGTGAATTTGAATCCAATGAAAGTAGATTTCAAAGTTCCAGGTTCATATCTCAAAGCAGTTCAGGTTGGGCAAAAAGTTAAAATTAAAGTTGATGGATATGATGAAGAGGTGCAAGGTGAAATTGAGGCAATTGACTCTAAGGTTGATGCGGTGGGTCACGGATTGTTGATTAGAGCAAAACTTGCAAATCAAGATGGGCGCCTTAAACCAGGATTATTTGTAAGAGTTTCTGTTGTGATTGGGGAAAATGATAAAGCGTTTGTTGTTCCTGAAAAAGCAATTGACCGTAATGGGAATGAAGAGTCTGTTTTTATTGTGTTTCGTAATATGGCTAAAAAAGTTCCAGTTGTTACAGGAGTTCGCGATAGTGGACGTGTTGAAATTTTGAAAGGATTGAACCCCAAAGACCGTGTAATTATAGCAGGAAATATGAATATTAAAGATGGCTACCCTGTTGCTGTTAATAGAACAGTTACTTTGACCGATAAAAAATAATAAAGGATAAAATTGATGAGACTTCCTGAAATTTGCATTCGAAGGCCCGTTTTTGCAACGGTGATGAGTGTTATTCTGATTTTGATTGGGCTTGTTTGTGGCAGCCGCTTGCAGATTATGGAATATCCTAAAATCAGCAAACCTAGTATTAACGTGACAACTGAATATTCTGGCGCCAATACGAATGTGATTGAAACTGGAATTACCAAGATTATGGAAGAACAGTTTGCTCGTATAGAAGGCGTGGATACAATGACATCCACTTCTTATGAAGGAACAAGCAAGATTACGATTCAATTTAGGCCAGAAAGATCTTTGGATGCGGCAGCAAGTGATATTCGTGATGCAATTGGAAAAGTTAAAAGAAATCTCCCCCAAGACATTCGAGATCCAATTTTAAAGAAAGCAACAACAGATGAAACGCCAGTTGTTTATATCGCACTTTCAAGTGAATCAAGATCCCCTGAGGATATTGCTGATTATGCAAAACGAGATCTTGAAACAGAGTTTGTGACGCTTGATGGCGTTGCCGCGGCCACTGTTGTGGGTGGAGGTGAATTTCGTATGAATATTTGGCTTGATCCTGTAAAATTGGCAGCTTACAATTTAACCGCGCCCGATGTCAATGGGGCCATTAGTCGTCAAAATAAGGATTTTTCTGCAGGCCGTATTACTGCTGGAGACCGTGAATATTTAGTGTCAACTCCTTCTGGAATGGTTGCGCCAGAGCAATTTGATCAGCTTATTATTACAAACCCTGATAGAGCAATTGCTGCAAAAGATACATATGTAAGGCTTTCTGATGTTGGGCGAGCTGAATTTTCATCTAACGAAAAGACTTTTAGAATTCTATACAATGGTAAAAATACAGTTATGTTGACAGTTGTTGCACAGTCAAATGCGAATCCATTGGATGTGGCAAGACTCGTGAAAGAAAGAATTAATATTCTCAAAGAAAAGCTTCCAGCTGACATGAAAATGGAAATTGCTCTTGATTTTACAACATTTATTGAAGAGTCAATTTATCAAGTTTATGAAACAATTGCAATTGCAACACTATTAGTTTTAGCTGTGATTTTTGCATTCCTTGGAACGGTGAGAGCTTCTGTTATTCCACTTGTGACTATTCCAGTTTCCTTGATTGGTGCTTGCATTATTCTTTATGTTTTTGGGTTTAGTTTGAATATTTTAACGCTTCTTTCTTTTGTTCTTGCGATTGGGCTTGTGGTGGATGATGCGATTATTGTTCTTGAAAACGTGTATAGGCACATTGAAAGAGGTGAAACTCCTATGAATGCTGCGATTAAAGGGAGCAAAGAAATTGCTTTTGCTGTGATTGCAATGACTATTACGCTGGCTGCTGTTTATGCGCCATTGGCTTTGGCATCGGGAATTACTGGAAAATATTTCAAAGAGTTTGCGCTTACTCTTGCGGGAGCTGTTGTTATCTCTGGATTTGTTGCGTTGACGCTTTCTCCCATGATGTGCTCAAAGTTTTTAAAAGCGCATGTAAAAAAAGAAGAAGCTGTTGGCTGGAAAGATGTTTGGCTTCATAAAATAGATTCATTTTTAAATTATCTTGATGATTTATACGCAAGAGCTTTGAGGGTTTCGATGAATTATCGCTCTTATGTTATTGGCCTTTCGGTTTTAATTAGTATTAGCGGATACATATTGGCTGTGTTTTTTATTGATAAAGAACTCAATCCAGAACAAGATAGAGGGCAGTTGAGTATTAGGGCGATGCCGCCAGCAGGACCTACGCTTGACTATGTTGCAAGGTATATGGATGAAATGGATCAAGAGCTTGAACGTGTTCCAGAAGTTAAATCCAGGCTATCAATCGTTGAGCTTCCAAATGGAAAAGGGTTTAGTATTCTTGAGCCTTGGTCAAAAAGAAAGCGTTCAGCTAAAAAGATTGCTGAAAGTACGCAAGAAAAATTTGATAAAATTGCAGGCGTGCAGGCAAAAGTATTTCCTTCCTCTTCAGCATTAGGCGCTAGTGGTAGTGCAGATGACCGTTTACAGTTCTTAATATTGACCAACAGAACGCATGCAGAGCTTCAAGGTATGACGCGCCAAATGATGGCAGCTTTGGGAAAAAGAACTCAACAAATTAAAGGCATTTCAGCGGCAACTGGAGCTGATTCACGCGAATATGTGGTCTCGATTAATAAAGATAAAGCGGCCATGCTTAAAATTGATCCAGGCGTAATTGGAGAGACTCTTGAAATTATGGGGAAGGGGAAAGTTCCAAGTCGTATAAAAAGAGATGGACGTGAATATGATGTTGTAGTTCAAGTGGAAGAAAAATATCGTAAAAAGCCCCAAGATTTGACAGATATTTATGTGCGAGCAGATAAAGGAGAAATGGTATCTCTTTCGGATCTTATCATTGTTGATACAAAAACAGCCGCGCAACAAGTTGAACATTTTGATCGTTTACGTTCTATGACTTTGTTTGCAAGTATTGCCCCAGGTTCTTCATTTAGTGAAGCGGTGGCTGTTATTCAAGAAACTGCAAAAGAGGTTTTACCTGAAGGCAGTCGTATTGAATGGAGCGGAGAAACCCGTCAATATTTTGAAGAACAAGCGAATATTTACCTTGTTTTTGCTTTGGCTTTGGCATTTATTTATTTGGTTTTATGTGCTCAGTTTGAAAGTTTTGTCGATCCATTGGTAATTATGCTCAGTGTGCCTTTGTCCATTGTTGGAGCTTTGATTACGCTCAAAATGACAAATGGAACACTTAACCTTTTCTCACAAATTGGTTTGGTGACGCTGATTGGTCTTATTACAAAGCATGGTATTTTGATTGTTGACTTTGCCAATGCAAAACTTGAAGCTGGAATGGACCGTGTTGAAGCCGCTGTTGATGCTTCAAAAATGCGTTTGCGTCCTATTTTAATGACAACTGCTGCAATGGTTTTAGGGGCGGTTCCTTTGGCCCTTGCTTCCGGGCCTGGTGCAGAACTTCGTCAGCAAATTGGTTGGGTGATTGTTGGTGGAATGTCTTTTGGAACTTTATTCACTCTTTTTATTGTTCCTGTGGTTTATACATTTGTAGGGGCTCATAAAAACTTTGATTGGAAAAAAATGCTTCGTGAATTTCTATCAGCATTTCGCCGTAAGCCTGAAGATCAAGCGCCATGACCCCAATCATTTCTGCATCTGTTTTATCTTCAGATTGGGGACGCTTAAAAGAAGAATTGTCGCTTTTAAAAGATGCGGGTGTTGATTGGATACATGTGGATGTGATGGATGGACATTTTGTTCCCAATATTACATTTGGCCCAAAGTTTGTGGAAACTCTTAAAGGTTTAACGGATTTACCTTTGGATGTTCACTTAATGATTGAAAATCCAGAAAAATATGCTGATGATTTTATTATAGCGGGTTCTGATATTTTAACTATACATGCAGAATCCACACGTCATTTGCAGGGTCTTTTAGCGAAGACCCAAGAAAAAGGCATCAAGGTAGGAGTTGCTCTAAATCCATCTACACCTGTTAGTGTTTTAGAGTGCGTGATAGACGATCTTGATTTGATTCTTGTTATGTCTGTTAATCCAGGATTTGGGGGTCAGAAGTTTATTCCAAAAACACTTCAAAAGCTTCAAAATATTTCATGGGATAAAATAATTTCTGTTGATGGTGGAATTAATGATCAAACCTGCGAGTCAGTTCTAAACTGCGGGGCAAATGTTTTGGTTGTTGGGTCATACCTGTTTAATGGAGGTGATTATACAGAAAAAGTGAAGTTACTAAAAAGTAAACAACTCTTGATTATTTAACTACCATACATCCAACTTTTTTTGATTTCAATAAATCACACATTTTCTTTGCTTTTGCTTTTGTTTCAAACCCTTCAACACGTAGTCTTGTATAGTGTCCTTTTTCACCAAGATCAACATTGGAATAAGATGGTGAGAATGAGCCAAGAATATCTTTATGAGCTCTGCTTACTCTTTCCCATTCCTCTTTTGCTTTTGCTGCGGATTTGAGAGATGCAAGTTGGATTTTAAACTTTCCTTTTGGTGAGGGCTTTTCATGGGCTGTTACAGGCGTAGGTGCTGCTTGTTTTTGGATGGTGGATTCAATGGCTTTGTTGATTGTTTTTTCCATTTCCACATCTTCGGCAGTGGCTTGATTTGGAGTTTCAATCATGGACCCCACAGAAGGAGGGAGAATGATTCTCTCAACTTGAGGTTCTTTAACTTCGTTTTTTCCATCTTTTCGAACCAGGTTTTGATAAACCATTTTATCTTGATGAGGGATAAGTTCTCCTCCTGGGTTTTCTGGCTTTATTTTTAGAGGTGTTTTAGGGGCAACAATCACAGGAACACCATTAGAGTCTTTAGGAAAAGGTTTTGCAATATGCCATATAATAATGACGATGCCAATGATAAATGTGGCAAGCAATACAAACCCTACTGGATTTTTAAAGATCCACCACCACTTTTCTTCTTCGTAATCTGCCGGTCTATTCCATGGATCTGTTCTCATTAGCGCATTTCCTCAACAGCGCTTACTCCAAGAACGGCAAGGCCATTTTTAATTGTTGTTTGAAGGGCTTTAAGTAAGCAAAGTCTGGCATTTGTTGTTTCTTGGTTATCGGGCAGAATGAAACGCATTAATGCATCATCTTTCCCCTTATTCCACAGACTATGAAAAAGGCTTGAGAGGTCATAAAGATAATAGACGACTCTGTGTGGTTCGCGTAAAATAGCTGCTTGTTCAATACATAAAGGAAATTGTGCGATAAACCATAAAAGATGAATTTCATCTGGGGATAATTTATCAAAAGAGTCCTGATTTAAGTTGGTGACTCCTGCTTGGCGGAATACAGAGTGTGTTCTGGCGTGAGCATATTGGACATAAAAAACTGGATTCTCTTTGGACTGTTCTTTTGCTTTTGAATAATCAAGATCGATGTGTGCATCATTTTTACGTGTGAGCATCATAAATCTTGCAACATCTTTCCCAATTGAATCAATAATATCTTCCAACGTTACAAAAGTCCCTGCGCGCTTTGACATTTTAACAGGAACGCCGTTATCCATGAAATTGACCATTTGGCATATTTTAACCTCTAAAGTGGCATCTCCATCGGTTAGGGCCTTGATTCCTGCAACAATACGCTTTATATATCCTCCATGATCAGCGCCCAACATGTCAATTTGCTCTTTAAACCCGCGCATATATTTGTCGTAATGATAGGCAAGATCCTTTGCAAAATATGTCCAGCTCCCATCACTTCTTTGCAAGGGCCTGTCTACGTCGTCTCCAAATTGGCTAGATTTAAAAATAAGTTGAGGTTTTGACTCCCACTCATCAATTTTAACACCTTTAGGTGCCTCTAGAATTCCGGTGTAAATAAGTCCTTTTTTGCTTAATGTTTCGATTGCTTTATCGACCGACCCATCTTTAACTAAAGCTGTTTCTGATCTGTAAACCATATTGGTAATACCGTATTTTTCAAGGGTTTTCTTGATCTCATCCATTAAAAAATTAATTGAAAATTGCATAATTTGATCAAACCAGACTTCTTGATCTGCATTTTCAAATGTATTTCCAAATTCTTTGGCTAGAGCTTGACCTACATCTTTTAAATATTCGCCAGGATAAAGACCTTCTGGAATTTCGCCAATATCATTGCCAAGAGCTTCTAAATATCTTAAATAGGCAGATTTGGTGAGCTGTTCTGCTTGACCGCCACCATCGTTGATGTAATATTCACGCTGTACATCAAATCCGGTTTTAATGAGTAAGTTTGCAATAACGTCTCCTGCAACCGATGGTCTTGCATGTCCTGCGTGAAGGGGGCCTGTTGGGTTTGCTGACACATACTCAACATTGACTTTTTTATTTCCCCCGATATGACTTTGGCCAAAAATATCTGGATTGTTCAAAATTGATGATAAAAGTTGATGAAAAACTTCTGTTTCAAGTTTGATATTGATAAATCCAATTCCTGCAATTTGCGCATCTTGGACATATTTCATTTTTCGAATAAAGGGAAGCAGCATTTGAGCTAAAACCGCTGGAGATTTTTTCTCAGCTTTTGATAAAACTAAGGCTGCATTTGTGGTTAAATCTCCAAAAGCATAATCTTTGGGCGGATCCACGCAAATTTTGGAAAAATCGCAAGACTGCAAATCTCCTTGTTCATAAAGATGTGTGAGGATTTGTGCAATGTTATCTTTGAAAAGGGTAAAAACATTCATTTTATTATCAAGGCCTTTTAATTAATATGTCTATTGTATAGTTTTAATTCTAACGAAAACCCAACAAAAAGTCAATTTTTTTTTTCAAAAAACTTAATTTTTTGGAACATATTGAAACTTCAGCAACTTTATGCCAGAGTTTGGATTTGGGTGTTTGATGGGCTCATTTGTTAAAGGCGAAAGCCAAAAATCATCCTCTATTAAAGTAAAGTATTCTTGATCAAGAACCATTTCTCTGGCTCGTTGAGCATCTGGTTCTGGAAGAGTGATAGATAGAATTCCTCCTGGTTTTAAAAAGTTTGTAATGTGGTGTAAGGACAAGGTTGATATTGGGTAGTAGCTATGGTCTTTAATTTGATCAAGTTTTCTACCATTTAATCCTTCTGCGACCCCTTCCCAAAACTCATCTGATCTCCCGTCAGCAATAATATCTGCGATAGATCCTCGTGCGCTGTATCCACGAAGGTCTAAAGACACTGTGACTTCATCTGTGGAATGGTGATGTGTTTCTTGGCACAATGAGGATGATTTTGGTTCATAGTCTAGATCATGACGTGCTCTTGCTTTATTGGTGATAACTGTAGAGATGCAATTTCCGCATCCAAGGACGATTGTATGAATATTTGGATGGTTATGTAAGAACTGAGTTATCGAAGTTTTAGATGAATAGGTGTAACCTTGTGTGGTTTGGATACTTGTTGAGATGAAATTAGTAGCTTTGAGAATTTGAAAAGCTTGTTCAGATTGATCTATTTGGTCAGATTTTTCATACATTCCCAAAATGTATTTATTAATTGCGTATCTAATGGCGGGGGTATTTCCTTTTCCTAAAATCTGATAGCTTTCCAAGTAGAGCCTTTGGGCCTTGAGGATTTCTTGATTCATTTCTTCTATGGCATTTTCTAAATCTGTTATTTTATTAGGATTTGTTTCCATGATATAATTTTTTATGATAGCTATTTTTATTTCTTGTGACAGATCATCAAAATTCATTTGGAAATTCGCTTGTTCCAATAAAAGATCAAAACTTTGTTCTGGGTAGACTTTGTTCAAAATTTCTTGGCATTCATCTTTTGTGAAAGAAAAAGGGCCTGATGATATTTCTCTGGTGGCTTGAAGGAAGTTGATCAATTCAGGATGATTTATGCCTGCTGTTTGCAATTCTCTTATAGCCACATCTTTGTGCTCTGGATGAACCTCATAGTATCCAGAGTTTCCTTGTGTGTCTGCTGAGAACAAGGCCAGAATTAGCAAGATCATTAATGTTTTCATGAGATGGGGACATCCTTATTTTAAGTTGAATGTTTTGCGATTCTTTGAGATATATAACTTTAATATTGACATTATATCAAAATCGTTTTATAAACAATCCTAAATTCTTATGGCGGAATAGCTCAGCTGGTTAGAGCAACGGAATCATAATCCGTGTGTCGGGGGTTCGAATCCCTCTTCCGCTACCAATTTCCATATTTGGCACGATTTATGCATATCTTTCTATTCGAGAGAGAACTAAAAAATAATAATATTTAAAAACTATTGCTGTTCTCTCTCTAAAATTAAAAGAGGTGATTTCGATATGGCGGTTAACCGGGTTGATACTAAGTTTAGTAATAGTAATGTTGTGGCTTTAACGCAGCAAAATGCGCTTAAGAAGCAAATGGAGGCAATTGCTCAAAATATTGCCAATATGAACACCACCGCAGCAAGATCTCAATCTATTGTTTTTAGTGCCCAACTTCTAGAGTCATCTGGTGGGCGTGGTGTTTCTTTTGTTGCTGAAAAAGGTCTTGTTCGTGATTTAAGTCAAGGACCAATCGAGCATACTGGAAATGATTTTGATATTGCTCTTAAAGGTCCTGGATATTTGTCCATTCAAACCCCCCAAGGAATTAGATATACACGTAATGGAAATTTACATCTTGATGCACAAAGGCAATTGGTTACGGCGCAAGGTCATCCTGTTTTAAGTAAAGCACAAGCCCCAATTGTTGTGCCAGCGGGAAATACTTCTATTCATATTGATCCAAGCGGAAACATTATTGGCTCTGGAGGAGCTCTTGGTGCGTTTGCGATTTCTACTTTTGAAAACGAGCAAGCATTGATCGCAAAAGGAGCAGGTCTGTATGAGACATCTCAAGTTCCATCTCCAGCTTTTAATGCTAGAGTTGAACAAGGTAGCCTTGAAGGCTCAAATGTGAATGCTGTGATTGAGGCGACAAAATTGATTGAAGTTTCAAGAATGTATGAGCAAAATCAAGCTTTTATGCAAAAAACAGATCAAAAGATCAAAGATGTTATTGAAAAAGTAGGAAGGGTGTAAAACGATGTCAACGCTTTTTATTGCAGCATCTGGAATGGTGGCACAACAATTCAACTCAGAACTTATCGCAGATAATTTTGCAAACATGAATACAGTTGGTAAAAAAAGAAAACGTGCAGTTTTTGAAGACCAAGTTTTTTCTCAAACAACCCGTCCTGGAGCGCCATCTTCTGATGCGGGGACCTTGATGCCATCTGGAGTTCAACGTGGAGGAGGAGTGCGCGTTGCTTCTACTTACCGTGTAAATGAACAAGGGGCGCCAGAACCAACAGGAAATAATAATGATATTATGATTCAAGGACGCGGATACCTGCATGTGTCTTTGCCAAATGGAAAATCTGCTTATACAAGGGCAGGGAACCTAAATCAAGCCCCTGATGGAACATTGGTGACGTCAGAAGGGTTTATTGTTATGCCAGGTCTTAAAGTGCCTCCTGGGGGGCAAATGAACATTGATCCAAACGGGCAAGTTTCTGTTCATATAGATGGTCAAGTTTCGGATCAAATTGTGGGGTCATTAGAATTGGTGGATTTTCCAAATGATGGTGGGCTTTTGGAAATTGGAGGAAATCTTTTGCAAGAAACAGACTCTTCTGGACCTCCTCAAATTGGAACGCCTGGAACAAAAGGGTATGGGACTATTTTAACAGGACATTTGGAAGCGTCTAACGTGAATCCGATTCAAGAAGTGGTTACTTTGATTAAGACACAAAGAGGCTTTGAGATGAACTCAAAGGTTATAGAAGCAGCAGATAAAATGTTCTCAACAACAGTGAGTATGGTTCGATGATAAAAATATTGTGCTTGATTATGATTTTTAATGTTCATGTTTTTTGTGATATTAATTTGAAAAATCATGTCATTATTGAAAATTCGAAAATTAAAATGGGGGATTTTTTTGAAGGGTTAGATGCAAATCTTGCTCAAAAAGAAATTCTTGATTCGCCTAAATCTGGTCAGACACTTACTCTCCCTTATTCTTGGTTAAAGCAACTAAGTCACAATGCAAAGCTTGATTGGGAGCCAAAAACAAGTGATAGCATTACTTTTGAGAGAGCAAAGGGAATTTCAGGAAAAAAAGATATTGAAGCATTGATTTCAAGGAAAATGCAAGAGCAAGGCGAAATGCGAGAGTTTCAAATTTCTTTGAATGGAGCTCCTATTATTGAAATTTCATCTGGGGAAGAAACAAGAGTTGATCTTGAGGATGTTTTTAAAGATGGTGATAGCGAGAAATTTAAAGCAACACTTAAGGTTTTTGAACGTGATGTATTTAAGGCCAGTTATACGGTTGATGGAAGATTTCAGCTCATGACTCAAATTCCAACGTTATCATCAGTTAAGCATGTTGGTGAAGAGATCTTAGAAAGCGATTTGGTTTGGCAAAAAGTTCCTCTTTCAAATGTGAATAATTTAATTATTACATCTGCGGCGCAAGTTGTTGGATTTACACCATCAAATTATCCTTTAAAGCCAGGTGAGTTTATTCGCAAGCATCAAATCAAGCAACCAACGTTAATTTCAAAAGGGAGTGAAGTTTCGTTAATTGTGGAAAGGCCAGGGTTGATTTTAACTTCTAAAGGCACAGCTTTGGAAGATGGTGTTCGAGGGAGTGTAATCCGTATTTCCAATTCTAGCAGTAAAAGAGTTATACAAGGAATTGTGAGATCTAATGAGATTGTGGAAATATCGATGCCCACTCAAAGTGCAGTTTTAAGTCAGGTGATCAAATGAAGATTTTATTAATGTTATTGCTTAGTAGTTGTTCTGGAACTTTTGATAAGCTTTCCAAACTTGGTCAGCCGCCTGAATTTTCTAATATTGAAAAAAATGCCCCATTGGAAAAGAAGATTTCTCTTCCTATGCCTCAAGCGACTCAAACCTCATATCGGTTAAATTCTCTTTGGCAACCGGGCGCAAGAGCGTTTTTTAAAGATCAACGTGCAAATCAGGTTGGCGATATTTTGACGGTTTTAGTTAAGTTTGAAGATAAAGCCAATGTTTCAAACACAACAAAACATAATCGTGAAAATTCAGAAAATAGCGTTATGACTGGACTGCTTGGAACTGAAAAATTGTTTAAAGATTCTGGATTAACGGGGGTTATAGGGGCAAGTGGAAAGCCTGGTCACACAGGAGCAGGAAGTGTTAATAGAAGCGAAGTAATTGATATTAAGCTTGCTGCTTTAATCACACAAAACCTTCCCAATGGAAATTTGGTCATTCACGGCAAACAGGAAATAAGAGTTAATAACGAGCTTCGTGAAATTGAAGTTTCTGGGGTTGTCCGTAGAGAAGATATCATTTCAAATAATACAATTTCTTATGATAAAATTGCAGAGGCACGCATTTCTTATGGTGGAAGAGGTCAAATCACAGATGTTCAAACACCAAGATGGGGATATCAGTTAATAGATGCGCTTTCTCCGATATAATTAACTTGAATTTTCAGCCTATACCAGTTAAGAATGGGTTTTGAATTCAAGTCTCAGGTGTGTGAAATGATTTATGATGTGATTGTGATAGGTGGGGGCGCTGCAGGGTTAATGGCGGCTCTTGAAGCTGCAAAGCGCTCTAAAAAAGTATTACTGATTGAACACACGCGAAAAATTGGTGAAAAAATTCGAATTTCAGGTGGAGGAAGATGTAATTTTACCAACATCCATACTAAACCAGAAAACTTTATATCGAAAAATCCTCATTTTATAAAGTCTGCGCTCAGTGGATATAGTTACCTTGATTTTATCAAATTAATAGAGGCACATAAGATTGCATACCATGAAAAAACTTTGGGGCAATTATTTTGTGATGGCCCGGCATGGCAGCTTATTGATATGTTTGTTGGCCTTTGTGGAAGATATGGAGCAGAAATACTCAAAGAGTGTAATGTGCAAGATATTTCCAAAAGTGATCATTTTAATATTCAGACAGATCATGGTTCATTTCAAAGTCATGCACTGATCATTGCAACTGGGGGGCTTTCTATTCCCCAAATTGGTGCCAGTGATTTTGGGTATCGTATAGCAAAGAAGTTTGGTTTGAAAATTATCCCAACAAAACCAGCCCTTGTTCCTTTGATTGTTGAAGGAGCTCAAAAAGAAGCTTTAACATCTTTAAGCGGAATTTCAAATCATAGCTTGGTCTCATATCAAAAAGCAAAGTTTCTTGAAAATATCTTATTCACTCATAAAGGTGTCAGTGGGCCTGCAATTTTGCAAATTTCATCTTATTTAGAAGGTTTTAATAATCAAATAATCCATATTAATTTATTACCAGATTTAGATTTAAAAGAAAGATTTGCGGCAGATAAGAACACCAAGCAAACTCTTGGTAATTATTTAAAAATGCATTTAACAAACCGTTTTGTTGATGCAATTGCAACGGATGATTTTGATAGACCTGTTACCGATTTAAAAATGAGCGTTTTGTTGGGAATTGCTGATAAGATTCATGATTTTAAAGTCGTTATTAATGGAAGTGAAGGGTATTTAAAAGCAGAAGTCACATCAGGCGGCGTTGATACAAATGAGCTCTCTTCCAAAACAATGGCCTGCAAAAAAGTCGAAGGATTGTTCTTTATTGGAGAAGTTGTGGATGTGACCGGATGGCTTGGCGGATACAATTTTCAATGGGCATGGTCATCTGGATTTGCGGCGGGTAATTATGTTTGAAATAAAAGTTACTCTTTATTCTTACTTAAAACATCTCCCACTTTTGAGAATACTCGGTAAGGAAGACTTGGGGAGGTTATTTGTGGGCCCCATGCTTTCTCAAACCCTAGTTTTTCCGCTTCTTTAAGTCTGTTGGCGCCATGAATAACAGGGCGAATTTCTCCGCTTAGGGCAACTTCTCCAAAAACGACAGTGCGCATGTCAATGGGGATTCCTTTAAGGGCTGAAATCAGGGCAACACACACGGCAAAATCAGCTCCAGGTTCTGTGATTTTAAGTCCACCTGCAACATTTAAATAGACGTCTTTATTTGAGAATACAAGGCCGCATCTTGCTTCCAAAACGGCCAGCATCATAGAAAGCCTTCCTTGGTCCCAACCAACAACTGTGCGCCTGGGGGAGCTTAAGAATGATGGGGCAACCAAGGCCTGAAGCTCAACAAGAAGGGGTCTTGATCCTTCAAGGCCAGCATAAATAACGCTTCCTGGCGTGGGTTCTTGACTTTTGGACAGAAACAGCTCAGAAGGGTTTCTGACCTCTTTAAGGCCTTCCTGGACCATTTCAAACACGCCGATTTCATGTGTTGGGCCAAATCTATTTTTAACGCCGCGCAGAATTCTATACATTTGCGTGTGTTCGCCTTCAAAGTAAAGAACAGCATCAACCATATGCTCAAGAACACGCGGCCCTGCAAGCGTTCCTTCTTTGGTGACGTGTCCTACAAGCAATATCGTGATATTACGTGACTTAGCAAGAGCGATCAGCTCTGATGTGCATTGCCTGACTTGTGTGACAGATCCAGGAGCTGATTCCAGGGCACTGCTGACCATTGTTTGAATGGAGTCGATAATTAAAATTTTCACAGCAGGATTTGATTTTACGGATGAGATAATTTCTTCTATATGAATGGATGAGGCTAATTTTAGAGGGGAATTTTCAAGCCCAAGGCGTGTGGCACGAAGGCGGATTTGATCAAGGCCTTCTTCCCCTGAAACGTATAATATTTCAAGGTTTTTTGAAAGGTCTGCTGCAAGTTGCAATAAAAGTGTTGATTTTCCAATTCCAGGGTCGCCGCCAATAAGAACAACTGATCCTGGAACAAGCCCACCGCCACAAACTCTATCGAATTCTAAAATTTGGCTTGAATAGCGAACAAGTGGAGGATGGTGTTTGTCGCTTAAAGATTCAAGTTGTAAATTAGAGGGGCCTTTAGAAGCTTTAGCGGTTGTTTTTTGAGTGATTTCTTCTATTAAGGTATTCCATTCCCCACATCCATCACATTTTCCACTCCATTTTCCCGAAACTTGGCCGCAAGATTGACAAATGTATTGGGTGATGAATTTCATGATAATTTAATACCTTATTCCCATTTGAATCCAAAACTCTTGGGCGTAATGATCATCTTTAGGTGTGTTACGTGCTCCATAAAGAGTTTTTGAGTTGTAAATCTCCATTCCTGCACCAATATATAAATAGTCTATTGGAGAATAAGTGGCATAGATCTTTCCGCCCATTTCGCCTTCGTGTGACATCAAAAGATTCGCTTCTATGGATGAATTATTCCATTGAGGGAATTTTTTATGAACGCCAATTTGTCCTTCATAAGCTTGAATGCCTTTTGCCGAAAATTCAAAGCTGATTGGAAAGGTTAGCGTATCGTCATATCTATAACCTGAAGAGACTTTATAGCAAATTCCTTGTGGCATAAGATAAGTAGAAGTATCTGGCATCCGAATGCCAAACAACTCGAATGGGCGCATTTTATAGGACCTGTCTGTTTGAAGTTTTGCAACCGACCAAAGATATGAATATAAGGATCCACTGGTCCAAAGAGATAAATACGCGGCATATTTTATGTCTTTAACATCAATATTTCTGTTGGATGTTTGATAGAAAGATAGAATATGTGAAATATCCCCAGATGTGGTTCTTTCATTTTCTCGTTTTGTATCAGAATCAAGGTTTTCAACATGAATATAAGATAAAATATTAAATTTACCTTTCAGGTATATGCCAAGTGTGCACGGATGAATTCCATTTAAATATGCATGATCGATCATATTTTCAGATAATTTTGTTTGATTATTAAGCCCTGCGGCATTGAGTAAAAAAGTTTGATCAGTATTTTTAAAATTTGTATTTTGGTGAACTTGCGCTTTGATTTCAGAGGTTGCTCCAGAAGAAGGTTTTTGAAAAATTGTCCCAAAATAATTCCCAAAAAAACTAAAAAAATTATTGTATTTACGGCTATTTTTATCTTCAAATTCTGGGTTTCCTCCATAGGCTCTGCATCTTGAAAAGTGACCAAATTCATGATAAGGGACATGTAGTTGTTCGGACAGTATGCCATTAAAGCTTGGAATGATAAGACCTATAATATATTGTGCGTTAAGAGTGATGTCGTAAAAAAAAGTTGCAGGACCAACTTCAAGGCCCAGCATATGTTCAATTCCTTCGTATAAAAAGCTGTAGACGCTAATGCTTTCGTTGATAAATTCACCAATTGATCGATTGGTATTGTGTTTATCAATATAACCAGAGCTAAAAGATAAAGTGCGTGTTTGTGTTAGCAGGGAAGGGGTTGGAGTAGGGATATCATCAGTTCCAAATAAAGGAGATATTGCCATAATTAACAGAAACAGGATTTTTTTCATGAAACACCTTTAAGCGCGCTCATCGCAGCAGATGCAGACATTTTATATAGCTCGTCTGAATCAGGGTGCTCGTTAATCTTGCAAAACCATGCATAAGCTTGTTTGTGCTGCCCTGTCATAATGCAAGAGTTCGCAAATAGAAGGAGATTGTAGGGGGTTGGATTTGGTCCATGGACAACTTCAGAGCCAATTTCAATGACTTTATCATATTCTTGTTTTTCAAAATATAAAGCCATTTGCTCTGAAGGTGTCATGTTTTTTACTTATTTTGCATCAATATTTTTGATAACTTCCATCATTTCTTGAGCAGCTTCTTTATCATCTTCATCAATGCTTGGATCACTCAAAGCCTTTTCTAATGATACCAAAGCGTTTGAATATTGCTCTGCAAAAAGATAGCTTTCTGCCAAAACAAGAGTGTCTTCAACAACTGATTCTGGGTGTTCAACAACCATTCTTGCAAATTCAAGGGATTTATCGTTATTTTCAAGCATCGCATAAGCGTCTCTTAAAATTTGAATTTCTGAAATATCTACGCCTTCATCCTTGATGATAGGTTCACCAATTTCAATGGCTTTTTTGTAGTCTTCGTTGATGAAGTAACAAAATGCAATGTTTTGTTTATCTTCACGTGTGAGCTCTCCACTTGCTTCAAGTTTTTTTGCAAGTTCTGTAGTTTTTGCGTAATCATCTGTGTGCATGTAAAATGAAAGCATGTTACGAACGTCGTCAAGATCAGCTTCTGTATGGCTTAAAACTTTTTCACCCAAAGCTGTCCATTTTTCATCATTTCCTGCGTAAAAATAACACATTGTTAAGTTGCGTAAGTCATCAAGATTAGAACCTTTATCGGCAACAATCAGTTCCCCAAGTTCTGCAGCTTTATCATAATTTTCATTTTCGAAATTTTCAAAAGCAATCTCGCGCGTTTCTTCTAAATTCATTTTTAAGTACTCCTATTTGTTAAATTAACTTAGAGTTTATCCACAAGTTAAAAATATTTCAATTAATTTCTTTTATTTGAAAGAATTGATAGCATAATTAAGTTGCAGGTGTAGATATAGAATTTACCTTTCTAAAGTCAACTTATCCGCTTGATAAAAAGCCTAAAATAAGTTACTTTAAGGCTCTGATTTAATAATAAGGACGTTACAATGAGAAGACATACTGCTGAAATTACAGCGCTTTTAAAGGAAAAAATACTCGAATTCAAACCAAGCCTTGAACCCATGGAAGTTGGTCAAGTTTTATCTGTTTGTGACGGTGTGGCGGTGCTTTGGGGGCTTGATGCCATTGGATCTGGTGAAATGCTTGAATTTGAAAGTGGCGTTAAGGGAATGGCACTGAATCTTGGGAATGAAAGCGTGGGGGCCGTGATTTTTGGCGATGATCGAGATGTTTGTCAAGGTGATACGGTTAAAAGACTTCACAGAGCTGTTGATGTATGCGTGGGAGAAGAACTGCTTGGGAGAGTTGTTGATGCCCTTGGAAACCCAATTGATGGAAAAGGCGATATTTTAAGTAATAAACGTTCAAACATGTTCTCTGATGCCCCTGGCATTATTGAGCGTAAGTCGGTCTATGAGCCCCTACAAACGGGAATTAAGGCCATTGATGGCCTGGTTCCAATTGGTAGAGGACAAAGAGAGCTTATTATTGGTGATAGAGGAACTGGGAAAACCGCTCTTGTTGTGGATACCATTTTAAATCAGAAAAAAGCCTTTGATGAAGGAAACAGCGATGAAACTTTATATTGTATTTATGTGGCTATCGGTCAAAAAAGGTCTACTGTTGCAAAGCTTGTTAAAAGTTTAGAAGAGGCGGGAGCTTTGGCATATACAACAGTTGTGTGTGCGACAGCGTCTGATCCTGCCCCGCTTCAATATTTAGCTCCTTATGCAGGGTGTGCCATGGGTGAATATTTTAGAGATTCGAAAAGGCATGCGTTGGTTATTTATGATGATCTCTCCAAACAAGCGGTTGCCTATCGTCAGATATCATTGTTGCTTAGAAGGCCTCCAAGCAGAGAAGCCTATCCTGGCGATATTTTCTATACGCATTCAAGCCTTTTAGAGCGCGCAGCAAAGCTTTGTGATGAAAAAGGTGGGGGGTCATTAACGGCGCTTCCTATTATTGAAACACAAGCAGGAGACGTTTCTGCGTATATTCCAACCAACGTTATTTCAATCACAGATGGGCAGATTTTTCTTGAAAGCAGCCTTTTTTATAAAGGTATACGTCCTGCTATTAATGTGGGGCTTTCAGTTAGCCGCGTTGGGTCAGCCGCACAAACAAAAGCCATGAAACAAGTGGCGGGAAAAATTAAGCTTGAGCTTGCTCAGTATCGTGAAATGGCCGCATTCTCACAGTTTGCTTCAGATCTTGATGCGTCCACACAAAGACTTTTATCCAGAGGTGAAAGGCTTGTTGAAATTTTAAAACAGCCCCAATATGCGCCTATTCCTTTTGAAAACCAAGTCATTCAAATTTTTGCAGGGGTCAAAGGGTATTTGGATACTGTTTCTATATCTAATATTGCGCGCTATCTTGATGAACTTTTGGTTTATATTAATCAATATGAGCCAGATGTTTTAGAATCTATTAAGCAAACAAGCCAGATCACGCCCGAAAACGAGATTTCTTTAAGCAAAGTTATTGTAAGTTTTGGTGAAGTTTTTGTGAGAAATTAAGAATTGTTTTAATTTTTTATATACAACATATCTTGAAAAAAAGACAAGAACTCCTTATAATTATTTCAAGAAGTGTAAATAAAGGGGCAAAAAATGAAACTGAAAATTTTAACAGCAATACTTATGACAATTTCTCCTGTTATGGGGATGGATGATAATTCTAACCACCCTTTGCATGGGGATAATTCTAATTATTTTGTTCGTATAGGTAACTCTAATCATCTTGATTATAAGGGGGTAGATAACTCTAATGTTTCCGATATTCATGGTGACTATAAAGTTGCTATGGCAAGCAATAATCTTGAAAGATTGATCTGTCTTGAAAGAGAAAGCTGGACTTTGGGGATGGCCCTTGCCGCTTGTCGTAAACTGTTGTTGAGTGGAAGAAAAGATCAAAGTGTAGAAATTTTGATTGAGTTTTCTGGAAAATCACCACTTGAATCATGGATAAATGGTGACGATATGGTTACTTATATTTTAGATCATTTGAATCAGAGGCAAAATCAATATACAACTGAGGACAAAATACGCGTCTTAAAAACTATCTTGAAAAATGGTAACCTTGCAATCAAACAAAAGATTTTAGCAGTAGAGCAATTGCCTCAAAAATATGGAACACTTGCTGTTAAGAAATTGATAAAGTGGCTCAATAAACCTGATCTTTCCGCGGAAGATCGTGTTCAAATCAATACACTTTTGGCAAAGCTGGGAGCGGTTGCTTAAGATCTAATTCTTCATAAAATATTAACAATTTCCCTTCTAGTATTGAAATGGTACGATATTAGAAGGATTTTTATTTATGCATTCAATTATCCATTTTTGCTTTACGCACACAAGAACGATTCTCACAACCCTGATTTTCATTATGATCACAGGTCTTATTACCTATACAAAAATCCCAAAAGAATCAAACCCTGATATAAAAATTCCGGTAATGAATGTGATGATGTCGCTGGATGGAATTTCTCCTGAAGATGCTGAAAAGCAGTTATTAAGGCCTGCAGAACAACAGCTTAAGACCATTGAGGGCATTAAAGAAATGACATCGACTGCGTTTGAAGGGGGAGGGCATATCACTCTTGAATTTTATGCAGGGTTTAATACGAATAAAGCAAAAGCAGATGTAAAAGATAAAATGGATTCAGCAAAGCCTGATTTGCCAAAAGACATGCGCGATCCAACCATTACAGAAATTGATTTAAGCCGTTTCCCAGTGCTGATTGTAAAGCTTTCAGGTCCTATCCCGGAGCGAACATTGTACAGCCTTGCAAATGACCTTAAAGATAAAATAGAAGGTGGAGTTAAGACCGTTTTAAGCGCTGATATCAGAGGTGATAGAAAAGAAGTGGCACAAATTACAATCGAGCCATCAAAGCTTGAAAATTACAACTTATCGCTCAGTGATGTTTTGAATTTTGTGCGCGGAAACAATGTGATGATTTCTGCAGGAAATTTAGAAACATCTACTGGAAAATACCCCATAAAAGTTCCTGGATTGGTTGAAAATATTGATGATCTTTATAATTTGCCAATTTCAAGCAATGGAGATTCAGTGCTGACATTTAAAGATGTTGCAAATGTAAAACGTGTTTTTGAGGATCCTGCGTTTTTCTCAAGAGACAAGGGGAAGTCAACGGTCAGCCTTCAAATTATCAAAAGATCTGGTGAAAATGTGATTCAAACCATTCAAGAAGTTAAATCTGTGGTGGAGGCTCAAAAAGCACTTTGGCCAGCAACGATGAATGTGTCTTATTCTCAGGATCAATCTCCAAAAATTATGGATATGCTGCGCGATTTACAAAATAATGTGATTGCGGCAATTTTGCTTGTGATGATTGTGATTATTGCATCCATGGGAATAAGGCCTGCGCTTTTAATTGGAATTGCGGTTCCTGGGTCATTTTTAACTGGTATTTTAATTATTGCGCTTCTTGGATATACGATCAATATCATTGTTTTGTTTAGTTTGATTTTATCTATAGGTATGTTGGTGGATGGTGCGATTATTGTTGTGGAATACGCTGATCGAAAGATGATTGAGGGCATGAATGCCTTTGAGGCCTATATGGAAGCATCAACTCGTATGTTGTGGCCTGTTGTGACTTCTATTACAACCATTCTTGTTGTATTTTTGCCTCTTCTGTTTTGGCCTGGGATGATTGGGCAATTTATGAAGTTTCTTCCCATCACTCTTATTGCAACATTAAGCGCCTCTTTAATGATGGCTCTTGTTTTTGTTCCAACGCTTGGAAGTTTGTTTGCAAAAGTCTCCCATACAAAAGATCATCCTTCTTTCCAAGCTATTTTAAAAACAGAAAGCGGTGATTTATCAACCATCTCAGGCATTACAGGAGCCTATATCAAGGCATTAACAAAAGCCCTGGATCACCCCAAACGTGTTCTTATTGGGGCTGTGAGCGTTCTTATTTTGGCTGTAATGGGGTTTAAATATTTTGGTAAAGGTGTTGAGTTTTTCCCCAATATTGAGCCTGATCAAGCATCGGTTATTGTTCATGCAAGGGGAAATTTATCGGTTTATGAAAAAGATGATATTATGAAACGTGTAGAAGAAAAGATTTTACCCATGCGCGAATTGAAATCTATTGATTCCACAACTTATGGACTCCCTCAAAGGGGTCAGGAAGATGTCATTGGAGAAATTTATCTTGAATTTTCAGATTGGAAGGAAAGACGAAAAGTTGAGGCTATTATGAATGATATTGCCGTTAAAACCAAAGATATTCCTGGAATTGTTGTGGATGCACAAGGCAAGAAAATGGGACCAGTTCGCGGAAAACCTATTGAAATTTCTCTCTCAAGCAGAGATCTTGGAGTTTTGGATAAGGCAACGAATCTTATTTCAAACCTCTTAAAATCTTCGCCTGATATTAAAGATGTTGAAGATAATCGATTCATACCTGGTATTCAATGGGAAATAAATGTGGATAAAGCGCAGGCATCAAAGTTTGGTCTTGATATTTTAAGTATTGGTAATATGATTAAAGTCATTACAAATGGCATTAAAATTGGGACATATCGTCCACAAGACAGCAGAGATCAGCTGGATGTGATTTTAAAATTCCCAAATGAATATCGCACAATTGACGAATTGAGTTTGCTCAAAATTAATACAAGAAATGGTCTTGTTCCTTTAAGCTCTATGATGAGTTATAAGGCTCAGCCAAAGGTGGGGGTCATTAATAGAAGTGGTGGCGTGAGAACCTTAACCATAAAAGCAGATGTAAAAGAAGGTGTCTTAGTTAACAATATTCTGCCGGACTTGAAGAAAAAAATGGGAACTCTTGGGATTGATGGGAGCGTGAAAGTTGATTTTAAAGGGCAGGAAAAAGATCAACAAGATAACATGGTGTTTTTAGGTAACGCTTTTTTAATTGCCATTTTTATTATTTTTATTATTTTAATCACGCAGTTTAATAGCTTTTTTAGCGCATCACTGATTTTAAGCGCAGTGGTAATGTCCACAGTAGGGGTGTTTGTGGGACTTTTAATCAACGGTATGCCATTTGGAGTTGTGATGGGGGGGCTTGGCGTTATTTCGCTTGCAGGTATCATAGTAAGTAATAATATTATCTTGATTGATACGTTTGATAAGATGAAACATAAATATACAAATCTTCATGAGGTTTTACTACGTACGTGTGCTCAAAGATTGCGCCCTGTGATTTTAACAAAGCTCACTATTATCCTGGGTCTTTTGCCTATCATGTTTGCTGTTGATTTGAATTTCTGGGATCGTGAGATTTCGGTTGGCGCACCATCTACACAGTGGTGGGTTCAGCTTTCTACGTGCATTGTTTATGGAGTCTTATTCGCATCTGTCTTGACCCTTTTTGTGACCCCTTGTGCGCTCATGGTTTGGGAAAAAAGACGCAAGTAAATGTATTTGTGTGATATTTATTTCTCTTAAGATCAAGGAGGGGGCGGACCGTAATAGCCCTCGAGTCTTCCGATTTGATTTCGCTGAGGATTTGGATAACAATTGTAGTCGGCAAGGGTTTTATAGCAATAAAGGCTTTCTTTTTCAAGTAAAGTATCAGGGTCTACCCACTGTGGAATAGTGTCAGAAACCTTGGAATCGTTAACAGACACGCAGCCCGACAGACATGAAATTAAAATCAATAATACAGCATTCATTAACCGTTACCTCTGTTTGCACTATAAAGCGTCAACAGTAAAAAAAAAGTTAATTTTTGAAGTTATTCCTCTACCAAAACTTTCATACGTGTGGCAATTTCTTGGTATCCACGTTCAGGATTTTTAGTTTTCATCTCAAATCGATCGCGAGAGAGCATTTCATTTGTTTGGTAATCCCAGATGGTGAAAGTGTCAGGAGTCAATTCAGAGCATAGTAAATAATAAATATCACCTTCTTCATCAATGGCTCTTCCGAAGCGGAACTTCACATCAATTAATCTTACATCCATACCTGCAAAATAACCGCTTAAAAATTCACTCATTCTAAGGGCAAATTCTTTTAAAAGGTCTAAATCATGTTTTCCAAGCCCTATGAATTGTTGCGCGTGAGCTTCGCTTACCAGCAGTTCTTCATCCATTGGTTTTAGCAAAAACTCAAGAATAGGCTTATAAAAACGCTTTCCTGGCTCCATTCCAAACTTTTGTGCAAATAAGGGAGAGGCAACATTTCGAATGCGTAAACGCATTGGCATAGGGTCTACGTAGGCTAATATTTGCTCACGCATATTCAATGTTTTAATATAATATGTTGGGAATCCGTATTCTTGTAAAATGGTGTGAATTTTAGCTGAAATACGGTTGTTTAGAATCCCTTTTCCTGTGATGCTTGTTTGCTTTTTATTCAAAGGACTTATAATATCATCTTTAAAATTTAAAATCAGAGTTGAAACTTGCTGGTCTTCATCTTTGTTGCCAACGTAATATACTTTTTCAGAACCTTCATAAAAAACTTGTTTTTGTGACATTTTTTGTCTCTTTTCATCTAATTTAATGATCATAACTTGCCATTTCTATTAATGTTTGAACAATTTGATTAAAAGTAATTCCCTTGTGAGCAGCAATTTCTGGAACAAGGGAAAGTGGAGTGAACCCTGGATGTGTATTGACTTCAAGCAAAACAACACGGTGATCTTTTGATATGTCATCGTATCTCCAGTCTGCTCTTGCGATTCCTCTGCAATTAATGCCTTTGAATACATTTTCTGTTTGAGTAAGCAAATAGTCCTCAATATCTTGTGGAATAGGTGCTGGCATCAGATGTGTACAATTTCCAGGTGTGTATTTTGCCTTATAGTCATAAAACTTTGTATGAGAACAAAGCTCGATCACGCCCACGGATTTTCCGTTGATGATGGCAACTTGAACTTCACGACCTGGAATAAAATCTTCTACCAAATATTTTTCACCAAAAACAGGATCGTGTTTCCATGCTTTTAAATCGTCATCATTATTGATGATTGCAACGCCCACACTTGAGCCGTCCCAGATAGGCTTAATTACGTAAGGGGGTTGCATAACATGTCCTGCTTTGATCTCATCTGGTGTGAAAACTTCGCCTTTTGCAATGTTAATTCTAAGTCCTTCAAATACTCTTCTTGCAACAACTTTATCCATAGCAAGGCTAGAACTTAAAACGCCGCTGTGTGTGTAGGGGATTTTTAACAGGTCTAGTACGGCAGGAATTCTCCCGTCTTCGCCATATCTGCCATGCAGGGCATTGAAAATAATATCAGGAGAGCAGTCATCGATTTGCTTGATAAAATTCCTTAGATTCGGATTTGGATCAATAGCAACGGGATCATGACCAAGCTCACGCAAAGCAACCATCACAGCCTGCCCACTGATTAAAGACACATCTTTTTCAACAGACCACCCACCAAGTAATACACCTATACGCATGAAAAATCCTTTTTAAAAACAACCAAACAAGCATAACAGTTTTAACGAAAAAAAGCGAAATATTTTTTAAATTTTATAGCTATTCATCAATAAGGACGATATCACCTGGGTGAGAGAATCCAAGAACTCGGATAGACTGTTCCTCCAAAAGATCGCCGCAAATTGTTTGGCCTAGTTTTTGAACTTTTTTATCCAGAATGCTCCACTGATCTTCAATGATTGCAAGTTCTTGTTCTTTCTGGGTCAGCTTATCTTCAAGTCTTGACCAGGCCAAAATGCCCCGATCACCTTTTACTGCATGAAATAAGAAATAAACCATCAAGGAGAATACGAGTGCGCCCCACATGCTGAACTGTACTTTTTTTCTTGTTTCATAATTTATCAACATGCGGGCTTCCTCAAACAAATCAATAAAGATATTTTGTTTAAACATGGTTAATAAATTCTTAAAGTTCAGGGTCATAATATGATTCATTTTAAATTTCTGGAGATTTTGTAAAAAGTTCTTTTATAAAAGCAAACCGAGGAGTTGTTTTACCATCATAGATCACATCTTCTTTGAACATTTCCAAAGGGCGAATCCACATACCAAAATCATTATAAAGGGCTTGGTATACAACAAATTCCTCTAATGTTTCAGAGTGTCTTGAGACGCCCATCACACGGTAAAGATTCCCTTTGTAATGGCGATAGATTCCTAGTTTCATTTTAAAAATTTCCTGATTTTTCTTTTTTTAATTTTAAAGAGGTTTTTAATATACAAAAAAATATGATTAAAATCAAGGGATTTTTTGTTTAAAAATCAATCAAGCATCTTTTCAAGCCAATGAACATCGTAATTTCCATCGATGATATCTTGGCTTTTGACGAGCCTTCTGTGAAGGGGCAGCGTCGTTTCAACACCATCAATAATATATTCATCCAAAGCCCTTGAAAGTCTTGCTAAGCATTCCTCACGTGTTCTCCCGTATACAATAAGCTTGGATATCAAACTGTCGTAATGAGGCGGGATGTGATAGCCTGAGTAAATATGGCTATCTACACGCACTCCAACACCGCCAGGGGCGTGATAATAGCCAATTTTGCCAGGGGAAGGGGTGAAAGTTTCTGGATGTTCTGCGTTGATTCTACATTCAATGGCATGGCCTTTGAATTCTATATCTTCTTGCTTGTGTCGTAAGTGGGCACCAGCTGCAACACGAATTTGTTCTTCCACCAAATCAAGACCTGTGATCATTTCGGTCACAGGGTGCTCAACTTGAAGTCTTGTATTCATTTCAATAAAATAAAATTCGCCATTTTCATATAAAAATTCAATAGTTCCAACACCGCGATATTTAAGCTTGCTCATGGCATCTGTGACGATTTTTCCAAGCTTTGCTCTTTGTTCGCTTGTGATAACAGGAGAAAAAGCTTCCTCCCAAACTTTTTGATGGCGACGCTGGACTGAACAATCGCGTTCGCCTAAATGAATTGCATTTCCAAAACCATCAGCAAGGATTTGAATTTCAATATGACGAGGGGCCGCCAAATATTTTTCCATATAAACTTCACTGTTGCCAAAGTTGGCGTCAGCTTCCGCTTTGGCAAGACGTAGGGCATCTTTGAGCTCATCTTCAAAATGAGCAACTTTCATGCCTTTTCCACCGCCGCCACTAGCTGCTTTAATAAGTACGGGGTATCCTATTTCTTTTGCAATTTCCAAAGCTTGTTCTTCTGATTCTACAGCGCCTTTTGATCCTGGAACAACTGGGATTCCAAGAGCAACGGCTGTTTCTTTTGCTTTGATCTTATCTCCCATTGTTGTGATATGTTCTGGAGATGGTCCGATAAAGGTTAAGCCGTGTGCTTCTACGATAGATGCAAATTCAGCATTTTCAGACAAAAACCCCATACCAGGATGGATTGCGTCTGCGCCAGTGATAAGGGCAGCTGACATAATTGAAGGGATGTTCAAATAGCTGGCTTTTGAAGGCGCAGGACCTATACACACACTTTCATCCGCCAAGCGTACATGCATAGCACTTGAGTCAGCCAAAGAGTGGACGGCAACAGTTTTAATGCCCATCTCACGACAGGCACGATGAATACGAAGGGCTATTTCACCTCGATTTGCGATTAAAATTTTCTTAAACATTTTATTCAATAACCATCAAGACTTCGCCATATTCAACAGGAGAACCATCTTCTACGAGAATTTGTTTTACAACACCAGAGCGGGTTGATTTCAAAGGGTTCATAACTTTCATTGCCTCGATAATCAAAAGAGTATCTCCTTCTTTAACCGTTTTTCCAACTTCTACGAAAGCTGGATTCCCTGGGGAAGAAGACATATAAGCCGTTCCAACGATAGGAGATTTAATCGCATTTACCCCATGATCAGACATTTTTTCAGGAACTAAAGGGACTGCTGCTGCCAAAGAAGGGGCGGTTGCCATTACAGGAGCAGAATGCATCACACCGGACACCATTTCTTTTTCTCTGGCAACGCGAATGCGCACACCATCTGTTTCGTATTCAATTTCTGTTAATTTTGATTCATCTAGAATAGACGCTAAAAGGCGGACAAAATCACCACCGAGCTCAGATTGCTTTACCAAAATAATAAATCCTTTATCTTAAAACGTTCACTTAAAAACCGTAAGGTGAATACTATACATTTTTTTAAAAAAAATCAAGAAAAACAGCCCTTGCTTCGTATGTAAAAAAGCAAGAGCTGATTATTTTAAGAAATTATTTCTTTGCCACATCGGCTTTTTTGTTCATCATAGCCTTGAGTTCTTCAAGTTCTACTCTGCCAGGAATTGCTTCATCTCCGTAAACAATATAAGGAGCGCCTGCAATTTCAAGCTTATCTGCCAAGGCTCGGACTGTTTCAAGGTGAGCCTTTATGTCTGAATCATCAACATCTTTTGCAAACTTTACCATATCAAGGCCAAGCCCTTTTGCAATTTCAAGAATTTTCTTTTCTTCGAGTTTCTCAGAGGCACTCATGAAAAGATCGTGCATTTCTGAGAATTTACCTTGATTCTTAGCTGCCATTGCGGCTCTTGCTGCATATAAAGAATCTTTTCCAAACATAGGCCAAAGCTTGTAGATAACCTTAATATCCTTGTCTTCAGCAACTAATTTTTTCATCACATCGTTCATTTCACGGCAATGTGGGCAGTTGTAGTCAAAGAACTCAACAAATACTTTCTTTGCGTCAGCGTTTCCGATGAATGGGGATTTGGTGTCATTGAAAACAGCATCTTTATTTTTTGCCAAAGCTTCCTTAGCTTTTGCTTTATCTTTTTCTTCTTTTTGAGCGCCTAATTTCTTAATTGCTTCTAAAATCATGTCTGGTTTGGCGCTTAATGCTTTGCCCACAACATCTGGGTTGGATTCAAGATGATCGGCTATAATCTTTTGAATGTCTTTTTTTTGGTTCTCTGAGAAAGAGCCGGATCCTTTATCTTCTCCGCAAGAAGCCAATGTCAAAGAAGCAAGAGCAAGTGTCGTAATTTTAAAATTCATATTAAGTTAACCCCTTATTATTATATTTAATTTACCTAAAATTCATCGAACCATTTCGATTTTGTTCTAATTACTATACCAAATATTCAAATACATCTCTACAAGAATTTTTCGTGTATTTGTGCAAGTTCACAAAAACTGTTCATAATCATTTTTATTTCCCCATGGGATTTGATTGGTAAACTGATCCCAGTCTTGCGAGCTCATGGCAGATTTGGTGCATGATGACTCTTTTGGGGGCATTGTGGCAGGTCT
>JACCDN010492666.1_pt1 | contig 38854 bp, 37 predicted proteins | sample 7441691 | NCBI WGS metagenome assembly JACCDN01 (sample SAMN15323439, study PRJNA562643) | freshwater metagenome | isolation source: river surface water | place: USA:Blue River Watershed | collected 2017-08-16 | reverse complement strand
GACCGCGAAGCTGCACGCGGCAAGCAATCGGGCCGCACGCAAGAAATTCAGCGCCTCATTGGCCGCTCGATGCGCGCGGTGTTTGACCTGAAGAAGCTGGGCGAGCGCACGATCCACTTGGACTGCGACGTGTTGCAAGCCGACGGCGGCACACGCACCGCCAGCATCACCGGCGCCTTTGTGGCTGCACAAGACGCGGTGAACAAGCTCATGGCCGCAGGCAAGATTTCTGAGAGCCCCATCACCCAAGGTGTGGCCGCGATTTCGGTGGGCATGTTGGGCGACTTGCCTTTACTCGATTTGGAATACACCGAAGACTCCGCCTGCGACACCGACATGAACGTGGTCATGACCAGCGCTGGCCACTACGTGGAAGTGCAGGGCACTGCTGAAGGCCTGCCCTTTACCCGCGACCAAATGAACGCCTTGTTGGCTTTGGCCGAAAAAGGCGTGCGCGAACTCATCGCCATGCAGCAAGAAGCACTAGCTTCGTAAACCATGACGCAGCCCATGAAGCAAATCGTTCTAGCCTCCAACAACAAAGGCAAACTCGCCGAGTTGCAAGCCATGTTTGCGCCGCTGGGTGTCGAGCTGGTGCGCCAAGGCGATTTGCACATTGGCGAAGCCGAGGAGCCGTTTCACACCTTTGTCGAAAACGCCTTGGCCAAAGCCCGCCACGCCGCCCGTGAAAGCGGCTTACCCGCCGTGGCCGACGACGCTGGCCTGTGCGTAGATGCTTTCGGCGGTCTGCCTGGCGTGCAAACCGCGTACTACGCCACCCAGTTTGGCTACGAAAAAAGCGACGACAACAACGTGCGCGCCTTGCTAGAGCAAATGGCGAACGTGGACAACCGCCGCGCAGCTTTGGTCAGCACCCTTGTGGCCGTGCGCCACCCTGACGACCCTGAGCCACTCATCGCCGTGGGCCGAGCCGTGGGTGAAATCACGCGTGCGCCTGTGGGCAGCAATGGCTTTGGGTTCGACCCCATCATGTTCATCCCGCGCTTTGGCAAAACCTTTGCTGAGCTGCCCATCGAGGTGAAAAACGCCAACAGCCACCGTGGCCAAGCCGCGCAGCAAATGTTGGCGCTCATGCGTGAGCGTTGGTTTTCATGACCCAAGACATCCAACACCTCATGCGCCCCGGCACGCTGTCGCTCAGCAGCTTGCCGCCGCTTTCGCTGTATGTGCATTTGCCTTGGTGCCTCAAGAAGTGTCCGTACTGCGACTTCAACTCGCACGAAGCGCAAAGCAGTGTGGGCGGCGAGCTGCCCGAGCAGCGCTACCTCGATGCCTTGTGTGCCGACCTAGAGCACAGCCTGCCCCTCATTTGGGGCCGCAGTGTGCACAGCATTTTCATTGGCGGTGGCACGCCCAGCTTGTTTTCGCCTGCTGCGATTGAGCGGCTCATCAGCGACATGCGTGCGCGTTTGCGCCTAGAGGCCGATTGCGAAATCACGCTAGAGGCCAACCCCGGCACGTTTGAAAAAGACCGCTTCCGGGCCTTCCGCGCCGCAGGCGTTACCCGCTTGTCAGTGGGCGTGCAAAGCTTCAACGATCAACACCTGCAAGCCTTGGGCCGCATGCACAACCGTGCTCAAGCCATTGCCGCCGTAGAAGAAGCACGCGAAGCCTTTGACACCTTCAACCTCGACCTGATGTACGCCTTACCCGGCCAAACGCTGGCTCAGTTGGACGAAGACTTGGACATGGCGCTGTCGCTGCAGCCCCCGCATTTGTCGGTGTACCACCTCACCATCGAGCCCAACACCGTGTTTGCCAAATTCCCGCCCCAAGTGCCGGAAGATGACGACGCCTACGCCATGCTCGACCGCATCACCGAGCGTACAGGCGCTGCCGGCTTGCACCGCTACGAGGTATCGGCCTACGCCAAAGACAACCACCGCTGCTGGCACAACACCAACTACTGGCAGTTTGGCGACTACCTAGGCATTGGCGCTGGCGCGCACAGCAAACTCAGCTTTGCGCACCGCGTGTTGCGCCAAGTGCGCAACCGCGATCCGCGCCTGTACATGGACCACGCGCTAGACGCCAGCCGTGCCGACAAAGCCGTGGCCCAAAGCACCGAAGTGGCCCGAGCCGATTTGCCTTTTGAGTTCATGCTGAACGCCCTGCGCCTGCGCCACGGTTTTTCGTTGACCGACTTCACCGAACGCACGGGCTTGCCCATCACCGCCATACAAACCGCGCTGGCTGAGGCCGAGGCCAAAGGTTTCATCACCCGAGACTTTCAGCGGGTGGTGCCCACGGAGCGTGGCTTTGATTTCTTGAGCGATTTGCAATCTTTGTTTTTGTCTGAGGCCTGAACCAAAAGCAGGCAAAAGACACATTACAATGCTGGCTGAATTCAACTGGAAGCGTGGCAGAGTGGTTGAATGCACCGGTCTTGAAAACCGGCGAAGGTGTGAGCCTTCCGTGAGTTCGAATCTCACCGCTTCCGCCAAATTTGTTTTGGTAAGTGATTGATTTTTAAGGAGAAATTGCTATTTTAGCAAATCCTGATCGATCAGTAAATATCAATTCAACTATCAAAAGCCATGGCGCTAACTGTGCCGTGGCTTTTTTTTGTCCAGTTTCAAGTCTTACTCTTTTGCCTTCAAAGTCTTGCGCTCTGCCAAAGTTATATGGCGCTGGCTTTATCTAAGCGGCACGGCAATACTAAAAACGCCATTGCTCATCCCTTGAGCCTTTGGTATCCCGCGCATATCAGCCCAATTCCCTAGGGCTCAGTTTCTTTCCCCCTTGAATTGCTTTTCTTCCTTTCTTTCATGAATTGGATGCTGGCGCTGCTGTGCGCGTTCTTCACTTTTACAAGATAGGAGCTTTCCGATGGCTAGCAGCCCAACACAACCTAATAGTTTGCAACCTGCATTTCGACGTATTGCACAGCAAGACCGGCACGATGACACATTTGCGGTGATCTCCATGCTGACAGGCAAGACCTTAGACGTGGTGCTTCGTCAAGCTGAGACGCACGGCTTACCCAAATCAGGACCTTACTTTCCGTGGATAGATGGTGATTTGATTGCGAAGGTCTTGGCCGCGAACGGTCTCGTTGCGACGGTGTGGAAAGAGTGCAGCTCTTACAAAGACCTGCCCGAAGTGGCTATCGCACTTGTCCAATACGACGAGGATTGGGAGGTTGGCCGCTGTGTGCTGTACCACCGAAATAGTTCCAGTGATGGCAAAAGCTCGCAGCCTTATGTGATCGATCCATACCCGCATACCGATACCAAGCAACACATGCGTGCAGGCGCTGATCTCGTTGGGTTACCCCCGGCTTGGTTTATTGGTGTGAGCCAAATGGCAAAAGGTGCTGGTAAATAAACATGGCCACCCATCGCCTGTCATTAACGTTTTCAGCGAGGCCCTATGCTGTTTGAAGAGTTACTTTTTCAGACATTACAGCGCATCGAGTTACTTGACCCATGGGAGTCGCCTGACGGTCAATGCGGCCAGGTAGACGGATGTTTATTGGCAGGTGGTGTTGTATTGCACTTTGACCATCATGCATTGCTCTGTACTTCACCTCTGCGGTACATGCATTGCCAGAGCGGAACGATGCTAGATGGCTTGGACTCCATGCATTTGGGGTATCGCATAACGCTGATTGATCTGCAGGACCTTGATTTGCTTGCTCCTCGTTGCCAGCGCCGTCATGTCATAAGTCCTTTGAAGTGGCTCAGCACAAGTAGAGCCAATCAAGCTGAACCCATGTTGCTTTTGGCATTTATGGAAAAGGCGCATCAGAGTGTCAGCCTTGCATTGAACATTCTTGGGTATGGTTGCTATTCGTTGACTTATCGCCCTGACTTGGATGGCTCAATTCAATTTGGCCCGCAAGGGCAGGCTAGCCAAGTCGGGCATGTCACTGTTAAGGACCCGAGTGCGATGCTTGGGTATTTGCACCCCCGAAGCGCGTACCCATTTGTGATTGATGATTCCTATCGCGCTCACGCCGCGTTGAACGGATGGCCCTTGGAGGTTCGCAAGCAATCTGTTGCTGATGCCACAGGGCAAACGTATCGGTTCGAGCTGAAAAAGCTCTTGCTAGCCAGATTCAGACAACACAAGGGGCTGAGGCGAAGGCTACTGGCATTGAGATGTGCCGTAACGGTTTCGGAAGTCCCTGATGGTTTGATCGAAGAAATCGCTGCCGATTTGCAACAAGAGCGAATTGACTGACTGGGCGTTATGTCTTGCGATTGCGTTGAGGCAAATCTTGCATCAGCTCTGCTGTATCAAGCCCTAAACCTTGTGCCAGACGCCAGATGTTGTACAGACTTAGGTTGCGCTCGCCGCGCTCAACAGCACCTACGTAGTTGGCATGCAAGTCGGCTCTCTCACCGAGCATTTCTAAGGTCAGCTGCTTTTCTACACGGAATCCTCTCAGTCGAGCGCCAAACGCAACTTGGAGTCGGTCGCGCTCTTTGGCGAACCGAGGTTCAAGTGGTTGTGGCTTGTTGACGAGGACCCGAGACATGCAGGGAAGTGTTCCCACGCACAGTCTATGAGTCCACAAACTATAAGTTTGTTTTGTGGCAAACTACTACTAAAAATACAGTGTTTTAAAAAAGGAGAGGTAATGAGTTCTAATTTTCAAATGCGTTCAGAAGAGGTCATCTTGTTTCGCGGTGATATCACCATCATCAAAAGCAAGATGAGTGTTTTGGAGAGTGATGGCGTGATCACGAACCAGCGTTGCGTTCTAGGAAGTGGTGCGGATTCGTTTGTTGCTGAACGATCTGAGCTTGTAGAAGTGACCGAAGGCAAACATGGTTTTGCAACCAAATTTGAATTGACTCACGCAAATGGACAAAGAATGAGTGTTTTAGCTGCGAACACCCAAGGTTTCCAAAAAGCATTGAATGCCTTGACTGGGAAGATATCGATGGCAGAAGCTCAGCAACAGCCCGACATATCCACGGTGAAGAACACTTGGGCATGGGTCGCTGCACTGGGTCCAGTGATTGCCGGAATGATTGTGTTGTTCCTGGCGGGCCTTATGGGTTGGAATCTTGATAACGCCAGTGGACTGTCTTTGCTGAAATTGGTCTTGTTCCGTTGGTTCTTGATTTATTTCTTCTTGCGCGTAGACCATCTCATGCTGCAAAAGCAAGGTTTCGATACGGTAGCCATTGGTATCACTCCACCCGAAAAATTCTGGTTGTACCTATCAAGTCGAGCAAAGGCATTTGGTCACGGTCAAGCCTACGTAATTACATGGTGGGTGTTGGTGGCGCTTGATGTGCTGTCAGTGCTTTCTTGAGAGAGTTAGGTTAGCAATCTATGAAGAAATAGGTCAATATGCGCGCACTTAAATTTTTATTTTTGACATTTCTTTTCACTAATTCGATTTTTGCAAAAGCAGACATTGATGATCCCAAAGTGAAATCAACGGTGGTCCAAGAGCAGCGTTGGTTTACCTACAAAGAAAAAGGATCGTTTGGATCTGGTTCTGAAATCAAGTTAGAGGTCATGGCAACAGAGCCGACAAATTGGAATGGCAAGATTGTTGTGATGAATCATGGTTCCACGGGGCGTGGTCATGGCAGTAATGGCTATGACGAGAGTCGAGTCAAGACAACGGTGAAATTTCCCCGTGTCGCTGCCATGCTGACAGCCAAAGGCTACAAAACCTTTTTGCTCATGCGAAAGGGGAGAGGTAACAGCGAGGGTAAGTTTGTTGAAGAAGATGCGCGCACCTGTTCATGGGGCGATCAGATGCGCGGCGTAGATGATGCCGAGCCGCAAGTTGATCAATTCGTGGATTGGGTACGCAGCGAGTACAAAGTTGACAAGGTCATCATGCTTGGACACTCACGCGGTGGATTTATGAGCAGCTATTACGCATCTCGTCATCCTGACAAAGTTGAATACGCGATCAACATCAGCGGTGGCTGGACGACAGCCTGTGAGTACAAGAACAATATGACAGCCCAAATGCTGAAAGACAGCAGTACCAAGTTCAAGAATCAGACTTGGGTGTACTCAAGTCGTGACTCTTACTTCACGGATGCGCAAACTGAGAGCTACAAAGAGATCGCCGACAAGTCGGGTATTCAGTTCATCTCTTTGGAGAACACATCGCAGGGTGACGGTCACGGCTTCGCAACTGCTAACCCCAAGCTTTGGGTTTCAAGCGTGCCAGTATTTAGGTAAGCGACTCGGGTTATGGGAAAGATGAAACGGTTTGCCGGAACTGTCATGTCTCTTGCAATGTGCTTGGCGTATCTGAATGCACCAGCATTGGCAGCAGATATCAGTGAGGAGGTTATTACTGTTCCGGTGTCTGCAACTGGTCGATATCTGGCCTTAAAGGATCATTCAACTGTTGTCACCGTGTTTAAGCCCAGCGACGGTGATGCAAATATCAAGCATCCATTTATCATTTTCAATCATGGAAGACCAGTTGTCAATACGCCTTCTGAAAATCGAATTCGACTTACTGGAACCGCCAGATACTTTGCTGGCAAAGGGTATGTCGTTTTCGTGCCAACGCGTCCAGGCTATGGTGTGACCAAGGGGTCTGATATTGAGGATGATGGATCGACTAAGGCAGGTTGCGAAGTTATTGCGAACTCTGCCAAGGTTGTTGCTGAGGTAAATCGTGCCACTATTTCGTACGCTGCCGGTTTACCGTATGTAGATGCAGGTAAGGGTCTGATCGTTGGTCAGTCCGCAGGAGGATTTGCTGCCATCTACATGAGCACAGTAGATTTGCAAGGTATTAAAGGTATTGTGAATTTTTCAGGTGGCCGTGGTGGTAACCCGACCAGTCGTCCCGGAAATCCAGTTAGTCCTTACGAGGTCGAACGTTGCTATTCAAAATTTGGTGCACAGAGTAAATTGCCCACGCTATGGGTATACAGCGAGAACGACAAGTACTTCGGTGCAGATGCGCCTAAGCAGTGGTTTACTGCTTTTCGTAAAGCCAAGAACAGCAGTGCAGACACAGACGCATTTTTTCAAATGCCGCCCTACAAAGAAGATGGGCACATGATCTACCGTTGCATTGAGTGTTGGAAATCTGAGTTCGAAAAGTTTGAAGCCAAGGTACTGCCCCATTAATTCAGCCCCTCGAAAGCCCAGCATCCGTGCAAAGTTTCACCGTGCTTGATTTGCTCATAGGGCTTCGATAACGTTTAAAACAGCGCAAATTTCAAGCTGCGCTGCCCACAATTCGCCGCACCTGCATCCAAGCCAAGGTTTCATCACCTTGGCTTTTTGCTTTTTAGTTGTCGTGCTTCGTGGGCTTGTTCAACCACCTGTCGGAGTTCATTTATGTCTAACCCACAGGCCTCAGCGCCTATGACCATTCACGTCCCACTGTTTCCATTAGGGCAGATCGTTGCCACGCCAGCGGTAGCCGATCACTTTGCTAAGCACGTTCTTAGCCCATTGGATTACCTGAGTCGCCATGTCAGAGGCGATTGGGGTGATGTTCCCCTTGAAGATGCAGCGGCCAATCAGCTTTCCATCGAACGTGGCACACGCATTCTGTCCAGCTACAAGGTGGCAGCTGAAACAGTGTGGATCATTACCGAAGCTGATCGTTCTTCCACCACGCTGCTGTTTCCATCGGAGTACTGAGATGGCAGCACAAACACTGACTTTGTCCTCCAGACCCTTTCGCAGTTTGTTGCTGCTCTTGCCATTGCTGACTGCACAGCAAGGCTCCAAGGTGGTTTATGACGAGGCTGATCCTGATTTGTTAGTGCAACTAGCCGAAGATGCCGAGGCCGTCATAGGTACGGTGCAGCTCGGTTCTTCTGCAATTGGTCAGCTCATGGCTCACGCTGCCCCGGAAATTGAAGACCGCACGGTGTGTAGCGATACCGTGGAAGCCTTGGGCTGGCTACTGTCCGAACTCAATGATGCAGCAGCTACGCTCATGGTGTTGATGACAGAGTGTCGCCAAAGCACGATGGACTATGCGCCGCCAGAGCGTGTGGCTGTTATGGCTCCCAAGTTCTGAAAGGGGATGCATGCCATCTACCCTCATAGAAGAGTTGGAAGCAGCGGCGCAATCTGAATCCACACGTAAAAGCTACGCCCAAGCCCTGCGGCATTTCAAAGAATGGGGTGGCCAAGTGCCGTCCACCGCTAGGGTTGTAGCCGCCTACATTGCCGAACTATCCCAGACACACAAAACAGCCACGATTGCCCATAGGCTGATTGCCATCCATCATGCCCACCAGAAGGCAGGCCATGAGTCCCCCGTGATGACCAGCAAAGTCAAAGCCGTGATGCAAGGCATCAGACGCACAAATGGCACAGCTCAACGCCGAGTGCATGCTTTGGTGAAAGATGACTTGATAGCGGCCCTTGCGTTGGCAGACAAGCAAATGCCTCACAAAGCGGCTAGAGACAGAGCCTTGTTACTGGTGGGATTTGCAGGAGCCTTTCGGCGCTCTGAGTTGGTGGGGATTCGAGTGGAGCACTTGCAGTTCATTGAGACTGGCGTTGAAGTCCTGCTTCCGCGTAGCAAGACAGACCAGGAGGGTGTCGGGCGTACTGTATTCATTCCCAATGCGCGAGGCTCGGTGTGTCCGGTCAAGGCCCTGCAAAGTTGGCTTGCACTGGCTGGCATTGAGATCGGCTTAGTTTTTCGCTCGATTTCTAGACACGACCACATTGGTGCCCGATTGACCGCCCAAAGCGTGGCGCTGATCGTCAAGGCGAACATTGGCCGAGTGCGGGACCAAGATGTGCAGAACTACTCCGGTCACAGCTTGAGGGCTGGTTTCGTGACACAGGCCACCATGGCTGGACTGTCTACGTTTCAGATCAAGGAAATCACTGGTCATCGCAGCGATGCCACGCTCGCGAAGTACGTTCGTCCCTTGCAGCGGCGAAAGGTGCCTAGCCTGCTATGAAGCACACAGTTACGCTTGAATCTGCGAGAATATCGGTGAATACATTCGTCCGCAATTGACTAAAACGATCTAACAGGATAAAAGCCATCGTGGCCAGCTCGGAACAACTCAAGGCTTTAATCAAGTCGCACATCAGTCGCGATGACGGACAGTTTTACTCCGTCGCGATGCAGGTTGCTGCACATGAGGCCAAGCTGGGACATGGCAAGTTGGCGGAAGAGTTGCGCGACATGATTGATGCGGGCAAGACTCGACTCAGTCAAGACGCATCTGGCAAGCTAGTGCCCATAGCAGGGGCACTCAACAGTGCAAACAAACAGAGGGGGGAGCTTGCCAATCTTCTCAGCGTCACACATCCGGCCAATCGTTTAGGCGACATGGTGTTGGACGATGGTGCAGCCAGTCAGCTTGCTCGAATCATCAAAGAACAGCGCATGCTTGCACGTATCAAAGAGCACGGGCTTTCTCCACGTCGCAAGCTTTTGTTGGTTGGGCCTCCAGGCACCGGCAAAACGATGACAGCATCAGCTTTAGCTGGGGAATTAGGTGTTCCGCTGTTTCTAGTTCGTCTTGATTCTTTGATTACCAAATTCATGGGTGAGACTGCGGCAAAGTTGCGACAAGTCTTTGATGCCATCGCAGACCTTCGAGGGGTCTACTTCTTCGATGAATTTGATGCCATTGGTGCACAACGTGGTGCAGCCAACGATGTAGGTGAAATTAGGCGCGTGTTGAATAGTTTTCTTCAGATGATTGAGCATGATCAGTCGAACAGTCTCATCATCGCTGCCACAAATCATCCCGAAGTATTGGATATTGCCTTATTTCGCAGGTTCGACGATGTGGTTGAGTACCACCTTCCCACGCCGACACAAGCGCTTGATCTGATTCGATCTCGTTTGGGTGACTTTGCTCCCAGGCCATTTAAAAAAGAGGGGTTGATTGAGCATGCTCAGGGGTTGAGCTATGCCGAAATTTGTCGTGCAGTAGATGAGTCCATCAAGGAAGCCATCATGCATGACCAAGCCAAAGTGCAACGGGCCGAGTTGGGGCGAGCGTTAGAGGAGCGCCGCCACATTAGTGCAAAACTGGACCAGAAAAACAAGCACATAGCAAACCATGCCGGAACAAGCTCAAGATAAACGCCTCCATCTTGTACTGAACAACACATCGACGGCTCAACAGTTCACGGCTCCGTCAGCCGGTGGCGGTGGATCATCCGAAGTGCCTCAGCAGAACAGGGCGCAGCATGGGGCTGCATTGCAAGCCCAACTGCAAGCCCTCAAACCGATAGCGCAGACTGCAGTTGAGACCCAAAAACAACAAGGTCTTCAAAGCGGGCTGGGATTGCAGATCCAGTTCGTCGGCATACCCAATGTAGAGCTTGCCTTCGAAAGCCTTGGCAATGAGCGTAGCCGCGACCCAGGAGAGCAAATCGAAGTCTTAAGCGTTCGCGCAGACGGCAATTCGACAGTTGCCAACGTTTATGTTCCAGACGGCAAGCTAGAACACTTCGAAAAGTACATTGCCGCCTACTTAGAAGAAAAAAAAGACAAGAACGGTAAGTCTATTGACCACAGCGGCTTGCTCAATGCCATATCGTCCATACGCAGTGCCGAACTTAGCGCGCTCTGGACAGACGAGCCTGCTTTGCTACCTCAGGATGTGACGGAGCAGTTCTGGTGGGAGGTTTGGTTGCCCGTCCGGGGCCTACGGAATGAGGTAGTCGAGGACTTCCGAAAACTTGCTGCTTTGGCCGAATGCCAAGTAAGTGCACATCAAATCAACTTTCCCGAACGCACAGTTGTCCTCATGTTCGGGTCTCAAGCGCAATTAGCAACCTCAGTCATGACGTTGAATTGCGTGGCGGAATTGCGCCGAGCCAAAGAGACTGCCGAGTTCTTTGACAGTATGACCCCACCGGAGCAGCAAGAGTGGATCAATGAAACGCTAGCGCGCTTGACGGTAGCTCCGGAAAGTGACAACACGCCACGGGTCTGTCTTTTGGACTCTGGAGTTAACTCGGGGCATCCGTTGCTTGCTCCATTTTTTGCTGCTACCGACCTGCACACGGTCAATCCCGCATGGGGGGTGGATGACACGGCCAATCACGGCTCCGGTCTAGCTGGTATTGCTGCATTGGGAGACTTGGCGGAGGCACTTTCATCAGCGGCCCCAGTTGTTGTTCAGCACCGGCTGGAATCAGTGAAGCTAACTCCCGAGCAAGGCGCCAATGATGGCGATGCAAAACATCATGGCTATCTCTTCGCAGAGGCTGTCGCCCGCCCCGAAGTGGTTGCACCAACGCGTCCCCGAGTTTTCACATCCGCTGTGACTTCTAGTGATGACCGTGATCGAGGCCGTCCATCTGCCTGGTCCTCAACGGTTGATCGCTTGGCCTCTGACTACGATGGCAATGGTCAGTTTCCTCGACTGTTTGTCTTGTGTGCTGGAAACACCCGCGATGGTAATTCGTGGAACGCTTACCCTGCGAGCTTGAGCACAAACGGTATTAAGGACCCCGGCCAAGCATGGAACGCGATCACTGTCGGCGCATACACGGACAAAATAAATATTACTGAGAGCGATGCGCAGCACTTCACCCCGGTCGCTCCCGAAGGGGGGCTGAGTCCATTCACTACTACGTCAGCCACGTGGGAAAGTCCTTGGCCTCTGAAGCCCGACGTTGTGCTCGAAGGGGGGAATGTTGGCAAAGATGCGTTGGGGGCGATAGGCATTTCCAGTCTGCACCTGCTGACAACTAACAACCAACCAATTGAACGTCTGTTTGCCACTACCAATGCCACCAGTGCTGCTTCTGCACTAGGTGCTCGTTTCGCTGGGCAATTGATGGCGGCGTACCCGGCACTGAGGCCGGAAACTATTCGAGGATTGATCGTTCATTCAGCAGATTGGACAGACGCTATGCGTGCTGCGTATTTGCCTACCAACAGAACTGCAACCAAGACAGACCATGTGAATTTGATTCGCCATTGTGGATGGGGAGTGCCTAATCTTGATCGCGCTCTTTGGAGCGCAGGCAATTCACTTACCTTGGTGGTCGAAGATCAAGTGCATCCTTATCAAAAGATTGTTGGCAAAGGTGTGGTCAGCAAGGACATGAATCTTCACTCGCTGCCATGGCCCAAAGACGAATTGCAGGCACTGCCTCCTGAAACCAAGGTGGAGCTGCGAATCACCTTGTCCTATTTCATAGAGCCGAATCCTTCCGCACGCGGCATATCTTCGCGGTTCTACTACCCATCACACCGCCTTCGCTTTGATGTTCAACGCCCGTTGGATGCGACTACCGAAGACTTTGTAGCCCGCATCAATGCAGTAGCGGAGCGCGAAGATGACGGGGACCCTATTGACCCCAAGGATCCCAACTGGCTGCTGGGTGACCGGCAACGCCATCGCGGCTCTCTACATCAAGATATTTGGCGGGGCACCGCAGCAGAACTCGCCAGTCGAGGCTTCATCGCTGTGTACCCCGCTAAAGGCTGGTGGCGAACACGCCCGGCCCAAGAACGCTACAACCTTCCCGCTCGCTACAGCCTCATAGTTTCCATTCGTACACCTGAGACGAATGTTGACCTCTACACGCCCATTGCACAACAAATAGCGGCACAGGTTGCCGCCCCAATTGTTGTTCAGACCTGATCGAATTTAGTATGGACTACCAAGAACTCAAACAACTTGAAGACGACCTCTGGGAAGCCGCTGACCAACTCCGTGCCAACTCCAAGCTCACGGCCAGCGAATACTCCATGCCCGTACTGGGCCTGATCTTCCTGCGTCATGCCACCACGCGGTTCAACGATCTGCTGCCGGAAGTCGAAAAGGCTGTCCCTGCTCGCGCCACAGGGGCGCTACGGGAAGACCGCATCAAGTTGGGCTTTCAGGGCAAGGCAGCCATTTACCTGCCCGAAACCGCTCGCTATGACTATTTGGCGGCGCTGCCTGCTGACACCAACGTAGGTGAGGCCATCCGCGATGCGATGATTGCTATTGAGGCGTCAGTAACTGACCAGCAAGGCAACAAGCTGCTGGAAGGCGCGCTACCAAAGGACTATCTCGGTCTTGAGCAAGACCTGCTGGCCGAACTCATCAAAATCTTCAACCGACCTGCCTTGCAGACGGCCAAGGGGGATGTGTTCGGGCGCATCTATGAATATTTCCTGAACCAGTTCGCCCAGAGCGGTGCGCAGGAAGGCGGCGAGTTTTTCACCCCGCCCAGCTTGGTGCGCATGATCGTGAACGTAATCGAGCCCGACCACGGCACGGTGCTCGACCCAGCCTGTGGTTCGGCAGGAATGTTTGTGCAGACCGGGCACTTCATCGAAGAAGTGCGTCACAAAAACACGGTTGATACCGACATCACCTTCTACGGTCAGGAAAAGGCCGACCTCAACAGCAAGCTGGCCCGGATGAACTTGGCCGTGCATGGGCTGGAAGGGCAGATTCGCATTGGCAATACCTTCTACGAAGACCACCACCAGCTTGTCGGGCAATGCGACTTCGTGATGGCCAACCCGCCGTTCAATGTGGATGGTGTGCAGGTCGCCAAGATCAAAAGCCAGGTGGGTGACAACCAAACGGGCCGCCTGCCATTCGGCCTGCCCGGCATCGCTACTAAAACCAAAGGCAAGAATAACGGCGACGGCGAAACCATTTCCAACGCCAACAGCCTGTGGATTCAGTACTTCTACAGCTACCTGAATGACACAGGCCGTGCTGGTTTCGTCATGGCTTCCAGCGCATCGGATGCCGGTAACAAAGACAAAGACATTCGCCAAAAGTTGGTGGAAAGCGGGCATGTGGACGTGATGATGTCTATCGGCCCCAAGTTCTTTTACACGCGCAGCCTGCCTTGCACGCTGTGGTTTTTCGACAAGGGCAAGCCGGAGGACTTGCTCGACACCGTGCTGATGATCGACGCACGCAACGTCTACACCGTCGTCTCTGCCCGTTCCCATGTATTTTCAGACGAGCAGTTGCTTAATCTGACCGCCATCACTTGGCTGTACCGGGGCGAGCATGAACGTTTCACGGCGCTGCTGGCCAGCCACCACACCAAGGCTGGGCAACACCTTGCCGCGTTGCCAGAGCGATTGGCTGCCGATGCGCTGCAGATCAATGCGCTCAGCAATGCTTTGCGTAACTTCGCCAAGGCCACAGAAGACGACGCGACCGTTGCAGCTGCCCGCGAAAAGCTGGCAGACAAAGATGGAGAGGGGCACGGCATTACCGACGAGGCGCTGGCTCACTTTCGCACCGAACTTGCCAAGCTGGAAGCGCAAACCGCGTCTTGGGATGCCATGCTGGCGCAAAGCTTGAAAGATGCCACGCCGCTGCAAGACGCCATTGCCGCGCTGCCGGACAACGCCAGCTTTGCTCAGCGCAAGGACCTGCACAACAAACTGGACAAAGCCAATCCCTACCTGAAAACCGCGTTGGCTGCCTTGGAAGCACGGCACAAAGGCTGGCTCAAGCTACTGGAGTTGGCTGAAAAAGGCCTGCGTGCCCGACAGTGGGCCGCTTTTGACGGCGATGTCACACGCGATGCGAAGAAAGCCTTGCTGCCCCGTGACGCTAAGAAGCGCGAGAAGCCCACGGTGCGCGACCTGGGTGTTGAAGCCTTCAAACGCGCCAGCTATTTCGTGGCCCAAGGGCATTGGCTGCTGCATCGTTTTCCAGATGGACTCTATGGAGACGTGCCCGGCTTGTGTAAGGCCGTGACGCGCCAAGAGATTGCAGACAACGACTATTCGCTGACGCCGGGGCGATATGTCGGTGCAGCTCTGACCAGCCAGAGCGAAGATGACGGGGAAGCATTCATCACCAGAATGAAGGAAATCCACGCCGATTTAGCAGACCTCAACAGCACAGCCACTCAGCTCGCGACCAAGATCCAAGCAGCTTTTTCGGAGATTGGTGAATGACGGCTGAACCAGTCCAGCTTGGGGATGTCGCCGACATGCTCTCCGGCTTCGCCTTCAAGAGCGCAGAGTTCCTAGACCATTCCGAGGAAGGCGTCTTCTTGGTGCGTGGCGACAACGTGCAACAGGGCTTCATCCGCTGGGGAGAAAAGGCCAAGAAGTGGCGAAGTGACGCCTACGACGATCTTTCACGTTATCAGCTGCAAAAAGGTGACGTAATTCTTGCGATGGACCGGCCTATTGTGGGAGGCGGCCTCAAGTTGGCATGGATTAAAGATCAGGACTTGCCAAGCCTGCTGGTGCAGCGTGTCACTCGCATTCGAGGCATCAATGACAAAGCACGGACAAACTTTCTGCGTTACGTGCTTTCGACTCCTGACTTCCTCGCCCACATTGATAGGATTACCACAGGCGCGAACATTCCTCACATCAGCGGCAAAGATATTGCGAGCTTTACCTTTCAATTGCCAGACCTTGACGTTCAAGATCGAATCGTTGATTTCATTGCCGCCTACGACCACTTGATCGAAAACAATCAGCGCCGGATTTCCTTGCTCGAAGAGTGGGCTCGATTGCTGTACCGCGAGTGGTTTGTGAATCTGCGATTTCCGGGCTATGAGTCGGTGCCATTGACCGATGGCGTACCACAGGGATGGAGCAAGACGTCAATTGCTGAGCAAACTACCTTTCTGAACCGTGGAATCACGCCCTCATACAACGAATCTGCTCCGGGCCTTGTCATCAATCAAAAATGCATTAGAGAGGGGCGACTTTCGATGTTGCCTGCAAGAAGGCAATCCAAAGAGGTGAAGCCTGAACGACTTATACAAACGGGGGATGTTCTCATCAACTCCACTGGGGCAGGAACGCTGGGGCGCGTTGCTCAAGTCCGTAGTCCGATAGAAAACTGCACAGTAGATACCCACGTCACTATTGCTCGTCCTATAGGTAAGGAATGGGCAACATATTTTGGACAGACCCTACTTAGTCTTGAGTCGACGTTCTCCGCGATGGGGAAAGGGGCCACGAACCAGTTGGAGCTGAATAGAGCTGACATCGGCGCGATAGAGATTTGGCGGCCTGCCGCAACTGTGGCCCAAGATTTTCATGAGCTTGTTTGGCCAATGCTTGCGCAATCCGAGAATTTGCTTTCAGCCAACCAAAAGCTTGCAGAAGCACGCGACGCGCTTCTGCCAAAACTCATGTCCGGCGAAATCCAAGTCTAAAAAACAAAAGGGAGCACCATGGCCAGCGCCGCCTACTCGGAAGACAACAACATTCAGGAACCCGCAGCCAAGTTGTTTGAGGACAACCTCGACTGGCGGTCGGTTTTTGCTTTCAACACCGAGACCTTTGGTCAGGGTTCGCTATTGGGCCGGAAAGATGCGACCGAGGTGGTGCTGGTACGGGAGTTGGATGCGGCGCTGTGCAAACTCAACCCCAAGTTGGCGGCTACGCCCGAGGGGCGTGTCAAGCTCACATTGGCACGCGATCAACTGCTTGACGCGGACCCGACCAAGACGCTGCTGCAACACAACGAGGCCAAATGGCGCTTGATGCGCGATGGCATTACCCTGAAATCACCTGGAGGCAGTGCAGCCGATGACGTGCATGTAACGGTGATCGATTTTCAGAACCCGACAGCTAATGAATTTTTGATTGTGCGTGAGCTGTGGGTACAAAGTGGGCCGTTTCGGAGGCGCTGCGATCTGGTTGGTTTCGTCAACGGTCTGCCCTTGGTGTTCATCGAACTCAAACGTCACGACAAGGGCTTGCGGGCAGCATTTGATGACAACTACACAGACTACAAAGACACGATCCCGCACCTGTTTCACTACAACGCGCTGGTGATCGTTTCCAATGGACTGGATGCGCGCTTTGGCTCTATCACGAGCAGCTGGGATCATTTCTACCGCTGGAAACGACTCAATGAAGACGATACCGATCCGGCACCTAAGCATGACGAGCCACCGCTGAAACCAATCTTGCCAATCCTGTTGCGCGGCATGTGTGCCAAGGATGCATTGCTTGATCTGGTGGAGAACTTCACGCTTTTTGACAGCAGCGAGGAACACACACTAAAGGTGGTGGCGCGTAACCACCAGTATCTGGGAGTTAACAAGGCCATTGCCAAGCTGCAACGAGGCGATGCCGATGTCCTTGCGGGCAAGCTAGGCGTGTTCTGGCACACCCAAGGCAGTGGCAAGAGCTATTCCATGGTGTTCTTCTGCCAGAAAGTGCATCGCAAAGTCTCTGCGGCCTACACCTTTGTGCTGCTGACAGACCGCAAAGAACTGGACGATCAGATTTACAAAACCTTCGTTGGTTGTGGTGTCTCGACCAATAAGGGCGACAAAGCCACCGGTGCCGAAGGCTTGGAACGTCTGCTCAAGGACGAAAATCGCCGTTATGTGTTCAGCCTGATCCACAAGTTTCGCAAGCGCGTGACCGAGTCTTGGAACCAGCGAAGCGATGTAATTGTGGTGTCTGATGAGGCACACCGCACCCAATATGGTCGTCTGGCGCTGAACATGCGCATGGCCTTGCAGCGTGCGAAGTTCATTGGCTTCACCGGGACCCCGTTGATCGATGGCCCCGAACGCAGTGTCACCGAGCAGGTGTTTGGCCCGTATGTGTCGGTCTACGACTTTCAGCGAGCAGTCTCAGACGGTGCCACCCTGCCGCTTTACTACGAGAACCGGGGCGAGAAGCTGCGCATTGTTGATACCGATTTGAATAAACGGATTGAGGAGCGCATCGATGCCGCCCGTGCCGATGGCGAGCTGACTGAAGAGCAAGAAGAAAAGCTATACCGCGAACTGGCACGGGAATATCCGGTCTTTACCTCGGACACTCATCTGAACGACGTTGCCACGGATTTCGTGGAGCACTTTCACCAGCGTTGGCGCTTGATGGAGTCTCCAGTGAAGCCGGGTAGCTCGCCGAAGTATGGTGGCAATGCCAAGGCCATGCTGGTCTGCATCGACAAGATCACCTGTGCCAAGATGGCCGAGCGCATCAAGGACAAGTGGGAAGCCAAGATGCTGGAGTTGCAAAGCAAGCTCCTGAAAGAAAAAGAATACTTTGCCAAGGCCGGTAAACCTGAAACGGCGTTTGTGGCTCGTCTGCAGGCGCAGATCGCATGGATGGCTGACACGCAGATACACCCAGTCTTTAGCCCCGAACAAAACGAGGTCAAAGACTTTGCCGATGAAGGGATCGACGTAAAGCCTTACCGCGAAGTCATGGTCAAAGGTATTGGCGGCAAAGATATTGATGAGTGCTTCAAGGACGGTAAACATCCGTTCCGTGTGGCGGTGGTCTGCGCTATGTGGCTGACTGGATTTGATGTGAAGTCGCTGGCAACGCTATATCTGGACAAGCCCATGAAGGGGCATACCTTGATGCAGGCCATTGCCCGCGTCAATCGGGTGGCGGCTAACAAGAAAAACGGTCTCATCATCGACTACAACGGCATGCTCAAGAGCTTGCGTAAGGCGCTGGCCACTTACGCACAAGGCGACAAAGGCACACCTGCTGATCCGCTTTTTGACGAAGATCAGGCGCTGGCTGAATATGCGGCAGCCATTGGAAAGGTGCAGGTTCATCTAAAAACCGTAGGCTACGAATTGGATGCATTGGTGCGCGCCGAGGAGGGCGAAGAAACATGGGCTGAACTGTTGAATGCCCAAAACGCGCTCAGTACGTCTGCCGAAAACAAAAAGACGTTTCAGGTCCTGGCTGAGGATGTGTTTGATCGCTTCAGGGGCTTGTTCCCGAATCCAGGCGTGTTTACTTATGAACCGCAGGAGAACGCGATTTCGGCTATCTACAACCTGCTACAAAAGCCCAAGCCCAAAGTTGATATCACCGCGATCATGCAAGAGATTCGTGGTGTGATTGATGTCTCGCTGGAAGTAACGCCCAAAGGGCAAGTGAATCAGCCTACCAAGCAATATGACTTGTCAGGCATCGATTTCGAACGTCTGCGAGTTGAGTTTGCCAAGTCTCCCTACAAGGAAACAGCCGTCCTGACCCTGCAAGAGCGGATTCAGGCTAGGCTGGATCGCATGATGGCCCAGAACCCGAGCCGGATAGACCTCTACAAACGCTATCAAGAGATCATTGCCGATTACAACAAGGACAAGGATGATGCTGAAATCCAGCGCGTCTTTGATGATCTGATGACGCTGCACGATTCACTGGACCAGGAGGAGCAACGTTACATCCGAGAAGGCTTCAAGACCGAAAAGGAATTGGCGGTATTTGATCTGCTTTCAAAGGACAAAACCAGCATCACGAAGGGCGACATCGAGAAAATCAAGATGGTCGCGCAAGAACTGATGGATGCTTTCGAAATGCGCCGTCAGCAAATGGGCGACTTGCGTGACCGGGCGTCGTTACAAGCCCAAATGAAAACTGCAATCATCGACAGCATGTTGGTAGGCTTGCCGGATGAATACTCCAGCGAAGATATCGATGCTCGCGCAGAGGTGATTTACCAGTATGTGGAAACGCAGATTAAGTCACTAGCCGTGCATTGAGCATGCCTACATAGATGATGCGTTTGTGGCTAGTAAGTTGTTGTTGCAGTAATGACGCTGAATTTCGCTGTCGTTAGCGCTTAGATAGCAATTACAATATGCTTGGACCTGTGGCTGAATATGGAAAGGCACTGCTGAGTAATCAGCAAGGTTCCCGGTTCGATTCCGGGCAGGTAAAGAGCATTTGAAATGCACAGTGTTCTTTACCTGCACGGGCAAGACATGGATAGAAAGAAACAACTCGAAGTATTCCAAGCTCAAACTCAGAACTTGCGAGTTCTTGAAAAGGGTTGGAAGCACATTAAGCGCGGAATTCACCGCGACCTCTTGGCAAACAATAAAGCATCAGCTGAGCTACAGACAAAAATCTTAGCTCTGACTTATAGCGCATGGTCCGAGACGGCATTTTCCAAGTTAATTCACACCCCACATTGCTTTGAACTTGACGAAATTCGTCAAATTAAGGCGGCGGGAGAACGGGGCAGCATTGTTACTGCTTGGGAAAAATGTGTTGCGCTTGCACTTCGGAAGGTTCAGTCGAGAAACGGCAACTACGTTCCGAATGTTAGGCAAGAACTTAACCGACTTATCAAAACCTACGTCGAAATGCCGAGTCAACTTCGTAATAAGGTGGCGCATGGCCAGTGGCAAGTTGCTCTTAACAGCAAAAATACAGCGCAGAATTCAGACTTAACCCTTTCTCTCGCGAATCTTGATTTGGTGAAACTTGATCTCCTAAAGAAAGGCTGCGAGGGACTTTGTCTAATCGTTGAGTCATTAGTCGAGTCTCCTGAGCGGGCATTCCACCGCGATTACTGGCCACTGTTGTGTGAAGTTAAGAAGCAGCTGGATACCGCATCGCAATTCACACTTGCACACAAGCTGCAGCTACTTAGGAAGAAGAAAGAACTTGCCGGAGACATAACACTACGCGCAAATGCATCTGCGCAAGCAGTCGTTTAGGTTATTCACTCCGTGTAGGGTTTTCGCATTTGCACCAATCCTGCCTGTTAGCGACCACCGACTTACCTTCGTCGATCACAATTTCGGCTGCACATCGGAGGTTTACTAAAGCTATGCGGTTGGCTAACAATTGATAAGTCGCAGTTGTCACTAGTTACATGCGTTTATGCCTGTGTGGTGTCTGCGGTAGGCTGATGGCAGCTCTTCGCTAAGCGAGGGAATCGAATGGGTGCACTAACACCTTGAGAGCTTTTTAGTTTTTTTAGCTTCGCAATAAATTCCTTAACTTGTAGTTTTGCGATTGAACTGAAGAACGCTCCCTACCGTTTGCACGGCATTATGGTCAGTGTTTTTCTGAGGGGTACGCAGCGTAGCCAATTCGATGACCTGGGCGGGCCCATCAAAATAGCCGTCACGCAGGCTGGCAAGTGCCTCTACATCTCTTGGAGACAGGCCAAGGTGACGCGGTATAGCCGATGCTGGCATTACGCCAGAACTGATGAGAAGCTCAATCGTACGGCGTAACAGCCTTGGTTGCTCTGGTTCACGTTTGTCATCACCTGGTTCAGATTTCGCACCCCACCGAGCAGATCGGCGTTTGAACAGACTTAGTTTGTCGTCAGCGTCGATGATCTCCAGCGCCTCTAGTCGCATCAACATTGCAGCGACGGATACACCCCAACGTTGTTTTAGGATCAACAGACTATCAAGCGTCACAGGCACCTGAATGTCGGCAGCGAATGTTTCTGCCGGCAGCAAAAAAGCCCCCGCGAACTGATGTGCCTGCTTTTCGATTTGTTTATATCGCTCCCGCTCAGTAGCCACCGGAATGTGTTTGTGTAGAACGATGTGAGCCAATTCGTGAGCCAAATCAAACCGACTTCTGAAAGCGTTTGCTTTGTCTGCCGACAACAGAATAATGGGGCGTTGCAGCACATCGCTCCAACAAGAGAGGCCTTCAATTGAGGAGATCTCTGTTTCTTCACGAACTAAGATCACCCCAGCACTCTCAACAGCCAATGCCAAATCTTGAATTGGGCTGCGCCCTAGACGCCAGAGATCTCGACACTCCTGGGCTGCGTGTTCAATGTCAGCTGCGCTGATTTGGTCTGGGTCGGTAAAACTCCTTGTCGGAATATTTACCGACGGGTAGTTCGCAAACTCACCTAGCTTCACAGCAACCTCTTGCGTCCACTCCATTCGTGCTTCAAGTTTTGAACGAGCAGATGCCAGCGCCTGGGCGTTACTACGGTACTTGGGGGTGAGAGCCTCACCCAGAAGAGGTCTAGTAAACCATTCCGATGCCAGACTAAGTCTATCGGCCAGACGATCCAACGCATCCGCCTCAGGCGATTGGTCGCCTGAGCGCCATTTGCTAATCGTTGCTGGTGATACTCCAACCAGAGTTGCAAGCTGCCCTTGTGAGAATTTTCTAGCCGCTAAGGCCTGTTTAAGGCGTTCGGGCTTGAAGTTTTGTACACCCCGGCTCATGTTCCGCTCTTCTGATTTTGGCCAACTGTGATGCCAGGTTTGAGCAAGGGCATTGCCAAATCAGGCTGTTCGTCGGTGATATTTTGCGATTCGTAGAGGGTAAGAAATTGGGGTGTAGGCATACGAAAGAGCCATTGTTTCAACTCATGGTCTGGAACTGCGATGTCAATGCTCAAAGGTACTGCAGCAGTGTCCTGCACAGAGCGGTCAAATACGCCAACAAAGAACACTGTCGCTTTGGTTGCGGGTTGGTATGCATCAAACAGATCGGGTGTTACCAGTGGCTCAATCGATAGATTCGCCATAGCCATTTCCCTCCTGGTACGACTGCGGCGGCCATTGTTCCAAACGCCGTTGGAAATGTTGAAGCGCCCCAGTGCAAAAATTCCAGATACGGCAGTTACGACTCGGTTGCCCTTGATCTGAGTAGGATTTGTGCCAGCCGCATCCAAAGCATCCCGGAATGTTTCGTTCATGTGGAAGTGCCGCATTTGCCCCACGGCGTGCGACCGGTGACCGGGATTCATTCCGGCTCCTGCGCTCGTGCCACGTTGTGCGCCAATCAGCAGCGCATCTTCTACGCCCATAATGAGGTCGCGGGGGATGTGTTGCACCAGCAACGAAGCAATAGTTGGTTGTTTATGCTCAGGCATACATGTCTCCAAGATGGATTTTCGTTGATACGGATTTTAGCCTGAAAATATTTCGTGTGTGAGGTTTTTTCGGAAATATACGCTTTAAACCCCGTTTTTTGCAATTCTTCGGCAGTGAGATTGAAGCCTTGCTGCACAGTCTGCTCCCTCATGAGGACCAATAAATGCCCAAAGGCCCGCCATCACCAGATCACATCATTGGCCGGAAAGTCACTTTCTTTTCAATTGATACGAATGTCCTGGAAGGCAAGGGCTTTGACTTCAATCGTGGTGCGCTAAATGTTTTGCATCGTCAGCGTCCTACGTGGATCACGCTGCGGCTTTCCGACATCGTTGAGCGGGAGATATATGCCCATCGGATGCGTGACTTGATAGAGGCCAAGCAAAAGGTGGACTCAGCCCTAAACCACATGCGCAGAAAAGCTGCATTGGATGTAACCAGCGTGGTGTCTGAACTAGATGCACTGACTGTCTTGGAGTCTGGGGCAAATCAATTCAAAAATGAGCTGCAGTTGTTTGTGAAGGGATTGGGTGGTGAAGTTCTTCCCACCGCCGGTTCAACACTGTCAACTGATCTGTTTGATCGTTACTTTGCTGTGCTCCCGCCGTTTGAAGTGGTCGAAGACAAGAAACTGGAATTCCCGGACGCTGCGGCTTTGCTAGTACTTGAACAATACGCAAAAGACCAAGCCGCAATCGGGGTGATGATTTCAAACGACAGAGGATGGCGTTCTTTTGCCAACCAATCGGAGCACCTCTTTTGCGTCAAATCTCTTGAGGAATTCACTGGGCTTTTCACTGCGCTATCAGATCATGCCAAGCATTTATTGGCAAAAATTCAAGATAGTCTAGAAGCTCCGACATCTGTTTGCAGTGCATTGTTGCAAGACGCGATAAACACTCATGTAGCTGACGCTGAATGGTCGGTCGATGAAATTTACTCCGGTTCTGCACACCGCTTAGAGGGAGAAGTCTACGATGCAAACATCGTTGGATACACCCCAGATTTTCAGAGTATGCAGGGGTGGTTCACAGATGAGGATTTGCCACTATATGTGGTGGAGTTGCCTGTATCAATCAGCGTTGAGATCTCAGTTTCAGTCGCTTTTTACCAATGGGACACGATAGACCATGAAGAGATTCCAATGGGGTCGCAAGACATATCGGTGTCAATGGATATTGAAATTAGTGTGTTCTTAACTTCCGCGGGTGAATTAATGGCTTCCCCAGTTGATGTGTGGGATATAGAAATTGAAATCACGTCTGGGAGCTATTTTGTTGATGTTGGAGAGGTCAACTTCGACTATGGGGATGATGAAGATTCCAATGCCTAGGGCTAGCCCAATGGTTGTTAGATGAAAAACTTGGCCAGTTTAGAAATATTTCGATGGCATAGCGAAACAAGGTTATGACGCATGACTTACCTCCCATAGGCCATTCATATTAAGGAATGCGGTACAACTGAATTTTTAATTGTTTGGCCTGTGACGGTGAGTGCGATACAAATTTATGGTTGATGGGAGATACTCAGACCGAAATCTTGAAAGACGAAAAATCGCTAGATAGTAGGTGTTCACTAAAGGGTGGCATTCGTCCGGCTAACTATCGATAACACGCACTTGTCGATAGTTAGTAATTGAACTATTGCGACATTTCGACATGGTTACGGCAACATGCCGCTAAGCTGTCAATCAACACAACGAAACATCATGCGTTGATTTCTCAGTGTTGAGTGAAGTTTTTCAGTCCTTAATTGGTAAGTGTTTCTGTTAAATCAGCTTGAGCATTGCTTCAATAAAGTTCGTAGCTACCAATAGGCCAGTGAGGCCACTAGCATTACCGCCCTCGCCAATAGATGTGCAGCATCTCGAAAGTGATCCTTAGGGGTGTGTCCCTCAAACCAGCTTTTTGGGCGTTCATCGTCTGTGGCTCGCATCACCAATGCTCCTTGGTGGTGGCAACCTGACTGCTTGGCGCTCCCTCGCCACAATCAAGCAGCTCGGGCAAGGTCTTGGGTTTGATGCGAATTTCCCCTGTGGACAATAAGATCACATCGACCCAATCTCCTCGCTTGATATGGGCAGTTTGTGAGATGTACGCCCCCAGCCTGATACTCAAACTGTTTCCGTGCTTGCAAACTTTGACCAACATGCCTAAGCCCTTTCGTCAGTTGATAAACAATGTTGATCAAATTGCCATGCCGACCACCTTCTGTTGTGGCTGAGCTTTATCGGCATGGCAACACCGACAAGCGAATAACTAGTCCTCCTCCACTGACGTAGCGAGTCGATCCTCCAGATTCTTTCTACACATGTCCATGTCCACTTCGTGGAATAAATTCGTATTGCCGCGGATGTTGGAGGGCACAGGGAGAAAATTCTTGGGCTCGAAAATATCTACCAAAGACAAAACTTCATTAACAGAATCAGGGATTGGGGCGTCAATGTCGATTTTGTGGTTTTGTTTGATGTAACGAGCATGCTCCTTCAGCACCCGCGCACTCACGATCATGTCTTGCAAGACCATGCCGTTTTGCCAGTGCGCCACCGTACTGCGGTAGGGAAGTGGGATTGCTAGCAGTTCTGCTGTGTTCAGCCGACGAAAGACCTGACCGTGGCAGATATTTTTATTGAGCAAATCCAGCACCATTTGCGCCAGAACTTCCTTAGTGAAGGTCGCGGGTTCTAGCAATTTCCCAAGTTTTTTGACCACCTGTGTCAGCTTCTTCAATCGAAAAACAGCTTCTACACGAACAGTTTTTTCATTTAACTCGGTTAACAGCTCCACACCCTCAATATCAGGAAGACCGCCTTTCCTAGCTCGCTTCAACTCCACCGTTTTGTCGTAAATCTTTGCGCCTTCAACCTGCGATTTTTGATTGAAGTACACAGACTCATTGACATATAGGCTGGAGTTGATTCCCGCACGAATTCCAGCAATTGCTAAGGCGTTGATGAGTTGAGCCTTGGTCATACCCTCTGGCACTTTCAGCAGCAAGGTCACGTCAATACGTGTGACTTTCACCAGACGACCATGGGCCAGTTCATAACCCACACGAAGAGGTAATTTCAAGTTCAACTTCTTGTGAACGTCTCGGCACATCAAGTATGCCTGCATGGTCACATCACCACTAGACACCACATTGTGTCCTTGCCGGTTGATGGCACTGCTGCCATCGATATGCAGACATTTGGTTTTTTTGACGTGACGAACACGTAACGACTGCTTTCCTGTGGGGGCAATTAATGACGCCTTGCGCCAGTCGGAATCCTTCTTCAATGAGCCTTCGTCGTTGAACTGGCCAAAGGCACGCTTCAGCTCAGTTTCATCGACACTGTCGATGTTGGTTATCACCAATTCGAGCGTGTCTACCATGAGGCAGTTTGCAATGTGTTGCAAATCTGCCTCTGCATCAGACATCAAATCATGAGAGGCATAAACGTGGTGTACGACCTCAGGATAAGGATCAGCCAAATCTGAAATGCCATCATCAATGGACCCCATGCCATACAAATCATCAATAACGTCTTCATCGGTGTCATCGTGACTGTGCAGGCTGGTAGTTGCAGTACCTACATTGCTGAATAACGTATCAGTTATGGTATTACGGTCGTTATGCTTGCTTCCTTTAGCACCCTTGGCAGCGTGCTTACCTGTGTATGGCGGGGAATTACGTACTGCGGCGGTAAGGGGCTTGAGACTAAACGGTTTGGAGACTATTTTGTCGTTGCGGTTTGGTGTGTTTTTCTGCTTTTTCATGCTGTAAATCCGGTGTTTTTAAGAGCGTTTTAATAGGGCAATCCGAGCAGTTCTGGAAGACGAAAACTCGGTTGTCACTTGCCCATGAAGTTGTTGTCAGATGTGATCCTCGTAAACGGATGCATCGAACAACCATCCCGGTGTTCCCTGCATGGCCGCATCCAACTTGAGAATGGCGACTCCTACCGTTTGCTTCGCTAAGGTGTGCGGTAAAAATACCTCGCTCAAATGGGGTAAAAACCGTTGTGACAGTTTGGACTCCTGACTCAGTGTTTGACCCAGATTGAGTTGCGCCACGCTCCATGGATTGAGGATGTCGATGCCAGCTTTGGAGATCAACGCCTCTCGATACTTCTCGAACTTTTTGACGTTGTCATCGATCTGTGGATGGCGCAGCAGATAGCGGCCCTCGAAATATGCGTTTGCTATCTCTTGCATCTGCCAAGCCAAGGCTGACTTTGGCTGAAAATTTTCGGGGTCTACTTGATCGTTTTCACACAACAAATCGGCTTGTAGCCAGCTCTCCCAATGGAACCGGTTCCAAATGATGTTGACTGGACCGTCGGGCATTGCACCGGGATTCCATAACTGGCAATCCGGAGGCAACTGCAAGTCAAGTCCGCTGCTATCGGTGTAGTAGAACTTCGATAACTCCACCGTGATTTCGAAACACAACAAGCAACGCAGTTGCGCCAGCATGGTCGTGCGCTCTTCCGCCGACTGCACACCCGGTTTGTGGGATGGGCTGTCCCCGATTTCGCGCTTAAGCACCACGCGTGCCTTGCCGAAGGGAAGAGTAACCAAGAAGGCGTCTCGACATTCCGAATCTGAAGTAACGCGAACAGGAGACTTGCGCCATGCATTGGTGCGAGTAGGCATGCGAATGCTGCCGTCAAAAACCACCTTGGCATGTTGATGCCAGTTCAGCCATGCACGGTAGGCCTCTGTGGGGTTTTCGTACTCAAAGTAGTAACCCATGGTGAGCGAATCCAGCTTGCAATCCGCCATCGTGATGCTTTCCAAAGCTTCATCGGGTAAGTCGGGAAGCCATGCGTGCATGGCCGCTTTAAACAAGGCTAGTTGCAATGGCACCAGCGTATCGATTAAACAATTCCCCGACAGGGTACGCGGACCGATGAGATATTCACTGGGATGCCCCGAGCATTTGTAAACAGCGTTGTGGCTTTTGCTATCGACCTCGATACGGACGATTTCTAAGGTGCTGTTGGTGCCAGGAATCGGCCATTCATACTTGAGACGGCGCGATGTGCTGCTTTCGGTCGATCCTGTGTTTTGTTGCTCCTTGTGCGCCTGAGTCAATGCGGCACCGGTTTCGGTAGATGGGTAAATTGTGAGATGAATGTTGAGTGTCATGATGATTGAGAATGTTGGTTAATCAAGCATGGGCGATGGAACGCTGTGCAGTCAGGTCCTTGACCCAGCGAACAACTTCGCTTTCGATCCAGCGCGATGCCGCGCGGCGAGAAGTACCCAGGCGCACAGGCGCAGGAAAGCTCGGGTGTGCATGTATGAAGCTGCGACCAAATCCAGAAATGCGCATAACTCGATTGATATCGATTAGGCTGATTTCAGGTGGGCTATCAGGTTGCTGATGAATTGCCACATCAGAGCTGATCTGGCTTACCAGACGAAAAGGTTTTTTGCCCACTTTGCGTGGACGACCTTTAATGCGTACGTCAAGTTTGACAGTGCTAGCAAAACCATTGCTCACTTGTTTACCGTCCAGCCGAACATAGCTGCCATCTGCACGGGTCATGTGATGTACGCGTGGGTGCAAGGGGTCTTGCACGATGTAAGTATTTCCGTCTTTAGGTACCGATTTAAAGTGCTGGGCGTATTCTTTGCTGACCATGACCATCAGGTTGTTACCTGCGGCATGGATCGAAGCGTATAGATACTGCGCTTCCAAATGCTTGGTGGGATACATGTCATCACTCCTGTAGAACGCAGTCAACGTCAACTGCGAGGAGTGATTCAATCGGACGAGCGTTTTTCGTCTAAATCAAAGATTCAATCTTATTTCCGTAGTGAGAAAAAATCTTTGAATATCAATATGTTGGATGGCTTCTTTTGCAAGATTGACACCTACCACTCTTGGTCGCCTTTATCTGGCTCTTGAGCAAATGCGATGCTGTTGGGCACCAAGCGGCCACCTTGTAAGGTGTAGTTTTTCTCGCCGCGCAAAAGGCTAATGTAGCCATGTCGATACACAAAGTGGTATGCCTCGCTGGCATCCTCGAAGGCCGTAGTTACGGGTTCAAGTTTTCCAAGTTGAAGGTGTACAGGGTCAAATGCGCTTATGGGACCTTTGACTTTGGCAACTGGCTTGCGTTGGCGATACTTCAGCTCCGAGGCTGCTTTATTCAGTGGCATGCCGTCACTGAGCAAATCGAACATCTTTAGTCGGCGTAACAGTACTTTTCGGTGATGCGGCTTTCCGCTTACGGGAACAACTTGCAATTGATCTTGGCTGATTTCTTGCAATCGCTCGCGTAACGCCCAGAGCTGAATATCCCAGGGGCTTTGCCCATCAATCAGTCCTGCAAGGTCTAAGACCACGGCCACTTGACCCGCTTGCAGGTTTAGGCAGACGTTCTTTGGTGCCATGTCCACCGAATTGGGCAAACGCTCGGCGAAACTGTCCAGACCAATCCATGCGGGGGGATCGCCTTCGTTGTATGTCTCCCAATAGGGTTTGATGCGTACAAGCCCATGGACTCTTGGGGCAGATGTTTGCCATCGGTAGCCCCATTCGGCATCAGAAACAGCATTGCTGCGTTGATCGACCAAGGCTTGATAAAAGCGATTGCGACGCAAGAATTCCCAAGCAAACTCGTGGTAGCTACTCTGCACGCTGAGTTCAACTTTGTGAAGCTTCCGCTTGGGTTTCGTGAATGGCTTTGAAGACAGCGGATGAATGGCCTCGGAGGGGCGCTGGTTTGGAATCAAGCTGTCAAAGTTATCGGTTTGCATGTTCAGTCCACCGCCGAAGTCTGGCATTTCGATTGGCAATATGCAGACCAATCAGCGAGTAGGCTAGAGCGTCGCTCGAAGAAGTCGCTCCGCAAATAGGCAGCCGCCACGGCATCGGGCAGTCGGTGTGCGAGAGCCTGTTCGCAGACCTCGAACGGGTAATTCGTTTGCTCACCTGCCCAGTTACGGAAAGTTGAACGAAATCCATGCACAGTAATAGAGTCATATCCCATCCGCCGCAGCAGCATTGACATGGCCATGTTGGATAGTGGCTTGTCCTTCTTTCCACCGGGAAAGACATGCGTCGTATTGGAAAACGGCTGTACCAGTTTGAGAATGCCCAGAGCACGATTGCTCAAAGGGACACGGTGCTCAATGCCAGCCTTCATGCGTTCTTTAGGAATTGTCCAAAGACCCTTTTTTAGATCGAATTCGGACCATGTCGCATGCAGTACTTCACCTGTTCGTGAGGCGCAATGAATGAGAAATTCCAGGGCGTAACGTGCGATGCCATCTTGGAGCTGCAACTCAGCAATAAATGCAGGAAGTTGTTCATAAGGCAATGCCGGATGGTGCACGTGACGCGCTCCCCGCAATTTTGGAAGCATATGCTCCAAATGACCTTTGAGTCGGGCAGGGTTGTCGCCCTGGCGGAGTTTGTGCACGGTAGCCCAGTCGAGAATGGCTTCGATCCGTCCACGCAGGCGAGTAGCAGTTTCGGTTTTGTTGATCCAGATTGGGGTGAGGATGCGCACAACTGCTTCCGTTTGCACCGCACTTATGGGTACTTGGCCGATAACTGGATACGCATATTGCGAAAGGGTGTTTTGCCACTGTTGTGCATGCTTCGCATTGCGCCATGACGGACGCGACAGCTCAATAAACTCCTCCGCACATATTTTGAAGGTTTTCGATTTGGTCTGTTGCAGCTTGTACTCGCGTTCTTGCTCTTGCTTGGCAGTTTGAGGATCGACATTCGAGGCACGCGCGTCTCGGAAGGTTTGTGCCTTCTCTCGGGCACGTTGAAGCGATGTTGCGGGATAGGCACCAAGTCCCACCGACTTTGCTTTGCCGAAGTCCATGTAACGGAACAGCCAACTCGCTGTGCCTGTCTTGGTGATGCTCAAATAGAGCCCCTGACCGTCTCCGAGCAGTGCGTTCTTGGGCTTTGGACTGAAGGACAGTTCTTGAATTTCACGCAGCTTTGCACGGATCTTGAGGTCATTGAGTTTGTGGATAGCCATGGTCGATATTGTCTACTAAGGTCATAAATTCTTATCCCTCAACTATCAATTCAACTATCAAAATCGTGTGGCATCTTATGGTGTTCAATGGTCAATAGCGGAAGCTATGTTCACGTAACTCATTGATTTAAAAAGGAATCGTGTGCATTGAAGGACATTCGCGTACTTCAGTTGATGTGTCACCGCTTCCGCCAAACAAAAAAACGCACCCTACGAGGTGCGTTTTTTCTTTTCTGCGTGTCTCTCTTTAAATGCAAAGCATCGGCAAATCATTGCCGCTTTAGCCATGGCACGCCTTATGCATATTTCCCGGTGATTGGTCTGAACCTTTTCGAAGGAGCTTTCTATGGAAACCGCAAACATGATGCGAATCAGCCCCCACAACGGTGGCTATGGCGGGCATGGCAGCACGCCGCAAGATCGGCAGCAGCAACGGCGTCAAAAAATACTGGCGCTGTTTGAGGCGGTAGAGCACGGCCACTTAGACGCGGCCAAGCCCGCCCTGAAGGTCTTGATGAATTTCGACCACGCGCTCACCACCGATGCTCAGTTTGTGCGCCTGTCCAAAGCGCTAGATGCAGGCGGGGTGTATTTGGCGCAGCAGATCGTGCGCGACATCAAGGCCAAGTTCATCAACGCCCCTCCCTTGACGGCACACGCCGTGCATGCGCCGCATTCACCTAAACCATACACGCCAGACGGCATGCATTTTGTAGATACGCGGGCTTAGCGCGTTTTGGCTCTGCAAGCGGCCTGCATGTCTTGGTCGCGAATGAAGCCGCACTGGCCGCTGCCCCCGCCGGTTTCGGCGCGACAGCGGGCTTGCATGTCGCCATCACGAATAAACCCATAGTGACTAGAGCCACCGCCACTGATGGCGCGGCAATAGGCTTGGCGGTCTGGGTTTTGAATAAAGCCACAGTCGCCATGTTGGGCGTGGGCGCTAAGGCTTGCTAGGATAAACGCTAGCAAGAGCAGGGGGTGCAGATGAAGTGGGTTGATCACGTGGGTGCTTATGTGTGACGTTGCTGCAGCTCATGCACCAACAGCACCACGCGTGCATCCGGTTCATGGAAGCGAATGCCGTGCTGATATTCGGGGGTTGAGTCGGCTTGGTTGGCGCGATGTACCAATTCCACGTTTTGAATGGTGCCTGTCATTTCGGCATCTTCAGATTTGCCTGTGGATTGCAAATCAAAGCGCAGCCTGAGTTTGACTTGGCTATCGACCTCACCCAGCTTGTGCGGGCCCACCACCGATGTGCCGCCGCCGCTGATGTCGTGCAAATGAAAGTCGCCTAGGTTATGGCCAGCTAGGTCAGAGCTCACAATTTCCACCGGCAAGCTGGCACGCACGCGCAGATGCGAACGCATAGGGGTTTCCAAGATTTCTTCTGGACAGCTCATCAGCATGTAGTTGCGTGGGTTCAGCAGCAGGGTGTTGATGCGGCTTTTGAAGGTGAAGATAGACAGACCCGAGAACAAACGCACTTGCACGTTCATGCCCTCGCGCAGGTGAACGATCCAGCCGTCTTCTTGCGGCACGCGCAGCATCAAAAACTCGTTTTCTACCCAACCAATGACGCTGGTGTATTGCTTGTGTTCACTTGGCCCTTCCAGAATGAGCTGCACGCGCTGACCCACTTGAAAGTGCATGTCAGCAAATTTCGCTTTTTTGGGGGCTTGTTCGTGGGTTGGCATTTGGGGTGTGTGAGTTTGTGTTTCAATTCCTATCATAAAGACTGTTGTCTCTAATAGGAGAAGTATGTTGAAGCGCCTTGTGTCCGTGCCCTTGCGTGCCTTGAAGTGGCTGGCTTTTGGCTCGGTTCAGTTTTCAGAGCAAGAAGAGTATTTGGAGTTTCGCTACAAGTTCCTCATCGTGCTCATGCTGACGGCTGCATTGCTGACGGGTTTGTTTATTTTGGGTTTGGTGAGTCAGATCAACCTCATTGGTTGGGCGCATGGCCGCATGATGATCACGTTTGTCACATGTACATTGTTGTTGTGGCTGCTGCTGCGCGGTTCGCCCAAGCGTTTTAAACGGATTGGGTGGACTTATGAAGTGCTCAGTTTGGCCGAGAGTGCTTCTGCGCTGGTGTATGTGCCAGTGGATGAGCTGCGGGTGCTGTGGTTTTACACAAACATTCCGTGCGTGTTTATTTTGTTGGGTCAACGTGCGGGTTGGGCTATCACGGGTTTAACCATGGTGGGCTTCTTGGTTGCGAATGGGCATCTAGAGGCACCTTACTCGCCTAGTGCGATAGCAACAGGTGTGTTGGCGATGTTGTACTTAGGCGTGTCATTTCATGCGTATGTGGACCGCTCGATGTCGTACTTCAAGCGAATGCGCGACTACAACAACCAATTGCAAGACATGGCCAGCCATGACCCTCTCACGCGTGTGTTGAATGCCGGCGCTTATTACCGTGCGTGTGACCAACAAATTCATGCCAGTCAGCGGGCGAACCAACCCTTTGCAGTGCTGTTCATTGACTTAGACCACTTCAAGTCGATCAATGACACCTACGGCCACGCCGTGGGTGACGATGTGCTGCGTGCGGTGGCGCAAACACTTCAATCCAGCGTGCGCCGCAGCGATGTGGTGGGGCGCATTGGGGGTGAGGAGTTTTCGGTGTTTTTGCCCAATACGCAGCTGCCAGGTGCGCAGCAGTTGGCCGAGACCTTGCGCGTGGCGGTTGAGTCGATTCACATTGAGGTGGATGGCGTGCGTTTAAAAATCACTGCCAGCATTGGCGTGGCGGTGAAACGCTTTGAGCAAGAAACCATGCAAGCGATTCAGCAGCACGCCGACCAAGCGATGTACGAGGCCAAGCGCGGCGGCCGCAACCGTGTGTCAACGTTTGGTGGCGATGCGTCGGGCTTGGTTGTGTCGGCGGCTTAGCTTAGCGGCCTAAGCGCCAAATCCACTGCACATCAAGGTATTTGTACACATAGCCAGGGCCGTTGAGGCCCACGGTTTCGGTGCGGCCTGCACGCAGCTTGAGGTACGAGTTGCCCTGTACGGGGCTGGTGATTTGCAGCTCGGCCAAGCGTGAGGGGGTGCGCCCATCGTTGTTGACTTGTTGGCGGCCTTCGCCTACGCGTGCGTACCACTGCCAGCCTTCAAGGCGGCGACGCCAACCAATCAGCCCCATGGATTCATCTAATTGGTTGGGGTTGAAGTAGTTGCGGGTGGTCACGCTATTGCTGTCGCCGAGCTGGTGTTTGTAGGCCCATTGCAGGGTGATGCCTTGGTCGGGCCATGCGTCCCATATGGCACGGGCGCGTTGTTGTTGGCGGTCTTGCCCGTCTGAAAAACGTGTTTGCGCCAAAGAGCCCACCAAGGTGAAGCGTGGATGCACTTGGAAGTCCACATTGCCGCCAGCCAAGTCGTAATGGATACCTTGCTGCAAAGCGCCTAGAGACTCGACCCAATCGCGGCTGGCAAACACGCCCCAGTGCAGTTGTGAGCTGAAGGCTTTGCTGTAGTTCCAGTCGCCGATGGCGATGGTTTTTTCTGGACCTTGGTTGATGCCTACTTTGAGGTTGTAGCCCAAGCCTGTGAGTGCATCTACGTTTTGCGCGGTGTAGTTGACGCCATGGCCGCTGAGGGCTGTGCCATTTTGTGTGTAGCGTTGGTCTTGCCATTCCACACCTTGCCATTTGAGGCCGTTGGTGTAGCTGGGCAGGGCTGTTGTAAATACTTTGCGTACATTTAGACCATCGCTGTCGCTGGATTGGCTCCAAGCAGGGGCTACCGCCCATGTGTTGGGGTTGGCGTGGGCACTTAGGCTTAGCGCTATGGAGGCCGCCAGCAATGGGGCCAATCGGATGAGGCGGTAGGTCATTTGGTTCCCCATGTTTTGCGTAAGTTCAGCATTTCGCTGATGTAGCCCCACACGCAGGCAGGCTGCAAGATGATGCTGTAAACCAAGGTGTAAGACAGCAGGCCCAAACGGTTGCGGCGAACCTTGAGGTCGACTTCGTCAAACGTAGCTTGGCTGCGTGTGTACATGAGCGAGTTCATTAAAAAGCTGATGGGCAACAAGGCCAACGTCATGGGGCCCACAATCCAAAAGTAGCCAAACATGGCCAGCACCAATCCTGGAATAAAGCCCAGGCTGTAGGCCAAGTCCATGAATGGAAACAGCGTGTTCCACCAGATGTAAAACACAGGCAGGCGGCGTTGCTTCAAGATGTCGGGCGTCATCTTGAATGCTTCGATAAGGCCGCGTGACCAGCGCTGACGCTGGCGAATGAACTGGGTCAAGGTGTCGGGGCAGCGTGTGAGGGCGATGGCGTTTTCTGCGTGGCCCACGCGGTGGCCGGAACGCAAGATTTTCCAAGTCAGCACAATGTCTTCGCCCACGGTATGCGGCCAGCCGCCTACCTCGATCAAGGTTTCGCGGTCGTACAGCGAGAACGCGCCCTGCGCGACCAAGGTGCCTTGAAACAAAGATTGAATGCGCTTGATGGCGGCGATACCCAAGAAGTAGTCCCACTCTTGTGCTTTAGTTAGCCAGTTTTGACGCGAGTTGCGAATCAAAATAGCGCCGGCCACAGCACGCGTGTTGGGCGGGTCGGCCAAGCGGCGGCCCACCAAGTTTTGAATACCGTCTTTCCATATCCAACAGTCGGCGTCGACAGTGATGACGAATTGGCTATTGCACTGCGCCAAGCCTTGATTGAGCGCATTGGCTTTACCGCCGTTTTTTGGTAGGTCGAGTAGGTTGAGGTTGGGGTATTGAAACAACAGGTCGCGCACGATGCCTGCGGTGTTGTCGGAAGAGCCATCGTTGATGACGGTGACGTGCAGCGCACCGGGGTAGGTTTGACGCATAAGGCTGCGCACGGTGTCTTCAATTGACTCAGCTTCGTTATAAGCAGCCACCAGTACGGTGACGCTGGGGTAGTGATCGTGCAAAGGCACGCGTGGGCGTTTGTCCAAAGCCAGCGCCACCATGATGAAGGCATTCATAAAACCGGGAATGATGGCAATGAAACCAATCAAAAATGCAGCAATGAATGGCGTGGTGTGATAGCTGAGCTGCTCATACCAGGGAATAGAGAGCCAGATAGAGAGAACCATCCACAGGGTGGATAGCGCAGCGGTGATGATGAATTTCCAGCGAATCGTGATGTAGGGCATTTAAGAGTGGTGAGCGTTTTGCGATGAGAGCCAATGCGCAAGTAGTTGCGGCTGGGAAAAATAAAAACCTTGCACGAAGCGGCAGTGGATGGCTTGTAGTGCGTGGCATTGGTCCAGCGTCTCAACGCCTTCGGCGACCAGCTCGATGCCAAATTCATGCGCAAAGGCCACAGCAGCTTTGATGATGGCGTAGACCATAGGGTGATCAATTTGTTGTGCAAACTGTTTGTCGAGTTTGATCACATCAAACGGCAATGTGTGCAAACGGTTCAGGCTAGATTGGCCCGAACCAAAGTCGTCCATGATGATGCGCACACCACGTGTGCGTAACGTGTGCAGGCCGTCAATCACGGGTTGAGAAATACGCTGGAAATAAGTTTCGGTGATTTCAAAGTTCAAGCGACCAACGGTAGACGCAGGCAGTGCATCTAGCCAGCCATGGATGAACTGTAAGAAGTCTGGTGCGGAGATATGGCGGATGGATAAATTCACACCCACCCGAATGTCGGGGTGTTGTTGCAGCAGCAGCGGCAAGTCGTGCGCAACTTGTGCCAACACCAAGCGTTCAAGAGGTGCAATTAATCCGGTGTGTTCGGCGACAGGAATAAATTCTTCGGGCGACACATCGCCCAAAGGTCCTGCGTCAATGCGACACAAGGCTTCGACGCCCACGAGTTGTTGTGAGGGCAGTGCGTTTTGACTTTGATAGACCAACGTGACTTTGTGTTGTTCGATCGCCGATACGAGAGCCTGCTTGATGTCGGGTGTGCGGCTTGTCAAAACATCTGGTTCCATGCGGTGATTTTCCTATTCAATGACCAACATTTCTGCGGCGGCTGCGCTTGATTTGTGTTTGTGAACATAAATGACAAAGGCGATGAGTTCTATGGTTCTAACTTTGGACTCAAGTTGATCAAGTGCATTTTTCTGTTGTCTTCATAATGGTGAAAGATTGAAAAAGAGGTAAGGCCATGCCTTCTACAGACCGACGCCACTCAGAGAACGCGCTGCTGCGCGAGAGGATTGATCGCATTCAGCAGGTGAGCGAACAGTTGACGACTCTGGTCTCACAAGTGCAAGCACAGACGGTGGCTTGGGCGCGTGATGGCAAGGTAGACGATTTGCCCAATGCAGAGCTGGCGAGGCACTTGTCGACATCGTTCAAACAGCAACGCGCGGCACTGACTGCCATTCAAGACGACATCAAAGGCATGACTGCGCATATGGTGGCACCTGCACTGATTACCGACGAAGAACTGGCCGCGTTGATGAAGTGATGCAGATGCACAAGCGTTAAAATCAATACAACTTCCAAAGCCAACTCTTGCGGTTGGCTTTTTTATTTCGGTGAGTGCCGAAAAGCAAAGGTGACCCGTGTTTAAAAATGTGATGGTGTATCGAATTGGCGAGGGCTGGAGCCCCAGCCTTGAGCAAATGGAACAAGCGTTAGATGCCGAGCGTTTTGTGCCTTGTGGCGCAAGTCAAGAAAAAGCCATTGGCTGGGTCGAGCCGCGTGGTGAGGCACATGGCCCACTGGTAGAAGCGGTGAGTGGTCAGCGTATGTTGAAGCTCAAGATCGAGACCAAGGGTGTGCCTGGCTCCATCGTCACACGCAAAGCCAAAGAGCGCAGCGCGGTGATTGAAGCCACCGAAGGCCGTAAGCCTGGCAAAAAGGAAATGAAGGAAATCAAAGAAGACGTGAAGATGTCTTTGATGCCCATGGCCTTCAGCAAAGAGTCGTCGGTGCTGGTGTGGATTGACCCAGCCACCCATCTGATGGTGCTGGACGCGGGCAGTCAAGCCAAGGCGGACGAGGTGGTGACGATGCTCATCCAGTCGTTCGCGGGTTTGAGTCTGACGTTGATCAACACGCAAATGTCTCCTCAATCAGCCATGGCTTCGTGGCTGATTACGCAAGAGTCACCCGCCGCATTCAGTGTGGACCGCGAATGCGAGCTGAAGGCGGCTGATGAATCAAAGTCAGTGGTGCGCTATGTGCGCCACCCGCTCGATACCGATGAGGTGAAGCAGCACGTCGAAGGCGGCAAGCTGCCCACGCGTTTGGCGCTGACGTGGGAGGGGCGTGTGTCGTTCTCGTTGACCGAGGCCATGCATTTGAAAAAGGTCACGTTTTTAGAGGGTGTGTTTGAAGGCACGTCCGCTGAAAAAGACGAAGGTTTTGATGCCGACGTGGCCATTGCCACGGGTGAGTTGAGCAAGTTGTTGCCCGACTTGTTAGAGGCTTTGGGCGGCGAGATGGCGCTGGCTTAATCGCTGATCAGTTCAGGGTTGAGGCGACGGGCACGTTGGTCGACGTAGTAGCCGCCAAACTCGGTGTAGCGCAGGGCGTATTGCTGGCATTTGCCGCAGGCATGCACATCGCAGCGGTTGTACGGAAAAAACTTCAAGGCCACAGGTGCATCGGCTGATTCATAGCGGGTGCCGTTTGGGTGCTGTTCTTCAAACGTGGGTTCATACACATCGGGGTCGCGCAGGGTGGCCACGTGGGTCATGTGTTGCGCGGGCCATACGGCGTCGCTGACGCTCTCCCAGCCTGCGCAGTGTTGCAGGCTGCATTGACAAGAGGAGTGGGGCTTGGCGACCAGTTGGCGCAATGCCTCGGACGTGTGAATGAATGGAACAGTGCTCATAGAAGTAGAGCCTACCACCGCCTAAGATTTAACGAGGTCTAGACGTGAAAAAGCCCCGAAGTTCGATAGGAACGATCGGGGCTTTTGCGTGTCGCGCACCAAGCGCGACACAAGGCTATGCAATTACTTGCGCTTAGCCAATGGCTCAACGTTGCGGTGTGCCTCGCCAGTGAACAACTGACGTGGGCGGCCGATTTTGTACTCGGGGTCGCTGATCATTTCGTTCAACTGAGCAATCCAGCCCACAGTACGTGCCAATGCGAAGATGCCGGTGAACAAGTTCACTGGAATACCGATGGCGCGTTGCACGATGCCAGAGTAGAAGTCGACGTTGGGGTAGAGCTTGCGGCTGACGAAGTATTCGTCTTCCAAAGCGATCTTTTCCAAGGCCTTGGCCAACTTGAACAAGGGGTCGTTCTCGAGGCCGAGTTCTTTCAACACTTCGTCGCAAGTTTCTTGCATCAACTTGGCGCGTGGGTCATAGTTTTTGTAAACGCGGTGACCGAAGCCCATGAGCTTGACGCCAGAGTTTTTGTCTTTGACCTTCTCCATGAACTCGCCCACT
>JACCDN011224166.1_pt1 | contig 38861 bp, 33 predicted proteins | sample 7441691 | NCBI WGS metagenome assembly JACCDN01 (sample SAMN15323439, study PRJNA562643) | freshwater metagenome | isolation source: river surface water | place: USA:Blue River Watershed | collected 2017-08-16 | reverse complement strand
TCTGAGCTTCTGGGTACTTGGCACGCAGATCCCAAACCACGGGTAAATTGTGTAAAACATCGCCCAAAGAGGATAATTTAACAATCAAAATCTTCATGGTCTCTATTTTCTCCTAAATTAGACTTAAACCAGTAATTTGATCATTGGCTAGTAGATTCAGACTAAAATTTATGTAAAGACACACTTTTAACTCGACTCTGCCAGTATGCAATATGGGAAATAATTGCCCTGATGGCATTCAATTTGGTTGCTCTAATTGCCCCCACGAATAGTCAGCAATAACAACTAAAGAAGAAGTTGAAGAGGCAAGTGTTCGCGAAGATACTCACGGCAATTCCTAAATGATGGTCACATTGTCACCTTAATCAAAGACATGACAGTTAAAGGCTCGTCATTGATAATTAAGAGTTGCACCACATTCAAAAAAATCTGCTTGGTCGATGGCGAGACCGGCATCATTTATAAAGTGGATGTTCAGAACATGTTACTCCGGTCTAAATTTATAAATAAGGTGTAATAGTTAAGTTTATTTATTTATTAATCACTCATACCCATTGGGATTCATAGATTGCCAGCGCCAACTATCCTCGCACATGCGCTGTAAATCATATTTCACCTCCCAATTGAGCTTTTCTTTTGCCTTAGAAGCATCCGCATAAAAAGCAGCAATATCTCCTTGACGCCTATCAACAATTTTATAAGGAATTTCCTTGCCTGATACCTGCTCAAATGCTTTGACTAAATCAAGAACACTGTAACCTTTGCCGGCGCCAAGATTGACTGTCAAAGAACCCCGGCCAGACAACAGATAATCCAATGCTTTAACGTGCCCTTTGGCTAGGTCAACCACATGAATATAATCACGAACACCCGTGCCGTCATGAGTAGGCCAATCACCCCCATAAACAGATAAGTGATCACGTTTGCCAACTGCCACTTGAGTAACATAAGGCATCAAATTATTAGGCACACCCATTGGATCTTCTCCAATCAAACCACTTTCATGCGCACCGACAGGATTGAAGTAACGAAGATATGCTACCGACAAATTAAGCTGCGCAATCTCCAGATCACGCAAAATCTGCTCTGACATGAACTTAGTCCACCCATAAGGACTCGTTGAGCCCAAAGGCATATTCTCCACATAGGGGATCGGATTGTCTGAGTGATAGACAGTTGCAGAAGAGCTAAAGACAAATTTTTCACAAGAATGCTCACCCATTCCACGGCAAAGCGTGAGCAAACCATCAAGATTATTTTGATAATAATCAAGAGGTGCCTTAACAGAATCCCCCACCGCCTTAAGTGCCGCAAAGTGAATCACTGCATCAATTGGATGATCTTGAAAAATACCTTTCAACAACCCTTCATCACGAACATCACCTTGATAAAAAATTGGTGAGTACCCACTAAGCAACTTCAACCTCTCAAGAACTAGAGGGTTGGAGTTTGAGAAATTATCAACCCCCACCACCTGATGCCCAGCAGCAAGTAACTCAACCCATGTATGAGAGCCAATGTAGCCAGTTGCACCAGTTAAAAGAATCATTTTTTAATTTGCAGGAATTTATATACTATTTTAAGTAAATGTAATATCTTTATTTCAATTAGAATAAGTAAATTCTCTCACGATTAGAAATCTTCATGTCAATCACATTAGAAACCAAAGTTTGGGAAAATGATTGGGAACTTGTTCTTAAGACGTCTCGTTTACGAGATTTAATTAGTCGCTGCAACCACTCTTTCGATCAACGCATTCTTTATATCAACAATGTCAAAAATCCGAGCATTGTTGAAGATCATGCTCAAAAACTCATCAATGAGGGAGTTATTGATCAATTTGTGCATGTTCACGAGCATGCACAAGAAGCTCTAGATTTCTTTCATTTAAGTAAAGAAAAATTAGGTAAAGGCTACTACTACTCTATTGCAGAACTGGTTTCAATTTATCTAACAAAAACAAAATATTTATTACATTTCTCAAGTGATTCAATTCCTGAAAAAAACATCTCATACCCTTGGCTTCAAGAGGCGATTGAGCTGCTTAGCACAAAAAATGATGTAAAGGTATTTAATTTAACCTGGGGCCATCGTTTTAGAGAAGCTAAGAATGAGTCTATTTCAGAAGACGATCAATTCTTTTATGGCTATGGATTTTCTGATCAGATGTATCTCATCAGAACAAAAGACTTTAGGGTTCCGATATACGAAGAGATCAATGAAGCCTCTAATCGCTATCCGAAATACGGCGGTGAACTCCTTGAAAAACGCATTGATTCTTGGATGAGAAATCACGGTCACATTAGAGCAAGCTCTAAGCAAGCGAGCTATTTACATCAGAATTTTACAAAAAATTATTTGCTCAAGAAAATAGCTATTGCAATCAACTACCCAACTTTTTTAAGCAAATAGTCTTTAAATTTTTCTTGATTCTGTCGTAAATATTCAGGAAATTGCTCATCTAAATCTTGAATCTTATACTGCCTATCTGGGAATAAAACATCTCTACCAGAATGTATCAATTCTTTAATCTTTTCTGGCTGCTTAAACTCTGGCTTATTGAACTCTTGATGAGCAAAACTTTCTAATTTTTGGATGATCTTTTCAACTCCAGCCATCCACGTAAAGTGCCATCCACCATCAGATATTTTTTGAATAAGGAATGTTTTAAAAAAAGCTCGCTTAATGCCTCGCAGAGGGCCAGATAACTTATAGCCTCTTAAAAGCTCTAAACTTCCACCAAAAAAATTCATTACATTTCTATAGGTGGTAACTTTGCTTCCAACCCAAATCGCAGGGAAACTCTCTAACTCCCAACGATTATTTAAATAATAAGAATACATATACTGCTGAAAATCAGCTCTTTTATAACTATTGGGCTGATACAGAGAGATTGATTCAGGACGAGGGATTTCATCTACATCCGAGAGAATGATCCAATCATCAGGCTTGGCATCATAGAGTCCGTTAACTAGATAATCTCTTTGCCAACGTTCATTTCTCCAAGCATCCGAAGTATCAAATGGATAATCCTTAACAATCAAATGCCTGATTTTACTTTCATACCTTTTGAACTTATTGATATCAAAGAACAATGGTTTTGGTAAACCTGAAATAGTCAGGACAGACTCACAAATCACAAAGTAATCAACATGATCCCAAAGCGTTTCCAGTCGAAGCTCCAACAAAAGATCTTCGTTAAAGTAACAAAAACAATCATAAATTTTTGTTTTAGTGACATTCATATAGGAACTATAATAATGAAATGCTGAGTAATTCACAATTCAAATACTTCAACAACCCACTAGATTTTGCTATTAAATCTCTCTTAATCATTTCACCTCTTTTTTTTATAAGCACTAGGGGTTGGGTTAATGGTGTTTTATTTGCCACTTCATTATTGAGCATGGTTTATTTATTTAAAACCAAGTCATTCATACCTTCAACATTAATTAGCATTCAAAAAAATAGGGTTTTTTTGGTGTTGTTAACTTTATCTATTGGTTTTATTGCGATCCTGATATCCCAATTGCTTCAACAGAACATCAGAATGAAGCCCTATGATGCTCCGCTGAGGATGGTTCTTTGCATGCCAATTTTTTTATATCTTTTGCACCAGCCTTTTTCAACATCAAAAGTCCTGCCATACGCACTATCACTTTCAAATTTAATTACCTTAGCTGCAATACTTTTACACCCAGAAATACCTCAATTTTGGGGCGGTAGATTCGCCACCAAGCCTGCAGACCCAAATGCATTTGGAGCCTATATTACACTCATAACCACTCTAATTTTTTTCTCAATAGATCCCAAAGAATTTTTTAATAGAAAACTTGAATCCAGCATTAAATTGGTTGGTTTTTTAACTGGCTTATATCTTGTTGCCGGATCAGAAACAAGAGGTGCTTGGCTCTGCATCCCATTCTTACTTTTGGCGTGGTTTTTTTTTCATGTACGAAAAAATATCAAATGCACTTTAGTCATCAGCATAATCATGATTCTTGCATGCTTAATTTCATACCAACTTTTAGAAAACCTTCAATCAAGAGTTAATTCGGGTTTTACCGAGGTTTACTCATGGGTGTATACGCAAAACAAAGATACCAGCGCAGGTATCAGATTTAGCATGTGGAAAATCACTTATGATCTTCTGCTTGAAAGACCATTTTCAGGTTTTGGCGATTTAGGCTATCAAGGCTACCTTAATCAAACAACTTTTACTTCTAAATATAGCCCTTTAGCTCTTCATGTGATGGCAAAGGCTGGGCCACACAACGAATATCTTGCTAACTTATTGAGATCTGGTATCTGGGGCGGTATTGCTATATTTTTAATATTAGTGGCACCTCTATTTATTTTAACGAGCAAGGTTGATAAAAATGATTCATTTCAATATTTAATGTTACAAGGTATGGCTTTATTCATATGCCTCGCCATCGCTAGCTTAAGCATTGAAATATTTAATCTTAAATATACAAGCTCTTTTTATGGCCTAATTGTTGTCATGCTTTGCTCAGAAAAAATTATGAGCTTAAAAAATATAAAAGTTACTTATGAACAAAAATAAATACTCTCTGACCTTTGCATGTCACAACTCTGTTGAGTACACCAAACTATGTGTGGAAAGTATGATTGCTCACGGCACACCCTTAGATCGATTGGTGGTGGTTGATAACGGCTCAAAAGACGAAACCAGAGATTACCTCAGCACCTTACCTTTGGGTGGCAGAATCTTTAACACTCAAAACTTGGGTTGCGGTGTTGCTTGGAATCAAGGGGCATTAGCCCTTCAATCAGAGTGGACCATTGTTATGAATAATGATGTAGTAGTCTCACCAAACTGGATTGAAAGTCTCATTGGGGCAGCAGAAAACCAGAACCTAAAGATTATTTCTCCCGCATTGATTGAGGGCAAGCTCGATTATGACTTTGTTTCTTTTGAAAAAGAGGCTTGCTCTAAAATGAAAAATCAGTTCCGCATCGGATCTCGTCATGCTGTTTGTTTGGCTGTTCATGAATCTGTTTGGATGGATATTGGTTACTTTCAACCTGCGCCAAAACTTCTGGGCTACGAAGACACCATGTTCTTCCATGAAGCTAAGAAGGCCAATCTTAAAATGGCCATGACAGGTGCGTCATGGCTTCATCACTATGGTTCCATAACCCAGACGGCTATGAAACTTGAGCGTGGCCTCAAAGAAAATCAAGGTCTTCCCTACAGATATAACTACCGCCTACTCAACCAATCATGGTTAGAGCGAAAAATAACCAAGATCAAACGCAAGCGCCAAGAAAGAATTTGGCGAGATGAAGAGGTTGATAAATATGGCATTTCATTGCATGGCATTCGCGAGAATGGTGGCTTTAGGTGGATTTAGGTGGCTTCACATAATCCAAACTGAACTCATAACATCGAAATACAGAACAAACTAAAGCCATACTTATTTGCTGGCAATCCAATCTACAATCTTTGCATCAGGTGTAAATCCAGTAACCAGCTCTTTTAATTTCGCATAAACAGACCTTGCATCGCCAGCATTGAGCACCCCTTCCAATGCGCTCAATTCTTTTTCGAGTTCAGACCAACTTTTGATGGTCTCTTGAGCCTTCATGATTCTTGGATGCTCTGTTTGCATTGGATTATCCCCAATCAATAATTCTTCAAAAAGCTTCTCTCCAGGTCGCAAACCAACTATCTCAATTGCGATATCTCCATCAGGATTCTGTTCATTCTGCAAACTAAAACCTGATAGCTCAATCATCCGTTGGGCTAAATCAATAATCTTTACTGGCTCACCCATATCTAAAACAAAAACAGATCCTTGACCCATAGCACCAGAAATACTGGCCATAGCACCCGCCTGAATGACCAACTGTGCAGCTTCAGGGATTGTCATGAAGTAACGCGTCACTTCTGAGTGAGTCACCGTTACAGGGCCGCCTGCATTGATTTGAGATCGGAATAAGGGCACCACTGAACCACTAGAGCCCAAAACATTACCAAAACGAACCATTGAAAGTTGCGTTCGAACATCCACTTGGTTGGCCAAAGCCTGTAATACCATTTCAGCCAAACGTTTAGAGGCTCCCATGACATTGGTGGGTCTAACAGCCTTATCGGTGCTTATCAATACAAACTGATCAACACCTGATTCAATGGCTGCGCGAGCGGCACTCAAGGTACCCCAAACATTGTTTAAGACGCCCTCTGTGACATTGTGTTCAACAATCGGCACATGCTTATAAGCGGCCGCATGATAAAAAGTATTAACTTGCCAAGTCGTACAAATCTTCTTTAGCCAATCGTATTGGCGAACATTGCCCAATAATGAAACTAACTCGGCATCTATGTTTTCGTCTTTAATTCTGGTTCTCAATTCAGCATCAAGAGCGTATAAAGCAAATTCACTTTGCTCTAAAAGAATGAGCGTCTTTGGTCGAGAAAATAAAATCTGACGTGTTAATTCACCACCAATGCTGCCACCAGCACCCGTGACCATAACAACTTGATTTTTGATATTTTTTTCAAACAACTCTTTGTTTGGGGCTACTGGATTGCGGCCCAATAAGTCAGCCACATCAAGCTCTCGAATATCAGAGACCTTGACTTTACCATCGGCCAAATCAGTAATACTTGGTAAAGATCGAACGTGCACATGGAAACGACGCAATTCATTCAAAATTTCATTGCGGCGTGATTGATGAACTGACGGCAAGGCTAATAAAATATCTGTGACACCATATTCGTTGATGAGTTCTTCGATCTCATCATTGCCATAAATAGTTAAACCATTGATGGTTTTATGTCGCAATTGGGAATCATCATCTACAAAACCGACTATATAAAACTGCCCACTTCTTAAAAGAGAATTTCTAATTTGAGCGCCAGCGTATCCAGCGCCATATATCAACGTTCTTTTTTGAGTATCTTTGCTAATTGATACATGACCCGCCAACCATAATCTAGCAAGTGAGCGGCTAATCACAATTAATACCAAAAGAATTATTGGCTGCAGAATACCCAAACTTCTTGGAATGGGGGCATCATCTTTTGGGAGCCGCAAAAAATCCCAAAAAGTAATCAGTGCAAAAAAAATAAGCCCATAAAAAAAGACTGCTCTAAGAATTGACCACAACGCATGCTGGCCAGCATATCTAAACACGGCTCGATACAAACCCATTCTCACAAAAATAGGCAGCGCAATCAAAATAGCGAATACATAAACTATAAGCTCTGCATGAATTGGAGTATGTAATCGATCCAAACGAATCGAGAATGCCAACCAAACCGCCAAAGATATCAAGAAGGTGTCAACAATAAAAACAAGTAATTGTTTACCTAAACGGGGCAGAGAAAGGAGCTGCTTTTTCATATTCTTCTATTTTCTCATTATTTACTTTTATATATAAATTTAATGACTTTAAGAACTTAAATTAAGAGTTCTTTTGTGTGCAACTGAGCTACAGCTAAGATGCTTGAGAATCTGGATTGCAGGACCTTAATCCAATGAAATTTAATTCCGAATATTAAACAATCTTAGTTTTAGGGAAAGTATTGGGCACTCAAAAAGGATGGCGCTGAAGAATCCTTAGAGTTTAAAAAAGGCTTTATCTCAATATTAGGCCACTGAATATTCAAACTGGGATCATTCCAAACAATGCACTTCTCACTAGCAGCATGCCAATAATCTGTTGTTTTATATAAGAACTCAGCCGTTTCAGATAGCACTAAAAATCCATGGGCAAATCCAGGGGGAACCCATAGCTGCTTTTTATTTTCAGCAGATAACTCCACCCCAACCCATTTACCAAAAGTACCAGATGACTCTCGAAGATCAACCGCAACATCAAACACAACCCCATGACAAACTCTTACGAGTTTTCCCTGTGTTTTTTCCATTTGATAATGAAGCCCACGCAACACACCTTTTTTAGATGAAGAATGGTTATCCTGAATAAATTTCACAGAGTGACCTACAGCAACAGAAAATTCTTTTTCATTAAAAGACTCAAAGAACCAACCACGATCATCACCAAACACCTTAGGCTCAATGATTAATATATCAGGTATTGCTGTCGGCGTTACTGTAATTGGCATCTAAATTTCTTTAATACATCAATTTAATTATTCAAAAATATTCTCTTGAAAAAATTCAAGAGAACTTTCACTTTGTGTTTTCAGTGAGCATCTTTTCCAAATACTGACCATAAGCATTCTTTTTCAGAGGCGCAGCCAACTTCAGAACATCCTCAGCAGTTATCCACCCTTGGCGATAAGCAATTTCTTCTGGGCACGCCACCATCAAACCTTGGCGCTTTTGCAGTGTCGCAATAAAACCTGCTGCATCTAATAAAGAATCATGTGTACCAGTATCTAACCATGCATATCCTCGACCCATGATTTCAACTTTTAATTGATTCATCTTGAGATACGCTTCATTAACCGCAGTGATTTCAAGCTCACCACGAGCACTTGGCTTGATAGATTTAGCAATATCGCATACCTGCTGATCATAAAAGTATAAGCCAGTGACAGCATAGTTACTCTTTGGCTCTAAAGGCTTCTCTTCAATCGATAAGGCTTTAAAAGAGTCATCAAACTCAACCACACCATAACGCTCTGGATCATTCACATGATAAGCAAATACGGTAGCACCTGATGTGCGCTGATTCGCGGAATGGAGTTGGTTAACCAACTCATGGCCGTAGAAAATATTATCGCCAAGCACCAAAGCTGATGGATGATTGCCTATAAACTCCTTGCCAATTATAAAAGCTTGGGCCAAACCATCAGGTGATGGCTGAATAGCGTACTGGATGTTTAAACCCCACTGAGAGCCATCTCCCAATAGTTCATTAAAGCGGGGCGTGTCTTGTGGCGTAGAAATCAACAAAATATCTTTGATGCCAGCCAGCATCAAGGTAGTCAATGGGTAATACACCATGGGCTTATCGTAAACAGGCATTAACTGCTTTGATACTGCCTGTGTGACTGGATATAAACGAGTGCCTGAGCCACCCGCTAAGATAATTCCTTTACGATTCATGGTTATCTACCCATATTTTCAATGTTTCCATGCTCTTAATACTCAATCTTTGATCTAACTTTTGAGCGATTCTTCAACGACTTGTTTCACGTACTTTTCAACCTGATCGCGCCAATGGGGATATTGTCCCGTAAAAGCCATTTCTGACAAGACTTTTTTAAGCTTTTGATTACTTAATCTTGAGTTGTAAGGTCTAGCAGCAGGCACTGGGTAATCAGTGGCTGGTATAGGCAAGATATTCTCGGTTTTAAGCTCAATACCCTCACCATAACCAGCCGCAGTCTCAATGGCAAAAACTGCCAAGCCATGCCAAGAAACTTCACCATCAGGTACCGCATGATAGATGCCGGATTCGACACGGGATCCCGCCATCTGTACCCCCACTTCCGCCAACCATTGAGCTGATGTTGGAGCCCCTACTTGATCAGCTACCACCTTTAATTGATCTCGCTCACCCGCCAAGCGCAACATTGTCCGAATAAAGTTACCGCCATCGCCATACACCCATGAAGTGCGCAAAATAAAGTATCTAGACACACTCGATTGCTGATCAGCCTCATGTAAATCCAGACTATTTAGCCTATTACTCAAATCACTAGAAGCCTCAATAGCACCAGAGGCATTTAAATCAAAAACCTCTTTTATGGCTAACTCACCAGCCAACTTACTTTGGCCATAGACACACAATTGATCAACCGGTCCGACCTCATCCGTTTCAAGATAAGCAGTTTTCTTTGCGTCAGCAAACACATAATCTGTTGAATAGTGAACCAAAACGCCATGAGTCACTCCTGCAGCATATTGAGCCATGATCTCGGGAGCCTTAGTGTTGATAGCAAAAGCAAGCTCTCGCTGATCAGCACTTTCTGCTTTATCAACGGCTGTATAGGCAGCAGCATTGATAACAACTTGAGGTTGATAACGATTTAGCACCTCTCTAATAGACAAATCATTAGACAAATCACAATCAGATCGACCTAAAAAAACCACGGGGGTTTTTAAATCTTTCAAACAAACTTGAAGAGCACGGCCCACTTGACCATCACGACCAAACACTACAATAGGCTTGCTACGATCTAGAAGTTCGAATGAAGAATATGACATATGGCCTTGTACTAATACTTACCTTAAGTTGCTTTAGTTTAAATAAAGTAAACTTCAAAAACTATTTCAATTTTCAAAATAATTTAAATCGCTTTAGCTGAATTGTTACATTAGCCATATTAATGTTTTACTTATATTGCTTCTTAAGCCAATCACGGTAAGCGCCACTCAAAACGCCATCCGTCCACTCTTGGTTATCTAAGTACCACTGTACTGTTTTACGTATACCCGTATCAAAAGTTTCAGCAGGTTTCCAACCTAACTCACGCTCTAATTTAGTAGCATCAATGGCATACCGACGATCATGGCCCGGACGATCTTTCACATAAGCAATTTGTGATACATAGGAGCTACCATCTGATTTAGGGCGTAACTCATCCAAAATACTGCAGATGGTTTTAACTACCTCAAGATTGGGTTTCTCATTCCAACCACCAACGTTATAGGTTTCACCCAATTTGCCGGCCTCTAGTACACAACGAATGGCTGAGCAATGATCTTTAACGTATAACCAATCACGGATTTGTTGACCATCACCATAAATAGGTAAAGACTTACCAGCAAGAGCATTCAAAATCACTAAAGGTATCAACTTCTCTGGAAAGTGATAAGGGCCATAGTTATTAGAGCAATTGGTGGTTAATACTGGCAAACCATAAGTATGGTGCCAGGCTCTCACCAAATGATCTGATGCTGCTTTAGACGCCGAATAAGGACTATTTGGCTCATAAGTATTGGTCTCTGTAAAAGCAGGATCTGCTGGAGACAAAGATCCATACACTTCATCAGTAGATACATGCAAAAACCTAAAAGCCTCTTTATCTGATTCAGGTAACTGTACCCAATAAGCACGAACAGCTTCTAGCAAATTAAATGTACCGACCACATTGGTCTGAATAAAGTCACTAGGCCCATGAATCGAACGATCAACATGAGATTCGGCAGCAAAATTAATAACTGCACGAACACCATGTTTTTTAAGCAGTGAAAGTACCAACTCATAGTCACCGATATCGCCCTCAACAAAAATATGGCGAAGATCAGCAGATAACGACTCTAGAGTGGACAGATTACCCGCATAGGTCAATTTATCGAAGTTAACCACGCCCTCAACAGTAGGATCAGCAAGCCAGTCTAATACAAAGTTACTGCCAATAAAACCTGCTCCACCAGTGACTAAAATCATGATTTAACTTTTTAAGTAGTGTTTTTTAATCGTATTCTATTTTCTCATGAATTAATTGGAATTAATAACTTTTATTTCAATGTAGTGCTCTTGTAATGTTTTAGACTTTCACTATCCCATCACACTTTTTGACAAGATAGCTAATTATTCAAAAATAGAAACTGACATTGCCAGTTGTAATACAACTAACATATAAAACAACATTCAATCTTCCCAAGATAGTCCAGCTTGTCTTTAAAAATTAATGGAAATATTGCCCAGTAGACATTTAGATCATCTAAAACCGGCGCGGTCGATGGTTTATTCAGCTGAGGGATATTGCTTCATAAGACCATCACTTGTCACCACAATAATATTTACAGCGCCATTGTCAACACAAACCATGCGTGCACTTGAGATATCTCACCAACCGTATCCGCAACATAATAATTCTATTGACATGGGAAACAATCTTTATTCCAAAAAAATAAAGGTCGAGGCAAACATCTTCATCGCAAGCACTATTAAACGCCTAACTTTCGCCATCGAGAAAAACCGCTGTTAGCACAAACCTAGACCATTAACTCTAGCAGGATGAGGCAGAGAATCCAATTCAACTTTACACATAGCATATCAGGCATCTAGACTTAAATAATCCCCTTTCATTAACGTTGCCTCTTTCATGACTATCGTGATCACTTCGCATGTTTTAGTTATTTCATCGTTAGTAAGTGTAGGGTGCACTAAAAACATAAGAGATGTTTCTCCCAACTCACGGGAAACCGGTAAGCGCTTTTTAGGCCTCCAGCCGGTATATTCGAAGGCCTTTTCTAAATATACTTCACTGCAGCTACCTTGGTAACAAGGCACACCTAGAGCGTTAATCGACTCAATGATGCGGTCACGACTCCAGCCCTGCGCCAACAAGTTAGGTCTCACATATACATAACACTTGTAGTGTCCGTGCTCGCACGCTCTGCTCTGTGCATGACACCCACCTGGACAACTGACGCAGCGAAATTGTGGCACACGCAAGGCAGCAAACTTGAGACATGCCTCCCATATACGATGGGCGTTATGCTTACGCGCTAAACTCCAGTCTTTCATACGTTGCAGTTGAATTCGGCCAATTACCGCTTGCATCTCTATCATGCGCCAGTTAGTGCCAAATCTCTCATGTAACCACCTAAAACCAGATGAATATTCGCGCTCATAAACTGCCTCGTAGCTTTTGCCGTGGTCTTTGATGCTCCACATGGTGCGCCACAAAGTTTCATCATTGGTCGTCACCATACCGCCTTCACCTCCTGTAGTTATTATCTTATCTTGGCAAAAACTCCAAGCACCTACATGGCCAATACTACCTACACTCCGACCCTTGTAACTTGCACCGTGAGCTTGCGCACAATCCTCAATAATTCTCAGATTGTGCTGTTTTGCAAGCTCCATAATTGGATCCATGTCACAGGGCCAGCCTGCAAGATGTACACAAATAACGGCTTTGGTGCGCGGACTCAAAACGTCTACGATGGTGCGGGCTGAAATATTACCAGAATCGAGCTCTACATCAGCAAATACAGGCACAGCACCTGCATTAACAACACAAGATACCGATGCAATAAAGGTACGAGGAGTTACCACCACTTCATCACCTGGACCAACTCCCAAGGCTTTGAGAGCAACATCCAAAGCCAGTGTGCCATTAGCTAAAGCTACAGCATATTTCACACTGCAAAACTCAGCAAACTCTTTTTCAAATTGGCGGGTTTCATTACCAGTCCAATAGTTCACACGGTTACTAAGCAGGACACGCTGAACTGCCTCAGCTTCTTTTGAAGTGAAACTAGGCCATGGCGTAAAAGTCGTATTCAACATATCAATTTTTGATTAAAAGCCTCGCTGGATTACCAACCACGGTTACACCGGCAGGAATGCTCTTGGTCACGACCGCACTCATACCAATAAAGGCACCCTTGCCAATCACCAATGGCGCTCCAGGCAGGCCTTGTTTAATGGTGGCACCTGCGCCAATATAAACATGATCCTCGATGACAACATTACCGTTGCACTTAACACCAGGGGCAAAGGTGACAAAATCACCAATCACACAATCATGCTCAACGTAGCTATATAGATTGGCATGGAAATGCTGACCAACTATAATATTACTAGATAGTGTCACAAACGGACTTAGCACAGCACCCTCCCCCAGTTGCACATCGTCCAACTGCACAACATTATTTGCTCGGACCTCAAATATCCCAACAGAATCCGCAATACATTGTGTAGCTAATTGTTGTCTTATTTGACTATTCGCTATCGCTAAGCACGCATAGCGATGACTAGCAGGTTCAGCCAACCACTGGGAGTATGTGATTACACGATGTCCATTTAACATGGTCGCAGGCGGTTGGTTGTCCACAAAAACCAGGTCAGCCAAACCCGCCACCACCTCAAACTTAAGCTGCTGCCAGGCTAAAGGCATCACACCACGGCCACATCCACCAGCTCCAAAAATCGCGTAACGCTTCATGATTTAGTTCCTGTGAATTTAGACATAGTAGCCTGCCCCTCTGCACTAATACCATCTCGCAGCAGCACCTTTTTAACTGTCATTAATAAAATTCGTATATCCAGCCAGAAGCTATGATGGTCTACGTACCAAACGTCTAGTTCAAACCTATCTTCCCAGCTAATATTATTGCGCCCATTTACCTGAGCCCAGCCAGTGATACCAGGGCACACCTCGTGGCGGCGGGCTTGTTTTAATGTATAAAGCGGTAGATATTCCATGAGCAAAGGTCGCGGCCCCACCAAACTCATATCTCCGCAAAAAACATTCCAAAGCTCGGGCAGCTCATCCAAACTGCTGGCGCGCAAAAAGCGACCTAATGGCTTAAGACGTTGAGCATCAGGTAATAAAATACCATCTGATCCACAATCATTTGTCATGGTTCGAAATTTCACCATCTCAAAAGGCTGACCATGGAGTCCAAGTCGTACCTGGCGAAACAAAACTGGACTACCAAGATTTCGTCGCACCAACCAAGCTATTACAATCATTGGAATAGCTAAAAGTAATAGAGCTAAGATCACTGTTACTAAATCAAAGATACGCTTCATACTAGCCCCATTTCATTCAACATAACAGCATTTACCTTATGTACATCATATTTGTCTTCAGCTAACTGACGGCCACGAAGACCGAAGCGAGCAGCTAATCCGGGCTCATTGATAAAGCGCGACATTGCAGCTACCAAGGCATCAACTGACTTGACGGGTACCAAAAAACCATTATCGCCATCAACTACTGTTTCTCGGCAGCCTGGGGCATCTGTGGTAATGACAGCCCTGCCCATGGCTATTGCTTCTAATACAGTGCGTGGAGTACCTTCACGATAGCTAGGCAATACATAAACACTGCAACTCTCAATGGCAGGGCGTACATCTGATAATTGGCCCAAAAAATTTAGCGCGCCTCCTTGCACCCAAGCATCTAGTTCAGCTTGAGATATTGAATCAGGATTTTGATCTAACCACCCCACCAAAGAAAACTTTGTCTGCGGATACAAAGCCTTTGTGCGCTTAGCAGCCTCAGCGTATTCGCGCACTCCTTTGTCACCCAACAATCGAGCAATCATTAAAAAGTGTGGCTCAGCAGGTAAAGTAGTCACAGCAAAAGATGTTAGATCGACACCCGAACCATTAACCACGCAAGATAAGGTGCTGTTTTGTAATAAGCCCAAAGATCGAAACAAAGCCTGATCGTCAGGGTTTTGGAAAAAGACCTTGTGTGTCCGTTTTAGTGCAAAGCCATAGAGGTACTGCACTAGGGAACGCAAAAAACTGCGCGAACAGGATTGCCCTTGAAAAGCGTAACCCAACCCAGTAATCAAAGCAAATCGGCGTGGCACACCTGCCAACCAAGCAGCTAAAATGCCATAAATGACAGGCTTGATGGTGTATCCGAGTATGTAGCTGGGCTGAATACGACGCATTAAGCGCCAAAGTTGCCACAGCGTAAAACCATCAGCAAGAGGGTTTATACCAGTGCGATGCATGGATACACTATGCACTACTATACCTAAAGCTTGCAACTTTTTCCGTACGATAGCACTTTCCGACAAATTGGGTGCAATCACATGAACTTCCAGGCCTTTTGATTGAAAAGCAACTAACAATGGAGCTCTGAAGTTAATTAGAGACTCGGCCAGACCTGCCACTATCAAAATTCTCATTAACTAGCCAACGAACGTTTTTGCTCATCAAGCCAAGCATTAAACATCAAAACACACCAGATTGAATGTTGCCAATTACGACGACCACTCAGATGTTCATGCCAACGCTGACGAATTGGTTTTGAGTTTAGAAAACCATCAGATTCAATCCGAACTTCACTAAGTAAATTTTCTGCCCAATCACGCAAAGGTCCACGAAGCCAATGCTCCAATGGCACTCCAAATCCCACTTTGGGCCGATCAATTAGTGATCGCGGCACATGTCGATAGAGTATTTGACGAAGAGCCCACTTGGTAACAAGCGAACCATTTTCTTGACGAAGCTTGTAATCAATAGGCAAGCGCCATGCAAACTCCACCACGCGATGGTCCAAAAATGGAACTCGCGTCTCCAAACTTACACCCATAGATGCTCGGTCTACTTTTGTCAAAATATCGTCTGGTAAGTAGTTAATTAAGTCGAATGCCATCATGCGCTCAACATCAGTCAATCCCGGTAAATTGGGCAAGCGCAAAGAAGTTTTCTCCTCATAAAAACCTCTAACTACATCACGCGGCTGAAGCCAACCCGTTGCCACCATACCTTTGTAAAGCTCCTCTAGAGAAGCCGCACCAATCACACCTGCACCTTTATGAAGCTTATCACCAACATTAGCCCAGCGATTTACCAGTGGAGTATTTTTTGCAAAACAGTTAAGTGTGTTTGGGGAGAAACGCGTCAAGGCATAAGCCACCATCTGACGCACAAACATTGGCAAAGCAAGCAACTTAGGCCAAAAATTTTCAGTCAATTGATAACGGTTATAACCTGAAAATAACTCATCCCCACCATCACCAGTCAAAGCTACCTTTACATGATTGCCAGTCATCTGACTTAACATAAAAGTAGGTATTTGCGAGGAGTCTGCAAAGGGCTCATCAAACAAAGTCGGAAGTCTTGGAATTACTTGCATTGCCTGATTTGCATTGACATATAAATCAGTATGCTCGGTGCCCAAGTAATTTGAAACGGCTTTAGCATACTCGGCTTCGTTATAGGCTTTTTCATCAAAACCGATAGAGAAGGTTTTAATGGGCTTTTTACTTAGGCTCTGCATTAAGGCAACGATAGTAGAGGAATCGACCCCGCCAGACAAAAATGCCCCAAGCGGTACATCAGCCAACATCTGTTGATTAATAGCGTCTTTTAACAAAGCCTCTAATGTATCAACCGCTTGAATAGACGTCCCAGAAAACCGATTTTCTAAACCATTCTTGATAACTTGCTCCACTGACCAATAATTCTTAATAACTGGATCAGAACAATTGGGCCGCAGACTCAAAATACTGCCAGGTGGTAATCTAAAGATGCCCTTGTATATGCTTTGAGTTCCAACCACCACCATATTTTGCATAAAGCCGCCCAAGGCAGGACAATCTATATCACCGATAAACGAAGGGTGCAAACGTAAAGCTTTCAATTCTGAACCAAAAAGAAATGCAGGTTGCCCCCCTGCTCCCTGCCAACCATAATAAAGAGGCTTCTCACCTAGACGATCTCGCGCCAAAAATAAGGTACACGTTTCTTTGTCCCAAAGTGCAAATGCGAACATACCATTACATTTTTTTACAGCATTCTCAACGCCAAAAAAATCAATGCATGCAAGTAAAGTTTCAGTATCGGAGTTTCCGCGCCAATTAAAAATACCCTCGGACAAACTAAGATCTTTGATCGAGCGCAACTCACTTCGTAAATCTAAATGGTTATAAATCTCGCCGTTGAAAACCAGAATATAACGCCCACTTAGAGATGTCATAGGCTGAGTCCCTGCAGCTGATGTATCCAGAATCGCCAACCGTCGATGGCCCAAACCAAGTCCGAATTTCTTGTCATTCCAGAATCCCATGGAATCTGGACCACGATGCGCAATCGCATTCGTCATTTTTACAATCACTTCTGACTGTTTTTCAGCGGAAACATTCCAAGAATAGAATCCAGTAAAACCGCACATATTATCTCTTTTTATAAACGGTGAATTCAATAACTAAATGTAATATAAAATGAGGGTTTACATTACAAAACATTTTAGCATCTGTAGCAAATCTCTCATATAAAGTAGTCTTGGCTCAATAAGGATTTATTCAATAAAAGTGAGTTTATATAGCAGCCTGATCGATACCGATGGCTGATTAATAGAAAGCATAAAGATACTTATCGCCAAAATCGCTTTAATTGTCCTTCTCGAGAAATATTTTCTACCAACCAAAGCATATAACCTTTCTAAGGATGGCTGCATTCAAATCGTTAATACAATAAATTAGTGAAATTCGAATAAGTCTGGTGCAGATTTAAAAATGGACATTACCATCTATCTTTTTAGTTCTTTTAAAAGCCAACACTAGACTTGCTTGCACTATCGTGTCATGGCATCAACTGTACACAAAAAAGAAACACATGCGATAGTGGCAAATAAATTAATCTCCCCCACATTACCTTGGCAGTTGAAATAAAAAGGTGTATAACTTTTCAAATATTTTTAACTTTGCACATTCACTAACTCCCTATTTTTTTAAGCCAATTAAATAACTTAGGTAAAGTTCTGTCTAGACAATATTGGCGCTCAACCATAGCACGACCAGCACTTCCCATTCTTCTTGAAAGATCAATGTCAAGCAGTATGGTCTGTAATGAATCAACCCATTCCTCAGGAGTTGATACTAAGAAGCCATTTACTCCATGTTTAACAATCTCAGAATTTACTCCGACGTTACTGGCAATAACTGGAAGACCACAAGCCATATACTGAATTAATTTATAACCACATTTTCCTTTTTCCCATGAGGAATTCAATAGTGGCATTATGCCCACTGAACAATCAGACAAACTTGAAACCTCATCAGACTCCGTCCAAGGCAAACAATCTATCTTCAGGTCAGGATGATTAAATTCAGCGCCGATTACACGAAGAGTAAATGGAACTCTTTTAAATAACATCAGCAATGGCTCTGTTATGTTCTGAAGATATTTAACTGTTGATGGAGAGCCAATCCAAACAATTAAAGGAATCTTATGATTATGTGCTGTTGAATAATCATTCCTTTTATAACGACTCAATTCAATTACAGTCGGCAAAATTTCGACCCATTTAGCACCAGCTAGCCTAGCTCTATTGGCTAAATAATTATTACCGCAAACAACTAAAGTTGCGTTAGCCATTAATTTATCACAACGAAAACTAAATATCCGGCGAATTAAATAAAAGCGATGTTCATCATAGTAATGAAAAACAGCATCATCATAATCAAGTATGTAGGGATATTTCCGCAATAATAGTAATTCTATCCACAACGGAAACCATGGTAGCGCTTCTTTTTCAATCCAAATAAGACTAATGTCTTTAGATAGTAATAAGATTTTTATTCGCTTGCAATAATTAAATAATACTTTTGTGTATTTATAACGTCCGCTTGAGTAACGTAGGCTCAAACATTCATCATCAACCAAAGACTGGAATATTAGTGAGATCCCAAGTTGGGATAATTCATCTGAATACTGAAAAAATCTTAACCTACTGGATGCCCCGGCTCTACCATATCTTGTTAAAACCAAAACTTTAATACATCTCACCGAATAACGCCTTTTCTAATCCAATGCAAAAACCATGACCATAATAGTCTGTAGCCGCGCCAAGCTTCTTGATAACCAGATTGAGACATCCCAAACATTATAAATATACCTCGAGAAATTGGCTCAATTAGCAAAGTTGTAATAAGTATTAAAACTGCTCCAGGCATAGAAAAATGTTTAAATGAATAAAGTATTCGGCTGCGCAAGCGATAAAATTGCCGTTCAGATTTGACTTTCTCAGAAGAGCCGCCTCCGTAATGAAATGCATTCGCTTCAGCAATATAAACGCTTGACCATCCTTTTAAGGATGCGCGATAAGAAAAATCAACCTCCTCACAATAAACAAAAAATCGCTCGTCAAAGCCAGATAGATCTTTAAATAATTTCATTCGAACCATAAAAAAAGCACCGATAACCTGATCAACTTTAGCAGTTGACTTGTGATCCCAATCAAACATTGGAATTCCAAGTGCTGGAAACAATTTATCTATTCCCAGAGATTGCATGAGAAATCCAGAAACCGTTGGAAATCTTGAACAACTTCGAGAAATATTAGACCTCACATCAACTAACTGAACCCCACAAATTCCGACACGACTATTAGTATATTCATTCATAAACTCCAAACATTTTTCAATGGCACCAGGATAAATCTTAATATCAGGATTTAAAAATAAAACATAGTCCCCATCAATCTCACGGGCGCCCAAGTTGCATGCTGATGCAAAACCATTATTTATAGGACAAGAAATCAGCTGAACATTTTCAAACTCCTTAACGGCCAAATAAGAAAAATCAGTCGATCCATTGTCTACAACCACAATAGGTAAATCATAATTAAAACGGATCGACTCAAGACAATCAAAGAGAAAATTTCCAGAATTCCAGTTAACAATTACTATCATTTATAAATAATTAAAGAGAAATACCGTAGAAAAATTTATTTAAATATTTTGTAAAAAAACATTTTTAAAAAAATCTGAAATCTATGTCTTAATTTTCTTAATTTATCGTTAATAAATAATTCGCCAGGACGCTCAACATAATTAGTCATAGCGGATGCGCCAAATCTTACTTCATTGATGGGTCTTTCCTTAGTGTAATAATAAACAGCAATTGATTTTCTCCATACATTAGGTGGACAAGAAATGGGATCAGGATGTCCGTGGTAAGAATAATCAGTGGTAGCAAAAATCATAACATTACCAAGATTGGGCAATAATTTAAAAATCAATTTATCAGCGTTTGAATTCCACAACTCAATAGAACCACCCCAATCTTCATTCCAATCACTATTTAAATATATTAACAAATTTAATCTTCGATGAGCACCCAGCTTCTTATGCCAATTAAAATCAGTATGAAGTTTAAGAAAACCACCAGTTGCGATTGCATGAACACCTCCACCCTGCAAATCTGGATCGGAAATTAAATTATCAATACCGGTAATTTCTTCTAACAAAACTAAAAATTCAGGAGAGTTTAAATAAATGATAAAGTCAGAGACATTTTTAGGCATATAACTCAAATCAGAAAGTCTATGCTTTTTAAAAGATCCATAAATATTTTTTTCAGGATTAATTAAATCGATATTATCAATAACAGATTGCTCAATTTTCTTTAATTCATTAATATCAAATATACCAGTGAGATCTGCAAAACCGTAGTCTTTTTCAGATGAAAGAAAATTTTTTGAATTATCAACTACATCACGATTAATTATCATTTAATACCTTAAATATTTAAAAATATATGAGAATGAACTAATAAGTTTATAAAAATTATTAAATACCGAAATAAATCTTAAATAAAATTTCAAAAATCTTTTGGGAATTTATCAGGAATTGCTATAATTAATTCATAAAATTTATTATCAAAGCTATTTACCCTATGTAATATTTTTTGAAAACCAAAAATTGAGCCAAATATAAAAGATAAATACTTTCCAAAAATAATTTTATTAAAATAAAATTTATCCTCAATTATAATAAAATGATAACCTAAAGATTCCAATTCTTTTATTACAGCAGATTTACCATTAACAAAATCGTTAGCATGTTGTTCAAATAATATTATTGGAGAATATTTATTTATAATATTAATGGCGCCTTTTATTACATTCAACTCCTGCCCTTCAACATCAAGTTTAATGAGAGAAATAGACTCATGCAAAATCTCATGTACATCATCTAATCTTATAATATTTACAAAAATTTCATCATCACTAAGAACGTTATTAAAACCATCGACAACTTTAGAAGCACCTATATTCTGAGATGATGTCTTAAACTTTACAACATTATTAAATTGACCAAGTCCGAAATTAAAAGCTTTTATATTTTTTTCTAATTTTGAATTCAAAAAAAGTAAATCATAAGTCTTTGGGTTTGGCTCAAATGCATAAACATTTTTAAAAAATTTAGAAAAATATAAAGAGTGATTTCCAATATTTGCACCAATATCTAGAGCACAAGAATTTAACATTACAGTATTACCAAATTTTGTTAATAAATAATCGAAAATAATTTTTAAATTATCTTTTTCATAGATACCATACAAATTAATGTTTAATCCAATATGATCAAATGAATAAATTGCTACTTGAGGGCTATTTTTTAAATTTTTAGATGCTAAAAAATGATTAGCCCTATTTAGCAATATAAATAGAATCTTAAATGGATTGAATATATTACTTGATATATATTCAATATTTTTTTTTAATCTAATCAAAATATTTCCTCTTAAAATTATTTTAAATTTTTATATGCTCAATTATCTAATTGAAAATAAGAATTTACGATTATTAGTTAGCGCAAGATTTTAATTTCCTAATTAAACTGTAAATAAATACACCATTTTGACCAGAATTTTCAGGATAAGAATTATACGGAAAATAGATATCAGAATTTTTCTCAATTAATGGAATAATACAGTAATTTGAGAATAAATTTTGATGTTTTAAAGATAATTTTTTTACCATGTCGTCATTTATTGGTTTGTCATGACTAACAAGTAAAATTTTTGAATTTTGAGAAATTTTTTCCCAATTAACTTTTTTAACATTTGTAATGTCTAAGTAATATATTTTTATATCAGAATTTTCATCATAAAATATAAATGGTGAAAGCGTTGATTCATAAGTTAAAATTATATTTGGATTATATTTATCAATAATACTTTTATTTAGTAACACATCTGATCTTTCTTTTTTATAATTAATTGCTCCTTCTATTCCAGGGAAAATAAAAATCAAATAAATAATAATAATAATATTTACTATAGAATTATTGAAGTATCTGAATAGCTCAGTTAAGAAAAAGTAACCTATAAAAATAAAGGGGGGCAGCAATACTAATGAATGTCTTGTTTCATCTAGCGGAAATTTTCCTATTATGTGCAGTAAAATCCAAATAATAATTATATTAATTGAAATTAATGGAATATATTCATTTTTTGAAAACCATCTTGAATATCTAATCATTGCATAAATAATCAAGGCAATGCCAATAATTGAAGCAAAAAACTCATTAATTCCACCATAAAATATTGACCTCGACACTACCGCTAATCGCTCAAATAAGTAGATTAAATAGTTAAATGTATTTGTATTATCCCAATTTGGTGGCAATACACCCCTCGGAACATTTGAATTAATTATCATCATCAACCCAATCACCGGAATTGAAGAAATTATTATTTTTTTTGATAGTAAATTCCTAATTGTATTTCTAATGCTTCCATTTTTAAATGATTTATATAATTCAATGTTTATAAATATAAAAGATATTAAAATTACTAAATAATTAAAAATAAACAATAAATTTAACATAGATAATGCTGAATCTATTTTTATATATTTTCTTTGATAAGCTTCTATAATCAATATCCCAAACCCCATCGAAAACATATAAACAGCGTAGGGACTTGCATGAGATGAATAAGCAATTGAATTTTGTGAAAGTGCTGCAATCCCTAATAAAATAATGGCAGCAGGATAACTTTTATAAAATTCATTAACAATAAATGGCAATGTTAATATACTTAATAAAAATAATATTGAGAATATTGCAGATAAATAACGTACTATTAAATGCCTCTCGCTTGCACTTTGGTTTTTGTTGAGAAATATAGATGCTATAAAATATTGGCCAGGTGCATATGTCCAGGCTTTGGCTATATATAAACCATAAAATGGTGTTATTTCAATATTTTTTAAGTACTCATTGTTTATCTTTACTTTTTCAAATGGACCTATGTTTATATTTAAGTAATTTTCATCTATGAATGTTTTTTGTAGAGCTATTACTCCAATATCATCATATTCATAATATACTTTATCAATGTTATAGAATCGTAGATATAACCCAGCTAATAATATTAATATTGCGCAAGTTAAATATGCTATTTTATTCATGATTATTAAATAATAATTTTTTGCACATACTTAATAGTAATTTTTAGACGGCCAATTTTTTTCGATATATTTCAGAATCCCAATTTAATAAATTTTCAATTTCTTCTTCATTTAAACAATTTAATAATTTATTTGAATCTTGCCTAAGAAGAATATCTAAATAAAATATTAGTTGAGATTTTTGTGCATTTGTGGCTTTGATGCTCTTGATTACACAACATCCTCTAATAAAGATGAAAGGAGTTTCTAAATCAGAGTTATGCAGATAATTTGTCAATTCATCAGGAGTTTCTAAGCAAACTGCTTTTGCTCCTAAAAAAACAACGTGATCCGGACATATTGCCCAACTATTTTTTAAACATTGATATAGATAAGTGTTTTGCACTAAACTGGCAAGGAATTCATCATAACAAATCTCATACTTTGAATTTTCCAGATATTTTGATATTTTTTTTAATTGTTTGATAGGCTTACAATCAATTTTCCTTGGCTCTATATTGATTTTATTAATCAATTTTTGCATAATCTCTTCAAGTTCTAAAATAGTTTTTGCGCCAATTATGACACCATGATTTTTTAATAGCGCTACTTGTATTTTAGGGGTTCTTATTAAGAGTTCATGCATGGCCCTTGCTAAATCAGCTCCGGGCTTGTGGTAGTCAAGTAGCGCCCACTTAAAATCTTTACCCAAAACTGCTGTTATTTCTTCATCACATTTTTTTCGTACTAGAAGCGCAACCGCGTCTACCAAATGTAAATGGGCTACTATTTTATGTGGCATCAATGCATGCAACATAGTTTCAATAGATGGCCTCAACTCATATCCATCATTTGGCCGAGATTCAAAAGCATAATCCTCTCTGGCTAAGGCTTCATCCAATAGCATTCTTTCTACCGGAATAAAGATCTGCTCTTTTTTAGCATCAGCCAAACATGTTCCTGAGGCCTTAATCCAAAGAGTTTTCTCAGTTTTCCAGGAAATATTTCCTCCTGCAGCCTGAACCAAAGCACGGTCTTTAGCAATTTTTAGACAAAATTGCTTCAATCCTTCTTTGAGAGGATCATGTCTTGGCACGGGAAGATGCCTCAGCTAGACGAATTATCAAAGTTTTTAATTCTCTAAAATCATTAAAAATAAGATCAGATGTAAGTCTATTTTTATTTACCTGAAAGGAAGTATCAGCTTTAAGCAGGGTAATCGCGTTGATTTTTTCTTGTGCACCCGAAATATCTTTAACTGGATCATCTCCGACCATCCAAATGCAGTTACCTTTTGGCTGTATTTTTTCAATTGCAATTTTAAATGGTGCTTCATGTGGTTTATCGTGTCCCACTTCCTCACTTGTGACAATATAGTCAAAATAATGGTCCAACCCAAAATATACTATTTTACGAAATTGAATTTGGGCCGTTAAATCAGTCACAATTGCCATTGGTATTCCCAGCAAGCGAATTTCATCCAGCACATCCTTCACACCTTCAAATAATACGGCATTACTTAGGAAAGTTCTCCAGTAAGTCTGCTCAAAATCAAGCGCCAAAAGAACCTGTGAGCCAAGACCCATAATTTCCAGCATGCGCTGAAAATACAAGAGCCGACTATGTGAAGAGGCTGTATAATTCAATCTAAACTTAATTTGTCTTTGTGCTTCATTATAGGCATCATCAAAATCAGCCTCCCCAATTGAAAAAGTTGAGATAACTTTATATCTAACAGCTTTAATAGCCGCAGCATGTGCAGGTTCATAAGGGTAAAAAGTATTATCCATATCAAATAAAAATGCATCAGGCAAACCATTAAATCGATCTGGATTTAAAATATTCATCAAATGATCCGTTTAGTTAAAACTTGATTAATATGGGATAAAGTTACCAATTGCATGAGGCCCATAACACCAGATTGCCAATTAGGCTCAATATCCAAAAATTCGAGGATGCTTGGGCAAAGCATTTGCGCGGCCAATTCTATATCCTCAGACGAAACATCGCCCTCAATTACAATCACCATATCAGCAGCTCCCGCTCTTGACTTAACATCTAGATGCAAACCGCACACACCCACCAAAACCCGAGTCAACGATAATTCATTAAAACCAAGTCGAGTTCTAACAACAAGCTTTAGATGTGGTTGTAAATTTTGATCAAACTTACCAAACTCCTGGGGCGGGATTGACTGTATTGGCTGTAAAGATAAAATTAAATCTGCATATTGAACTTGGGGCCGAATAAAATTTTCAGCATCAGATTCTCGTTTGAGGATGGAGGAAACAACAAGTTCCTGAGAATAACCTCGATGATAAACATCCCTTTGGAGTTTAAAATAACGACGCAGTGACTCATCAATATCTAAATAAACTTTTAAGTTGTAGCACTCACGCAAGATAGGCAAATATAGGGCATGTAAACCGCTCGCGATGATAAAGTCATTACTCCGTAATCGTGAATATTTAGTCATCTTGCCTAACTTATGATCATAGCGTCTCGAATAAATAGATTTTCCATCAATTAGTGCAACGAGATCACTCGAAAATCTTTCCAATTCATTAGCCATCGGATTGAGATGAGTCATTACCTGCCACATAGGCTTCTGTCGATCCCACAAATGATAATCATCACCTGATAACTTAGCAACTGAGTGCTGTCCAAATAAACCAGTGATGGCATCTGCATAGGTATCTTTGCCCGACCCTGAATCCCCAGCAACACCGATCACAAACGGTTTTCTACTTAAACGAAAATAATTGTCCTGACTGATAGACTGGCGCATAACTCTCAAAGCTAAAATTACACCCAATGCAACCATTCCGGTCATTAGTAGTGAATATAAATGGATACTGACGTTGTTTTCTAACCGTAATACCTGAATCAATTGAAAATCCGATCCATCATACATACGCAAGGGCATGTAAATTAGATTAATCAAAACGTATAAAAATGAAAAAACAGCGGTTAACATAATCGCTGTACGTCCACTTTTAGCTTGGTACATCACAAGAAAAGGAACCACCCAAACATACCAACCCGGGGAGGCGGGAGTCATAAAAACGATCGTCAAAAAGGCTAATCCAGTAATTCCTTGAAAAAGATCAAAATTCAAGCGTTTGATTCTCCAAGCGTAGTAAACCATCAACAAGTAAACCAAGGGCAAGGCATAAACTACGCTTGCATGACCTATGTTGAAAGCAAATAAATAAATCTTGCTCATTTCGGGGTTCCCCATCAGCATCTCAATTCCACCATTGGAGAAAACGAACGGACCAAAAAATAATGTTCCAAAAACACCCATACCAAGGAAAAATTCGATCAATTTTTGTCGAATAGGACGATTGTTATAGAGAAAAATCAACAAAAACGGTAATGCAACCACCATACTAAACTTGGCAGAAATAGCAGCGGCACTTAAGGCACCAGCAAGTCGAAATCGATAAGTTTTTACACAGTAAATAACAATGGTCAAGAGCAAGATAGGAATCAGGTCATTAAGTCCTAATCCATATGTTGCTAGAATCACAATCGGTGATAACCAATAAACAACCAACAACAATCGAATACGATGCAAGAGTATTCGACTAAGCACCACTAAAAGTAAAATATCGCTGATAAGTAAAGTTAAGAAATAGGCAAATACCTGATTACCCTCAAATAGCTTAAATAATATGGTCAAGGGCAAAAAAGCTGCCCACATGGTGTACCCGTAAGGAAATGCGGCTGCTGAACCACCATTCATTAACCATAACGACCAAGGATCTAAGTTTAGTTCAATCGAGGCTGCATCCAGGAATGGCACATACCAATTCTCTGGCGGCAGTGGAGCTAGCCCGATTATTAGAGCTAAACGTATAAGCAATCCTAAATAGAAAAGCGGATGAATAAGGAAAAGCTTAATTGAGCTCATTAAATCCGCTCCCAAAGATCATGCCGCTTAGTACAAACAGCCTCTGGATTAATCCCCCGGCGGCTCAGTAAATTAATCAAAGCCGGGATTTCTTTTTCTGCATTTCCGCCTTGCAACTCAGGAGAAACCAAACACAAACGAAATCCAGCGTCCTGCAACATGTGTGCTTGATCACCTGACAGAGGAAATTGTGTAAAAAAATCTACCCATACCCAACTAATACGACCAGCAAAACTCAAAACAGTCTCTATCGATTCAAATTCAGACACACGGACCGCACAACGCTTTTCACCTTTATTTGAGTACTTGATAAGATGGGGGAAAGACTGGTCCAGAAAAAAATAATCTTGACATCCTCTTGCTCTCATCAAATTAATTAATCGGTCTTCCAACCCTTCCTCTTTTACATTAAGAATGAGAGTGCCATGTTGGTAGTAACTAAACCATTCTTCAAAAGATACACCCTCTATAAAGGGATCGTGATGAATTATGAGATTTCTCCCATAACTGCGAATATCCACTTCGATACCATAATGAATCGGTGTTGCAATCAAATCAGCAATAGAATTTCGACGATGAGCGATAATATTCACAAGGATATATTCCTTTTAAGCTCCAAGCTGAATTCAACTGTTCGACGAATGAACTTCATCTTTGATGACAAGTTGACATTCCAATGCGAAGTTCCGTATTCACGAGCTCCAAATCGAACTGGAAAGCGGCAAACTTTTAAACCCTGAAAACGAGCTTGATAATATGCATAAAGATCAAGAGAAAAATCATGAGGGGGTGATTTCCAGGACTCAAAAAAACTTCTAGTAAAAATAGTTGGCTGTGCATTTATATCCCACATTGGGCGAGCCATTAATGCAGTCTCAAAAAAACTCATTCCCGCTGTAAAAATGGTATCCATGAGTGGACGCCCATAACGCCTACCCTTAACGAAAGTCAAATCTAAATTAGACTCAAAAAAAGAAAGGCCATGCCAAGCATCTAGTGGATCGGTTTGCAAATCTGCATGAGTCCACCCCAAAATTTCACCCCGCGCCGCATTCAAGCCAGCTAAAATACCTGACCCATAACCTTGATTATGTTCAACGCGAATGCTGCGACAACCTTTAAAGTTAGGTAATAATTCCAATAGCAATAAGCTACTTTCATCAGTTGAGCCATTGTCCACCAAGATGATCTCAACGCCATCGTGCATGAGCAAACTCCGGCAACGCTCAAGCAAAAAAGGTAAATTCTCTACTTCGTTATAACAGGGGATAATTAATGAGAATCTCATTTTAATCTCCGATAATACTTATCTTTAAATACAAAGTAATTCATACCCAAAAAATTTAGCGAAGCTGAAATAGCAGTAGCAATCAAAAATGCAGCCTGTACAGAATACTTATAATCGGGCATCAATTTAAGCATGCTTCCGTTGACATAAATATTAATTAAAAGTGTTAGCGCATAAAGAGTGCAAAACCAAAAATAGTTGTTTTCTTGATGCGCCCGATTACCAAAAGTCCAGAAGCAATTAACCAGATATGCAAACAAGCTTCCAGCAATGTATCCTAGAGCTTTAGAAATACTTGCATCCCAAATCCCAAGCAAAGTGATGCCTCTATACACAAGGTAATCTACTCCCGCAGATTGTCCACCAAGAATCAAAAAAAAAATTATTCTTTTAATCATAGTCTTTGCTTTGGAAAGCTGGGCACCATCTTTTGAAAACGCTCCTCCAAACTCAAAATTTTTTCTTCAGGTATCCGAGAATCAAGATTCATATTATACGGATGTCCCGTCCACTTATGAAAGCAGGACTGCCAGTATTCAAATGTTCGTAATTCATCTGGGGTGCCCCATGCAAAAAAGTGATCAACCTCAAACAAATGACACCTTAATCCTAGTTCAATAGCATCGTTTACTACCTCATCAATATAAAATTCACCATTGATACGACCATCACGCTTCAACAAACTATTAAATGAAGAACGAAAAATTGAGGCAGTACGAAATATAAAAACGCCAATAACAATTGGGTCAGAGTCTGGATTACGTAAGGGGCTTTTGACTGAGATATGACTTATAAGACCTTGATCATTAGCATCAATCCAACCAAACATGTATGGTCTACGAATGGCGTTAACATGTCCTCGAACCCCCCAAACAATAACATCCACTTCAGAGTTATTCAGTAACCTTTTAAGGGCCTCTTGATCATAAAGAGCCCCGCTATCACAAGTGCCAAATACAACTGGGCTCGCATCATTAGGAGCAACCTTTTCAAGGTAATCCAAACCAATCGAAGCAGTACAGGCCTGCCCTTGCGTTACATTTGGAATAGAAACAACTCGAGATTGCGGATAGAGGAATTTTAGTTTAGTGGAGATTTCATGATAACCAGGCATATCCAAACGCATAACAAACACCTGATAAAAAGATGGGGGAAGATCGTTCAAAGCTTGTTCAACCATGTGTTTACCCGACACAAGTATCAGAGGTTTTGTTAAAAGATAACCCTCATTCTTGAATCGCTCCCCCAAACCTGCCATTGGCAAGACTAAATTTCCTACTGGGGGAATTGAGCATACATCATCATAGATCAACTGCTTAAAAGAATTGGACCACTGCCTGTATTCCGCAACGTCCTCCGGAGTACCCCATTGCATGAAATGCTGAATTTCATAAACCGCCACATTTTGACTTTCAAACAATAGGGGCTTAAAGGCAAGACTGATATAAAACTCACCATTCACATTTAAGTCTTGATTAATTATTTGACGAAACGATTCAAACATTATCTTAGCATTTGCAAAATAGTACGTTCCAGACGATGCATACTCATTCATCCGGTTATCTGTATATGGTTTTTTTTCTTGAATATCAGTAACCCAACCATTTGACTCAAGCAAATAAGCATAATTAGTAGCGCCTAATGAATGAGGATGAAAGCCTCTATAAGCGGGTATACAACCAATACAGTTAGTATCGCGTACGAAAGATTTAAAATGAAACCAATCCCAATAAACAGTAAAGTCGCAATAGTTAACTACTACTGGCTCAGATAGGTCCAACAAATGCTCAACTTGCAATACAGCATGAACTGGGCCCAGTTTATGGGAAGGAATCGCAATAATTTTTCCCGTTGGACAATATTTCAGTAACGTTGCAGCCATCTCATAAGCAGGATTATTAAGATGGTCTTGATTACAAATAAAAATAAAATTAGTTTCACCCGGGAACATATCTATTACATAAGCAATAATCGGCTTTCCATCAATCTCAATTAAAGGCTTAGGCAAAGAATATCCAGCCTTACGAAATCGCTCACCAAAACCAGACATTGGTATTATTATTTTCATAAAAAATTTATTAAATTATTATTGAGAAATATTTTATTTAAATTTATAAATATTAAATAAAAAATTAAAAATATGAAATACCCTATAATATAAACAAATAATAAATTTTTTAATTAATAATGAATAAGGCATAAATGAATAAAATTCAGTTATTAAAAGAAAATACCCCGTGGACATAAAACCACTATCCTTTAAAACACCAACGCGAGATGACAACCTATCTAATGAATGAAAGTGATAACGTCTTAATCTTAAATCATTAATTTGAAAAGGGCCATAATCTCTTAAAATTCTATAGAAACCAATTGACTCAAACCTCCTTAATTTAATTAAAACTTGACTTCCAAAATACTCAATAAACAAATTTCTATCATATACACCAAATAACTCTGGGAAATCTTTATAAAAAACCGTTGAAATTTCAATCGATGAATCCATAGAATTAGAACCAATGATTAAATCATTAGAGTCCACTGTTCTGAAAAGGATACAAGGTTTTTGATATCTCGATATTATTAATTCAAATTGATGTCTCATATTAGGAATGAGTTCATTATCTGAATCAATTGGTAACAACCAAATTCCACAAGCCAACTCAGCACCAAGTTTTCTTGCTGCAACAACTCCAGAATTTTTAGACGTACGAATTAGTTTGATAAATGAAACACTAATATAGTAAGAATAAATTTGAAGTAATTTATCAAAGGTTCCATCGGTTGATGAATCATCTACGACTATTATTTCATAACTTTCGATTGAATCACCAACAAATTCTATTGCACTATTTATAGCTTGTATAACAAAATTACAACGATTGAAAGTTGGTATTATTATAGAATACTTAATCGTCACTCATAGACCCCTTTATAGCGAGATTCATCTAAATCTCGAAAATTCAAAAAAGAATCGCGAGAACCAAAACTAAACCAAGTGACATCTACTACTAAACTAGAATCATCTCTTACTATATAACTTATTAATGAAGTATTATCTCTTATTAATGCATTAATAAATAATAAAGTAAGAAAAAAAATAACAACTATCTTTGTACTTAATGTACCCAGAAAACAATTAATAAATCTCGTCAATAAAGAGTTATATCTGAATAGAAAGGATAAAAAAATTATAAATGCCAACAATAAAATTTCATTTATTTTAGAAAAAAATGAATAAATTAATAAATCATAAATATTAGAGAGATTTATAACATATCTAATATTGTAGTTTGAAATTGATTTGAAAAAATTATAATAGCTGTCAATCCACGAAATTAATAAAAATAAGGTGAAAAAAATAGAATAAAAAAATAATAATTTTATATTTTTAAAAAAACTCAGCATATATAATAATGATAGTACAGCACCCAAAGGATGAAAAAAAGAACCTAAAATAAAAAATGGTTTACGTGACACAAAAAAAGCCATTAACCAAAGCAAAGATAATGTTAGAGCGGAATAAAATATAACAAATAAAATACAAGTTAAGTATATAATAAAAAATATTTTATGCTTCCCATCCTCCTCTTCAATACCGTACTTATTATTAATATATAAAAATGGAACGCAAGAAAGAGTGAAGGCAACCCAACCAGATGGAATACCAAACTCTCTAGTAAATTCATAAATATAGCTCAATAAAAAATAGCGTGGAATTAATAAATTTAATAACTCTAATTCATAAGAATGGGTTATAAGTTCGTCATTAAAATAATATATTAAGGAATGCGCATATAAATCATAACCAATTGATTGTGTACTAAAGATTATAAAAATAGTAAGAGATATAAATATATTTTTGAGTTGAAACATAAATTTATTAATTCAATATAGTATCTAGTTTGATATTTAAAATTTTCAATACAAAGAATTATTTGATAAAGTTTTTATTAAAAATAAAACAATAAAAATTATGAAAGGTGAAGTTATTAAAAACCAATCATTTGGATAATTTGATCTTAAATTAAACAAACGTAAGAACCCAATGATCATTGAAATATAAAATGCAAGGAAGCTTGATATTGCAACACCAATAATTCCAATGGTATTAATTAAATAATAACTAAATATTACCGCTGTGAGAGCACCAACAATTGTATTTAAAAATATATATTTACTATCTTTTAATAAAAGCAATCTAAAATCTATTAAGAACCCCTTAATACAGCCAGTATAAATTGATAATAATATAAATATCGCAGTATAGGTATTCTGTATTTTCCCTATAGTTTCATTTATCTTTATATTAAATAATACTGTGCCAATAATTGCAATGACGAGCAAACCAGTTATAATAATAAAATTTTCCATTTTTCGATATAGATTTTCAACTTTAGCTTGATTTTCTATTTCACTTTCTTGAATAATTTTTGGACTCCAGAACATGTATATTATGGATAGTATTGCGCCGATTAGTTGCTGAATTAAACTTTGTGTTGCGCCATATGAACCAGTATCTGCATATCCCATTATATTTGACATAATTATTTTATCAAAATTGTCTATTATGGCGGTTGATAATGAAATTATTAAAAAATATTTTCCATAATTCCAAATATATCGAGTATTTGATTCGTCTTTTTTATATTTTATCTTATATTTTTTTAGTATATATAATATTCCAATTAATCCAGATGCTGCGATTGAAGCTAGTAGTCCAATTATTGATTTATATACAATCCATATCGCAAAAGATATTATAATTAATGATAGTGATTTTAATATGCTTGCCTTAATAAATATTAGATGATTCTGCTCCGCATTTAACAATTGCGTTAGTATTAAAAATATTCCTGTAGATATAGCGCTAAGAAATATTAATATTCCAACGACTGGACTATAAAATTTAATTCCGTAAATAAGTAATATGCTCAATAATGCTATTACTACTGTTGCTTTAACTATGCTCTTAGTTATATAGTTAATTATTAAATTTCTATTAAATACATAATACCTTTGAACAATATTTGCTTTCCATTGAAAAAATAAATTCGCTATTGCTATTGCTATGCTTGAATATACTAGGTAAGTTCCATAATCACTCGCACTTAAATTGCTTGTTAAAAAAATTAATAAAGCAAAATTAATTAATCCACTTATTACCTTTTGCATTATCAATAATAAGTATATTTTTTTACCCATATTAATTTATTTTATTATTTTTTATGTGCCATGCAACCACATTTTTAATACCTTTTTTTACCTCATATTCTGGGAAATACCCCAGCATTCTTTTAGCCTTCGTAATATCTGCTTGACTATGTTTAACATCACCATCTCTGTAGTTTTTGTAATTTGGCATTTTATATTTTATTTTTTTATATTTTATTATTTCATTTTTAATTAATTCATATAATTCATTTAAGCTTATTCTTCCGCCTGATGCTATATTAAAAACTTCATTTTTACTTTTATTTTTTTTTAATGCGCTTAATATATTTGCTTGTATTATGTTTGCAATGTAAGTAAAGTCGCGACTTGTGTCCCCCTTTCCATTTATGATTATTTCTTCATCTTTAATAAGGGTTAAAATCCACTTTGGAATTACTGCTGCATACGCGCCATTAGGATTTTGGCGGGGGCCAAAAACATTAAAATATCTCAAACCAACAGTGTGAAAGCCATAGCACTTTGAAAATACTTCTGCATAGAGCTCGTTGACATATTTTGTAACAGCGTAGGGACTAAGAGGCTTTCCTATGTTTTCTTCTACCTTAGGTAATGCGGGATGATCACCATATGTACTGCTGCTTGCGGCATAGATAAAACTTTTAACTTTTGCATCACGTGCTGCAACCAGCATATTTAAAAAGCCAGAAACATTTGCTGCATTCGTTGCTATAGGGTCAGCCAAGCTGCGGGGGACGCTACCTAATGCTGCTTGATGGAGAACGTAGTCAACACCCGCGCATGCACGTTGGCAACTCTTGATTTCGCGAATGTCGCCTTGTATAAATTGAAACTTATCCCATTGTTCTGATGAAACTAGATTTTTTACTTGGTCCAAATTGTCTTGATAGCCTGTGGAAAAGTTATCCAAACCGACCACGTGTTGATCGAGCTTAAGTAAAGTTTCCAATAAGTTACTGCCAATAAAGCCTGCTACACCTGTGATCAACCAAATTTTTGGTGATTGCGGAAGCTTTTGTAGTATTTCATGGTAAGGGGTCATAATTTTAGAGTCTACCGTCAGCAGCACCATTAGGCAGGATACCTTTGACATCAAATACAACTGCACCAGGCTGACCAAAGGCTTTAATGCCACTCTCACCCATAGCTAAAAATTGATTGTGACTCACAGCCAAAATGATCGCCGAATATTCTCCATTAACAGGTGCATGCAACAAGCACTCTAACTTATGCTCCCGCAGGGCCTCAGCAATATCTACCCAAGGATCATAGACATCTACTTGCATGCTATAGCTGCGCAGCGCTTTGATGATGTCTATAACCTTAGTATTTCGAAGGTCGGGGCAATTTTCTTTAAAAGTTAATCCCAACACAAGCACCTTGCTACCAAGCACGGGCAATTTTTTGCGCAACATAAGCTTAACAGTTTCATCTGCAACATGAATTGCCATTGAATCATTAATTCGACGACCAGCCAAAATCACTTCAGGGTGATAACCTACCTCAAGCGCTTTGTGTGTTAGGTAATAAGGGTCGACACCAATACAGTGTCCGCCAACCAGACCAGGGCGGAAAGGTAAAAAGTTCCATTTTGTACCTGCGGCTTGCAAAACCTCCAATGTATCGATACCGATCTTATTAAAGATTAGACTGAGCTCATTCATCAATGCGATATTCACATCACGCTGGGTGTTTTCAATTACTTTCGCGGCTTCAGCCACTTTAATGCTGATGGCCTTGTGGGTACCTGCGGCAATAATCTGTTTATAAATCTCGTTGACCTCTTCGGCTACTTCGGGCGTACTACCGCTGGTGATTTTTTTTATTGTGGACAAACGATGTTCCTTATCACCGGGATTGATGCGCTCAGGACTGTAACCGCAATAGAAATCACAGTTGAACTTTAAGCCACTAACCCTCTCCAGTACTGGCACGCACACCTCTTCCGTAGCGCCTGGGTAAACAGTAGATTCGTAAATTACAATATCTTTAGGCTTGAGCACTTTACCGACAGTTTCACTAGCATTGATCAAGTGGGTCATATCGGGTCGATTAGCTTGATCGACAGGAGTAGGTACGGTAACGATGAAAATTGACGCCTCTTTAAGATCTTGTAGATCACCACTGTAACGAAGGTGAGGAGAATGCGCCAACTCCTCAGGGCTGCATTCGAGCGTGCGATCTTCTCCTCTTTGCAGCTCAGCTAAGCGTTTAGCGTTGACATCAAAGCCGACAACCGAACGATATTTACCAAATTCAACAGCCAGAGGGAGGCCAACGTAGCCAAGTCCAATTATTGCTATAGTCTTATCTTGTAATTTCATTAGATGCAGTATTGAGGTAAGGTTGGTGGAACTTCGTGTTGACAAAAATTTGTCATGTCTAAGTTGACATGCCACACAAAACACCTAAAAAATAAAATATTTATTATACTTTCAAAAAAAATAACTAAACTTAAACGCCCAGGAAATGATTTTATGATGTTCTAGTGGTATTTAATTTTGACCAAACCCATAAACCTCTTGAAGATAAATGTATTATTTTGAATTGTGCCAATAGCCGCAAAAAAATAAGGTTCTCAGTAAATTGAGAAAGTTTTAAATCATGCAGAAATCTATAAAACCCCACTACTGATATAAGCCATTACTAAAAGTCCGTCATTAGCAAATCCATATTAATGGTAACTATTTAAAATCAAATATGACCATTTCCCTAAATACTATGATTAATTTAAGCGGGAATAATTAGATTTGAATCAGATGGGCTAAGAAGTACGAATTAACCTAACACTGCGTAAAACACCCGCTAATATTAATTGATATTTTTTAACTATACAAATTTAAAAAAATTGAAAAATTTGGCTTGAATTTATTTTTAACGTATAAACTTTTTAATCGCATTGTAAGTGATGAGGTATTCATAATATTACTTTTACATGCTCTAAATATCATTTGTTTAAGAGAGTATTACTAATATCTCTTGTAGATTGCCAATACCTTCTTATCCATAAGGAAAAAAATCCAAGAAAAAGTCCGGTCATAACACCAATCAGAATAATTATTTTCTTATTTGGGAAAACTGGGGAAGCAGGAACATAAATTGGCGAGAGTAATTTTGTCTGCTTAGAATCTGCCATTGCAATAAAAGAATTTAAACGCAATACCTCTTGCAGTAAAAATTTGACCTCATCTCGACTAGAAAAGTAAGCGGCTAAATTAGCCGGACCAAATTTATCAGCCTCAGCAATTAAGATTTGTAAGTTTGCCAATCTATCATTATTTTTAAGTAATAAAACTTTAGCCTCTTCGATATCAGGCTTAATGATTTGATTTTGATAACGTTTAATATTTTCAAATAATGCCTGCGCACAAGAAATAGCAATTTCTTTGCTATTAAGATTGATTTTTAGCTCAATTACTGCCCCCCCCTTTACGCCTGAAAATTTTATGATACTTGCCAACTTTTCAAAGGGTGCTTCTGATGTTTCTAAACCACATGCTTTGATTTCTTCGGTTGAGTAAGCAGTTGGCAACTTTAGTCTGGCCATAACTGAGTTAGAGTCTTCAACGTTGACAATAAAAGAATTGGTGCCAGTATTGGAATTGGTGCCAGCATTGGCATTGTTGTTAATGCTAATTTGAGCCATCTGGATTTGAGCAGTGGCTTGGTATTGATTGGGTGTTAACCCAATATATATAGTCGCACCTAGAATCCCTAAAACTACAGATAGAATGAGCCTCTTCCATGACTCCAGAAAGAAATAAACCAAATCCGAGAGAGTGATTTCTTTTTCGGAGATTTGATAAAAAGATTGTTTTAACATAATATCTAACCGACCTATCTATTCTACAAATGCTGTGGCTTTTATTTATTTGATGGTAGCTACTGAAAATATTTTTATAACTACACCTCTAAAAATTATACAAACATCTAAATGAATAGATTTTCCATTTTAAGGACAAAATAACCATCTTAAAAAGCATTTTCTACTAAAAAAATATTGCTTCCACTATAAAACTCTTATAAGTTGAGGTCAATTTAAAAAAGACCCCTTGAAAATCCTAATAATATTGGCAAAAACAGGATAAGTTAGCTTGTTTGATTCAACTTAATAAAGGCATAAAAACATGGAGTATTCTTTTCAAATTGAATCTAGATCTGTTGTTGTGAAAAGTAAACATTGGTAAAAAGTTTTTTGATTGTTGAATTTTAGGCTGATTTGGTGAAATTTTTTATTGCATTAATCTACCCTTTCAGATATTTTGCATCGATGTCCACTGTTACCAAAGTGCCCTGTTTATAAAACTAGCTTCTTATAATTCTTTGGCATTATTGCTAAATCAGCAATACTAGCTAAAAAAATGAAGGTTTACTTTACTCAAATAATCATGCGACTTCTTCAGGACTCAATTCAAATTAAGATCTGAAATTTTTATATTAAAACCTAGGTAAATCAATATTCTTTTTCATTTTTCATCATAAAATTATATGGGTTTCTTATTGTTTAAGCTGAAAATTTTTTTGTTTTTAAATCCCCGACACAATCGACATCACTGCCATGCGCACCGCAATACCAAAGGTCACTTGCTTAAGTATGACTGACTGAGGGCCATCGGCCACATCACTGGCAATCTCCACTTCTCGGTTCATTGGGCCCGGGTGCATCACAATCGCATCAGGCTTGGCTAATTTGAGTCTTGCTTGAGTAAGACCCCACTGTTTGAAGAAAGCATCTCCTTCAGGCACTTGTCCTGCTTCCATGCGTTCTTTTTGGATTCTGAGGGTCATCACCACATCCACATCTTTTAAACCTTCTTCGATGTTGTTGAAGATTTTGACGCCTATCATGTTGAGATCCTGAGGAAGCAAACTCTCAGGACCAATTGCACGAATCTCCTTGCAACCCACAG
>JACCDN010614960.1_pt1 | contig 38879 bp, 35 predicted proteins | sample 7441691 | NCBI WGS metagenome assembly JACCDN01 (sample SAMN15323439, study PRJNA562643) | freshwater metagenome | isolation source: river surface water | place: USA:Blue River Watershed | collected 2017-08-16 | reverse complement strand
TGTGCCGCGCTCACCATGCCCGATAAGGCCATGCTAAGCAGCCCTATTATCAGGATGATAAATCGTTGGTATAGCGTCATAAGTTGATGGCAACCTTCTCTTTGATCCTCATATTAAAAACTCCAGATCATTTAAAGTTTTGGGGACCTTCTGGAAGCAAATGGACCAGGATAATGTCTTTGAGGCTATCTACAACAGTAGTGGCTTGTTTCTTGTTAATCCCTACCTGCTCTAACAGTGTTTTAATGCGTTCACTCCGATTAAAAGCTTTTTGAACCACGATAGGGCTTTTGTTCTGCAAAGCCACAGAGCCAGCCTCGGCAGACCAGGGCAGCGCTTCTGAATAGATGGCTTTGGCTGCTTTTTGAACGATGGTGTCTGTCATCTATCACTCTGTCTATCTTTAAAAAGAAAGAATTAGCTTAGCAAAGGCTACGATGCCTGCCAAGCTTTTATTCCCCATGCAAGCATTTAAGCACCCTCGCATCCTTCCTATGAATAACATCACATAAGCGCCCGCACACCATCACATAAACCATTTCTCAATCAGACTGAAGAAAAAAACAATCCTTCCCAAACTGAAGCGCAATCTTATCATAAATGATGGCACCCACCCTTGACTCATTAAGTAAGGACCACAACACTTCAAACTGTTCCAGATAAGCGTCAAATATACCCTGGTCTAAAAAAAAATCCAAACAATCGAGCACTTTCAGAGCATCCTTAGCTCTATTTTTATCCGGCCAGCGTTGATCCCCGTTCTGAAGATGATACTGAGCCCCCCTGTTTTTATGGTACTGAGACAGTGTTAAAGAGACCAGCGTGTGTATCTCCATAAGCCTATCTTTGTAGGCCTCATCTTTAAAATATTTTTCCTCTATCATGCTATTTTCCTCCGTGTTGATAAAATATTTACCATATTACACTAAAAACAAAGGTGTTTTTTTCGCGCTTTTCATAAAAAATGAACTTATTTATTCCAAATGAGCCCCTATTGGAATAGTATCGAAAATTCTAAGCGAGCCTGCCAAATATCGATATAAATCTTGCACCGGCGTTTGATGCCAATTAACAGCTGAACATTCAAAATAGACCGTGATCGTTGGTGCATAGTGTTGTGATATGGATTCTGCAAACTCAATTAAACCATGTCCTCTTAAATGGGACGAGGCTTTGAACCCGCTGATAACGCCCAATCCCATTTGGGCCATTTTGATCAGCGTTTCGCTCGAATAGGATCTCAGCACGCGTAGGTCCTTTTCGGATCGATGCCAATTCATAATCTCAAAGAGCTTTGGATCTTCGCTTTGCCAATACAAACAAGTATGCTTATTGAGATCACCTAAATGCTTAGGTAAAACATGGGCCTTGAGATAATCTGCACTGGCATAGAGTGCCAATCGATATTGCAATAAAGGTTTTTGGATCCAACCAACACGCGGATTTATCGTTAGACGCATGATGGATTCTGTTGCGCAATGAATGATCGGATCCCAATCAATAGAGGATTCAAAGGCTATCTTGATATCAGGGTGATGATGCTTACACTGCCTCAAAGGTTCAAATAGATATTCACAGAATATCCACTCAGGGATAGATAGACTGAGTGTATAGGGCTGAGGGGTCTCCAACCCTTGTAGGCAATGCTTTAAATCGAATAAGTCTTTGAAAAATGCCACACTAAATGCATAAATCTGATCCCCCTGTGGAGTTGGATCCAGTGATCGTCGCCCCCCTCTGAGCAGTAAAGAGACCTTCAGCTGCTTCTCCAAAGCTTGGACGGCCTTGGTCAATGAAGATTGACTTACATCTAAACACTCGGCAGCTTTTGAATAACTTTTGAAATGCACCACATAAGCAAAACAGCTTAAGTAATACCAAAAACGAGGCCCTAAGCCGGACATTAAAGATGCATCAAACATTATCCACCCCCTTGGTGGGTGTGGGCACCTGGGAGCCCCAGCATTTGCAATGGGCGATTAATCGTTGAAAGGATCCTGTGCTAGGCACAGCCTTACCATAAAATAATTCGGGAGGGATCTGTACCAAATGCTCTTCCAGGGGTTTTAAGCTCTTAGACACTCTGTGCGCATACTTGGTGGGTGCTTTAAGCGCTGCCTTTAAAGGATCCACACCGTAGGTGCCGATAACCGTGTGCTTCAGATCAACGCTATTCATCGCATGGAGTAAGTCATACATCTGCGCATGCCGCTCACTTAAAAAAGCATAGGTGTTGATTTGATCCTGAAGCAAACAAGCGTAATCACGCACAGAGAGCCTAAAGTGCACGGATGGACGACCCCCGAGATACCGAAGCAGTTCCTTAAGCCTGTGGGCTATGCAATCATTGGATCGAAGACCCGCGCTATAGTGATCCAGTATCGAGGCAGCTTTTTGATTAACACGCTGGCAATCTTGCAAACAGCCCTCTAGCCTCTGATAGTAACCCCGAAGGACTGCACAAGCCGATACTTGCATCAGTGGCCTCAGCGCCTTTATGATGCCTTGCATCCGTCGATAATCGCTGCCCATGAGCTCATGGGCTATACGGTAGGTCTTTAAAAACAGTCGTACATCTGATACGTTAATAACCGACATAGGTAGTTCCTCGCAATCGTTGCTTATGTCCACGTGGCGGGGGTGTTCAAGCACCCGTCGCCACACCTTTTTTAGTCCTTAATAATGGAAAAATAAGTTTTCACATGCGGATTTACGCATGGCTCAGTGCTTGCCTATTCAGGCTCTTATAGGCAGCCTTGGCGGAATCGCTGCCATAGGTTGCTCGGATTTGCTTCATAGACCACGCTGCACGATAACGGCGCTTTTTTTGGTGAGCAGGCCGAAAGTACCACGCCTTCTTTTTGAGTGCCCATAAAAAACCCGCTTGCTTGAGGGCTTCTTTGTGGGATCGGGTGTCCCCAGAGACCCAGATCCAGCAACCACACATTTCTACGTTGAGACCCAAGCTCATAAGGGTGTTCAGTGCTGTATTCAGTTTTTCGCCATAATCGCTAAACACCGATTCAGATACCGTGCCTTCAAAGTCTTTCAGTGTTTCGTAAGCTAGATTGACGAGTTTCATCATCTCTAAACCTGCGGGATTCCGATCAGGGTGATAGGTTTTAGCCGCTTGTCGATAGGCTTGTACAACGGCTGCCCGGGTAACCGTTGGGGTGTTGATCCCCAAAATGTTTAAAGCATCTTGTTGCGATAGTTTCATGGGTGCTCCTTTATCAAAGTTCATGGAATGATTAAAAGTTTGGTAACTTAAAATACGCACTGCCCTCTACCCTTAAAATCCTAAGTGATGCTTAGGGATTTCCTTCATTACTTGGGCAGCAAATCCATAAATAGGCACCGATATCGCAGCAAATATTTCATTGTAAGTTCGGTTAAAGGCTTTGGACTCTTCCCAAGGGTTTAACAAGCGCTTTTCTTTGAGGACTTCCCAGATCTGTATCCGAATGAAGTCTAAGAATCGCTGATCCCAATCAAGTCTAAAAGACTCCTTCGACCTTGGGACATCGCTCATGCTTAGCCCCCTGCCCCTATCCCTAAAATGCTCTTCATAGGCTTCTTGTACATAGTGCCTGCAAGTCCAGCTCAAGGCTTGAGATTCCTCAGAATGGGACTTAAGCAAACGTTTAAAAAAGGCTATCGATTCTTCGATGGCTCGTTCTTTTGCAATAAATGCTTGCTCACTCAAAGCAAGGGCAAGCTCGACCTGATGTTCATAATAATCATCGCAGTCATCATTGCCAGGTTCATCCTCTTCGTCGTGATCAAAGTCGCCGTTTTCTGGTTCTGCTTCACCCTCAGGGTAAAGGGCATCCACTAGCTCTGACGAGGATTCTGTGAGGAGATTGTCAACAAGGTTGTTTTCAGATAGGATCGTCGTTGGCATTAGCTTAACTCCGTAAAAGTTAGGTTTTTGCAAGTGGTGCCTGGGGTTTCGTAGACCTCATGCACCGCGTTATTTACCTTTTTACTATAGCGTTTTCCACCATGGAAGTCAAGATTTTTTGTATAAAAACAGCCTAAAAATAGATTTTTTTGCGTTTTTTTAAAAAATAAAAATGACCTAAATTTTTGTGTGATCGATACCGTATTGGATGAAGATAAACTTCTTAGACAAACCTTGGACATTCTGAAAAACTCTGGGTTTTCAGTCTTTCCCTGCCCCTGCGGTCCGACTGTTTTTGGGCTGCTGATTGAATGAAAAATAACTAGTAAGTTGATAGAGTTAGAGTAAATTAGGGACTGGCACACCGGACGCACTGCTGCCATTTTTTCATTTTTTACTATTTTTATAGTCTTTTTTGATTATGCATGCTGTTTTTTTCGCGACCGACAAAATGTGTACTAAAAAGGCTCGATATGAAAATTTCATACCTTGTATGTTCTTTTCATACAAGATGCCGTAATGTCTTTGTAAATCAATGGGTTAACAACACTTTTTATCGTATGCGAAACACATATTTTTTAATACTTTGTCATATTTTTGTCCCAAAACCGTTTCTTTGGTTTTTTGATCGTTGTACAATTGGATCGGTTCTTATGTTCATGTTGTTTTCGTAGGAGGTCCACATGCCCTTATTATCGGTAAAAATCTCGGAAGCACTGCAAAAAAGTTTGGCACGCAAGGCCAAAGAAATGGGGGGTGGTTTTAGTATCAGCGATGCCGTTCGGGTCTTGCTCCAGAATGCTCTAGAGCAGCCGGATGCTAAAGAAGAGAGAACGCTTCACAAGCAGTTGCTGCATTACTGCATTTCGACCTACTACATGGTGCAGACACATCTGCTTAGTGAGTTTGAAGAGGGCCAGGAGCTGAACGATGAGGCACATCAGAAGGCTAATGAGGTTCTAGAAGGGTTATTAAAAAAAAGACATAACACATAAATTAAGACAATGCTTAAAATTCCATTCGGAATAATTTAAGCTTTAGTTCCAACAGATAGATTTTTTTAGAATACGTGGAGGCATTGGTAAGTAGTTTGTGCAATCGAGACTTTACGGAAAAATTTGAATCAACCACCATATGCCCAGGCGGAGGTTTAACCCTGACTCTTTGGGAATTAATTTCAAGGTTGCATAAATATTCGGAACATGTGAAGATTTCAAAGATGGAGAGTTATTGGGTGCGGGTGGTTGGTTTTCTGTAAATTAGGGAGTAAATAATCTTGGATATTAATTGTACTTCGTTTGTTCATACCAGTAAGGGTGTAACTAAAAAATATAAGATGCCCGGAGAATCTGGGAAATTAATTAATGCCATAAAGACGATGGGGTCATATGTGGATTTTAATCTACAGTCTAAGGATTTTGATATTGTGAATGAAATAGTCTCACATGTTCAACACAGCAAAGGTACCGGTGATCGTGTACCCCACAGTCTAGAAGAAAATATAAAAAAGTCGGTTCATAACGTCAAGCAAATAAAAAAGGTGCAAGAACAACTTTTAGTACTGCCTTCTTTTGAGAAAAAAGAAAACATAAAGCAAGCCTGCGTTGGTTCATTAGCTCGGTATGAAAGTTGTCAATCAGAAAAAAAGGTTAAAAAACCACCCATACCTCAACAGAATCCTAGAAACACCACAACAGAGGAGTCAACTATTTCTCCCAGCCCCGATTCACGAATTACCAGGTCTGCTGCCGACCAAGATCAAACGAGTTATACAGCCAACCCTAGACCGCGCAGTTCAAGTGCTAAACGAGAAATGATTGCGAAAGATTTTTTTTTGTATCGCGGAGCTAAAAAGACAGATAAGATTGCAGAAATTGATGCGGATATTGATGATAGAAGTGCCCTTAACTTGCATGAGAGGCAATCTTTAGCTGAAAGATTGATTTTTATTAAGGCCACAAATATACATAGCATTAACGCGAGACCCTGGCCTAAGACCACTTATGTTGTAGGCAGTTTTGGGATGGTTGTTACTGACCGTCCGCATAAAAAAGATGGCACTCACAAAAGGAAATTTAAAACAATTCCCATTCAATCTGAGGACTTGGTAATTACGGGAGCAAGTGGCACAGGACATGCAGAGGAAGCACTTTATACGTTTTTATTGGAAAAGCCTCGAGTTCTGGCCTTGTTAGCGGCTTTTAAACAACGTTATGGTATCAGTGCTTTCGATCATAAGGTTTATGGAGTGGTGTTAGATCTCCATGGTACATATGACATGTGCTTATCTTGTGCAAAGAAAGGGTTGGATTTTCAAAATGCTTTTAGAGAACTACTCTTAGAGTGTTTTGAAGAAAATCATTTAAAAGCATTAACGTCTCATCCAAAACTATTACCTATCGTTGTTAGATATAGTTCCGATATTCAATACAACTATCCTGAAGAAACTGTAGATCAATATAGAGGTGTTTTATTTATGTATAAGGGTAAAGCTAAGCGAAAGCTCTCAAGTACCCCTAATGCATATGATGCGAATCGTGATATTAAACATTGTGACCCTAATTTATTGGTGCATGGGGAAAGTAATTGGCATGCTCTGTGGACAAGTCAGCAAAAACGGCAGCAGCATCTAGACAGAGATTTACCACTGGAGTCTTGGACAGCTTTTACCACATCTAACACCCATTCTCAGTTGGCAACTCTAGAGGCAAAGCACTTTAACTATACGAGATTAGGATTAGTAGAGACAGTTGCTCCTTCAGCTGACCCATCTGTGCAGGCTGTTCAAGAAGATCTTGCTGCTGTGAAAATAAATAAACCGTGATTAATCCCGTAATCACTGAAACAGTCAGAGTCTTGGCAATTTGGATGAGCCTTCGTCTTCTGTGTCAGCCCCGTCATGGGGTGGTGGAGAAGCCGAAGGTTGCGCAGACTCATGCACAACTTTTCTCGGTGGCTGCTCGGTAGAGGATGCATTACTACTGTCCGACGCCTTTCTTTCAGGCGCATTTCTTTTTTTAGAATCACTTTTAAAAAAATTCGCAGTGCTTGCGCCAACCAATTCTTCGTGGGTTAAAATTCTGAGAAGGATTTCTTCCTCAATATCCATATGGCTTTTTAGGCTAACTAAAATTATTCCTAATGTCGCCTGCATTGTATGTTCTTCTGGCGGAAAATTGCGTAATACTAAAAACACATCATCTCTTGATAAATGGGATAATACTAAAAAAATAATATTTTTGTCTTTGTTTTCTAAATCTAATTCTGCAAGCCTTTCCAAGGCTATTTTAGCTGGATTGTCTATAATAAGATCTATTATTGATTTAAACTTATTTTGTGGAGAAGACGGATTACTTTGCGAATCGCCCATAGTACCGAGATCGCTACCATCATGCTCCATAACGCCTTTATGGGTGTCTTTAGATGTATGTCCTCTCTGAGAAGTTATATCCAAAATATCTAAAAACAAGGGAGCAACTTGATTCAAATCTAAATCAGAATCAAAATCAATTACATCTAATCCAAGCAGCTCTAATGAGCTAATAGTCCCGCTTTGTTCTTCGCCTGCGGGATCTATTACTCTATATTGCAAAGAATGACTTGCAGTGTCTTTTTCAAAATATATCATTCTGGTCTCTAACTGTATCCCAACTTCCATCAAACGTGCAGAATACCCATTGTGTTTTAAAACACTTTTTACACGCTGGTCGGTTTTAGTTAAAACAGTATCCAAAAGACCACCTCTTGAATAAGAAGGCTGCTGCCAGGCTGTATCAATATCATGATGCCCTCTGGTGGTAAACAAATGTTCAGATGATTGATTATTCGCTTCATCTAAAAAAACATGACATCTTAAACAACAAAGCTTTCCAATACCAATATAATGATTTTTCTTTGGGTGGATTATGTCTGCTGTTTGCTGCGCGGCCGATTTTTCTTTACGAAGTAAAGATGCCACAATTTGAGATTCAGCGTGAACATTTTTCTTTTTTTCGTCTCTTAGGATAACAGGATCTTTTTTGAAAGCATTAAAAAAATCTTCAGGTATTTTTCTATCACTTTTTTTCTGAGGCCTTACATAGCCTGCTGCAACAATACTCTTTACGATATCACTTTCCCATGGAAGAAATTTACGCGCATTCCCAGTTACCTCCTCAAAAAGTTTTTCTAAACTACCATCTGAGGTTTCGATTTCTTGCAAAGCAACAGAATTTCCAGAACCAACAGCAGCCAATTTAAACTTTCCATCACTGCATTTTATAATCGCTGGCACATCAGCAGGAAGTAAATTTATTGAATCACCCTTCGTTTCCAATATTAAATACAGCTTACATCCTCTAAGTTCTTTTTCTAGTTTTACAAAAGAACTATAAAGATTTAACCATGTTGAACATGCGGCTGCTTTTGTTCCTCCTTGTTGATACGCATTTTTTAAGGTTTCTTGCGATTTTTGAGAGCTTGCATTCATGATTGCGTAGATTAACTCATCTGATTCGGTTACCCCTAACGCTTTATAGTAAGCTGTCGCATCCGATAAGAATTTTGCTTTTTTGCAGATTTCTGTAAAAAAATCCACTCGAACACTCTCATCTGGCACTTTTCCAGTAAGAGCAATATCTTTAAAGTAATTGAAAAGCTTTGAAATCCTATCTTCTTGTACTGTAGTAGTTTTGCCCTGACCTTTTGATCCTTCATGTAAATCATTAGATGCTATAACAATTTTTTCATCTTCGTTGACATACAGTGCAATACAAGTACTCTCACTGAAAACCTCTAGCAACTCTGCAAGAGAATCTAATCGCCTTTCTGGCGGATCTATACTTTCGAAATTATCTATTCTTTCTTGTTTCACAATAAATCTCCAACAACTTTAATGATATTTTATTTTGGCTTTTTTAATAAAAGCTGCTGTGATTGGTATTCAGAAACCGCTTGACGAAAGCTTTTTTTCACAATTTCTGAAAAAGCACTTTCAAAATGAGTACTTTCTACATAGCTTGATATGCCCTCGAAATCTACTTCTAATAACAACTTAAATTTCTCAATATCTTTCCCGAGCATCTCGAGATTCATCTCTCCTTTTTTTTCCAAAAAGGTGTGCCCTGCTAAAAAGGAATTTAGAATGGAATAATTTTTTTGACGAAACACTTCTTTTAATACATCTATTGATACATTCTCGCGAATAAAGCGCAACGCATCGATATCACTCCAAAGAACGGCATGAATTAAAAGGGAAGCACCTTCTTGACGAAAAAAATCTTCCATTGCTTTTGAATTCAGGTGATAATCAGAAGACAACACACGTACCAGTTCCTCATGATTCTTTTTTCTGATTAATTCGAGCCATTTGTTTAGTATAATTTTATTTTTAGGATCTGGTTTTATTTGTTTTTTAGAATGCTTCAATGAAAAAGAAGTATTTTTTTTTGTTCTTTGGCTATCAACTTGACTATCCATTTCTGAAGCAAACCTTACCTGCTTTTTAATGATAGGTTCACCGATATCTTTTAGTGAAAGGGTCTCCCGATCTAGTTGAGGCAAGTGACCAACATTTTCAAAATTTTGAAAGTCGCCGAGCACATGCAACCTTTTCCTTAATTCTTCTGACACTTCACTGGTTGGTTCTGACATGGCACACCTCATCTTTTAATCTCCATGTCGTCATTATAGTGATTTTAGCTTTAGCAGTCACGTGTATATAAACATCCGTTTAAGTGTTTAATGGATTCATTGCTTTCCGTGTTCTTAAAGCAGCCGATGTACAAGTTTGACAAAATAAAGCCAATCAACTTAATCCTGGGTGGCTCCTTGGCCTCAATGCACCTAAACAATCCAGAGATGCCTTGAGCTAAATAATTAAATCTTTGCTTTGAAGCTCCATTGTTTGAACCTGTGTATTCGTTTGCATGCCATCCAGACACTCCGGCAACCGTACTATAACTCGGCCCCGATTCAGGCTCTCCATACTCCTAATTTCTATTTTTTTATCGAGTATTTGCTTCACTGATGCTACCCCACCCTGCTTTAATAAATCGTTAAAATCGACTTTATCCATACCTGCGATCGCAGATGGCATAGCCATAAAAACCCGTGACACCTTGCTAAGATGATGGCCAACAGCTTCAATAACCGAGTTATAACTATTGGCATGAACCCCATCATGGTCGGCACAAATGACAACCTTTTCAACGCCTGGTTTAATGGCAATATTTTTAAGCCTCTCTACCGAGAGGGTTGCCATCACCGTTTGATGGGGCATAGCCTGTGCAACGGATAAGGCTGTTTCAATGCCTTCAGCCACCCATACCGTGGTCGGATCAATCCCCTCTTGAACCACGACTGCTGATTGACCCAAAACCCCTAAACTGATTTTTGGGTTCGCTTTTTGGGGTTGGCCATGATCATCTTGATAAAAGCCTTCGTACTTGCTCCCATCTCGATTTAAAAATATACGTGTTAAGCCTGTTAATCTATTTTCTTTATCCCAAAGAGGCGCTACTAAAGCAGGTCGCCATTCCTGGGTTTGAAAATGCTTGATGGACTTTACAAATCTAAAATCTTCGGGTAAATCGCCTTGAATGCCCCGATGCTCCCGTAAATATTTTTCAGCTAGAGTGCCTGCAATAGGCACCCCTTTTTGGTATAAGGCTCTGGCTTTTTCGATTCTTTGGAGATCTGAATGCCCATCTTGTTGTGGGCTTGGGCTCTGCATCTTACTCTTTCGAGGCTGTGTGGATGCCTCACTATTGTCTAAGCTTAGGGATTTTCCTAATTCTTTTAAGGCAGTTTTCCAGTCTACATTATGGGCATGGCTATAGAGCGAGATTAAATCCCGCCCCCCTTCCCCACTGCTCCACTGTCTCCAGCGCCCTGCCTCTTCCCCTTTGATGGTCACGCTTAAAGTGCCTTTCCAACGTGCATCGCGACCCACCACTTTGGAAGGAAGCCCTAACCATTGGCTGGCATAATGCAGCGGATCGGCTTTTAAGCTTTGCACCAGAGCTTCACAATCAATAAAGTGACGGCGAGACGATCGGTTGCCTGTGATGTCTTTTTTATAGGAGCCCTGGGATCTTGATTTTGAACCTGAGTGCTTGGGTTTAAGCGCTATTCGAACCTTGTCTGCCTGTTGCTCTTTGGGTGCATGATACCATTGGATGGCTTTGGTCAGACGCTGAACCCCTTGTTTTAAAGTAGGCCAACGCGCATCCAGGTAACTTAAAGCTGAGCGTTTGGGTTCGGCATGTGCTTCCAGCGTCTTTTGAAAATCAAAGATGTTTGAAACAACCATCCACAAATAATCCCCACGGGTCACTTGAACAATAAAACCCTTTTGGGAGGTGGTGAGCGGCAAGCTCTTTTTAGAGCGCATTTTAATAGGTGGAAAATAATCCCATTTTCTCTGTGCATCACAGGATTCTTGATAACGATGCCCTTTCCGATCGACAAGGGTCAGTTGCGAGTGATCCTTGGCAACCACACGTACCACCTTTGAAAAGCGCCGTGGTTCAGAAGTCTCTTCATCTTCCTTGGTTTTGGGGAGTATCAGAGTGTCCCCAAGCTTTAGCTGCGATTCCAGACGTGGTACCGCTTGAGGCCCTTCGCCATAAGCAATCACAAAAGGTACATCCCGACTTTGGGCTTGGTACACGGTTAAGGCATAGCCATAGTCTAAATGTTGGGAAGCCGCTTCATGAAGATTGAGGGTCACGACCGTACCATTCACCAGACGCAGACTTAAATGTTCGCCTTGTGTATCCACGACCGTGGCTTTATCACCATTAAAAATACCTTTGGCAGGCTGGTTACGTTTAAAAACAATGCAATCATTGACGGAAAGCTCACGCTTACCCACACCGTAAATCTCAATGGAGCTCGGCTTATCCAAATCTTTAGGCGACCAATAAAGGATTCTCTCAAGCCCAGTCTTTTCGTAGGTTTTCAGAGTGAGACGATGATGTTTCTCATCAATCTCAGCCACCTCCCAGTAATCCCCTGCTTGAATCCCCAAACGCGGGTTGTGGCTGTTAAAGCGAATCACCTCACCCACCCCAAAGCCGCGGATATGTCCTTTTTCGATTTCACGTCGGTTAGTAGGTAATAATACAGGGGTTTGTAGGCGAGCACCCAGCTTGCCCGCTGCTTTTAAGTGTTCTCGGATTTGGCAATTGACCCAAAACCTGTCTTTATTCAAAGGCGTAATAACCAACGGAGGTTCCTTGCCCGTATGGATAAAATCCATATAGAGCTCAACAATACGCTCAAGGGCCTCTTCTTTGACAGGTATTTCTTCGATTCTGTCTTTAAGGGCTTCTAAGCTTCCTCGCATATCCCCGGCATAGGCTTTCTTCATGACCTCAAAAGCAGTTTCGGATTTCAAGCGCACATTTTCTTTCATCACCGCATGCGAAACCCCATAGCCCAACACAGCCTCAAGCGCTACGCCTGCCCCAAAAGAGCCTTGTTGTTTGATATCGCCCGTTAAATCCAATTGCACACCCAATTGTGTGACTATTTTCTGCAATTGAAATAAATCACGCGTCGAGGCCATGGAAGCCTCATCTAAAATAATCAGCTTATGTTTGCCAAAATCTTTTTGGGCCTTTTCGGGAGCACGTGCTAATAAACCCGGAACCTCGGTTAAAAATTGGGTGGTGGTCATAGAAGCCATGCCGGAAACTTGCTCCGCCTGATTTTTAGCATTCCCCGTGTTGGCTAAGACCAAAGGTTCAAAGCCCAAGGCCAGACATTCCTTTCGAAGGGCTTTAAGGGCCGTTGTTTTACCAACCCCTGCAATCCCTTGCACAGCCGTGACCCTATCTGTGCTGCTGAGTAGCAGAATGATAGCCTCTCTTTGGCCTTGGGTGAGTTTGGGGTTGGCTTCTAGGCGACGAATGGCATCGATCCTGGATAACAAAGGGGTACACTGCCCCTGACCTTGCTTCATCGTATGAATACAGAGTTTTTCTAAAAGGACCGTATGGCGCGTCGCTATCAGAAGCTCACCTTGTTCTTCCGCCACTTGCATTAGCCAACCCTTTTCAAGTGCCAGCTTAAAGGCATTTTCAATCATAGAAAGTCCCACTTTTCCTTGGCCTAATTCCAGGGCTTCTTTCTGAACCGCTCGTAGATTGAACACTGCGTCTCGCTCGGCATGATACAAACAGACCCAATCCACCAGCTCACAAGCCACACGAAAATCCGGTTTATACGGTCCGTCTAAGGGCTGTTCTTTGGTGAGATTCTGGGGTAAAAATTCAGGGTTAAGTTCCCTCACTTTCAGATATTCGCCTTGCAGCCCAGAAAAAAGTAATTGGGTGGTGGTACCTTGATGCAAAGCTAAAGCTTCATGGCGTTGATAGGGCACCTCTTGTTGAGCTTGTACCACCTTCGAAGCACCGCCTTGTTCGACCACTTGCCTGAGTTTTGCCACATTGTCACAAACAATCTGTACACCCGCTTTATGGGCTTGGCCCTGCACAAACCATTGATCCAGATCTTGAATCGTGTCTGCCTCTATTTTTTGAGACCTCAAGAGCACTACCGAAGGCTGAGGCTTTTCACAATCAACATGCTTTAATAAGGCTGCATAGCCATAATCCCAATGGCTATTCTGAAGGCTGCGAGCATCCATCTTCAAAGTGCTGCCATTGGCCAAGCGAACCTTCACGGTATGGGTACGCTCATCCACCTTCATGACCCGTGCTTGTTGATGGGTGACGCGATCGAGGGATGCAGCCTGTGGATGCCGTAGGGTACGCGTCCACGCAATCACGTCCCCTACACAGAGCGTACGCACGCTTGCTTTAAACACTTCCATTTTCTTTAAATCAACCCCCGTATCCTTGGGAGACCAGCCGGAAGCATCATGGCCCTCAAACAATACCAGCCCACGTTCTAAATCGACCGACTGGACCGTTTGATAGTCTGCCTGCATCTGTCGACCTTGTTTGCGTAGGGAAAACCGCAGCACGTCCCCTGGTTGATAAGAAGCAAGTTGGCTTTTCTGAGCCTTACTCAATCCCAAGGGCTCTAAGATGCGCAAGGCTAAGGTGTGGCCTTTGAGACGATCGCTGGCTATTAAAGCCCCCCGCACCGCCTCATTCACCGCTAGACGTTCATAATGACCCAAGGTTAGCACCAGCGGATGCTTGTATTGCAGACTGCGCTCAGCGGCAAGCGCAATGCCTTCTTTATGACCTTCGATAGCTACAATCGCATTCACACGTTCTAAACGATCAAAACGGGTTAAAATTCTTTCCTGAGCTTTAAGGGATTGTTCGTGATGCTGTGGGCAGCTTAAGCTGATGGTGTGTATGCCTTGTTCTTTTAAAGTCTCTATCAGTGGCAAGTGGCTAGGACTGGTCTGGGTTAGGACAATACGTGCATGGAGGGTTTTTGCATAATCTTGTAAGCGCTGCATTTGGCTTAAAGCTATCTTCGAGGTTATCACCCAAGCTTCGGATGCCTTTTTGGATAAAACGCGATGCGCCCATTGTTCCAAACGCCCTGGGTTTGGATTTTGTGCGGCTATTTTTGCTTCACAACCCATTAAGAAGCCTTCAATCGTCAAAACACGCTCTGTGCCTAGTGCTCTCTTTAAAGGATCAACTTGAGATAGACGCTCGGTTAAAAAACAAGGGTACAATTTCTGATCTTGGCAAGCACTATTAAAAGCCTTTAAAGTCTCTCTTAAGACAACTTTAGACTGCGCCTCAACCAATACCTGTTGATGGGTGTTTGTCAGTAAAAATTTTAAAGCCGCCCCTGGGCTTCGTGCCTGCACCCCTTTAAGACGTACCACAAAATCGGCCACCCATGTGGAGCTGATAATAGGTTCAATGGTGTTTTTAGAGCCTTTCAAGGAGGCAATGATGGTTTGCTCCTGAACCTTGGTCTGTGCACCGCTTAAAAGCCCTTCTCCCAAATACAGAAGGCGTTGGTCCTCTTGCCGATCTTCAATGGCTTTTAAGCAATCACTGTCTGAAAGTTCTAACAGGCAAAATTGACGAGCTGTGTTTATCAAAGCCTTGATCCCAAAGGTGGGGTTTCGCTCAGCGCAATGTTGAATGGCCAACTCTACGGCCTGATCGACAAGGAGGGCTAGGTCGGGCAGTGCAACAGGACCTCGGATTGAAGCTTCTTGCACGACAGCATTCAAGGTATCGAAAGAGAAAGCGGTTTTGTGTGATTCGTGTAGCCAACGCGCCTGACGTGTCTCAAGCTCCGTCGCCACTTTAGCCTCACGGGTCTCAAAGTTCGCTATTTTAGAAGCCAATCCACCGGATAGTTGATGCTCCTCCAGCCAAGTTTTGATCTCAGCCCTGCGTTTTGAGAAATGCTGGATCATGCCCTCAGGCACCCCTTTAATTTCAAACAACCCTCCCTGCTTGAATACCAGCTCATAGCCTAAAGCCATCAAGTTTTTGGCCAGTGCACTGCGATAGGCTAAGCCCAGCAGTAATTTATCCCGATAAACCTCATCAAAATAAAGGGTGCGCCATTCCCCATTCATCCTTTGCACAATGTTCATGATCACGCAATGATGATGCAGTTGCGGATCGCCAGCCCGCGAATCGTATTCCTCAAAAAGGGCCATAATAAGATTGTCCACCTTCTCAGGACGCGTAATCCCATTCGTTTTATCACGCACCCCCGCATAGTCTCGTTCTATTTTAAGCAGGACTTCTTGAACCGCTGCGCGATGGGCTTCTAACACTTCTTTGTTACCGGCCGCCAAAGCCAAGAGTGACACCGATTTGGGCGCTGAGAAAGTTAGATCATAGCCCGGTCGATGATGCTCACCTTTCTGTACCTGAATCATCACCACCCCATTGGGTAGATGACCCTTCAAGAGCTTTTCAAATACGATGGGATTGACCATACCCTCTAAGTCTAAAAGAGCGGAACCCTTGCCTAACCAAAGGCTATTCTCTAAATTAGATCCCGTATAATAATCGCCTTGGGAATAATATTTACTAGCATCAGAGGCAGATTTTAAAGTATAAATACTAAGCATAATCATCCCCTAGTTCGACTTGTGTAACCTTGGCCTGGTCCTTCTTCCTCAGAGCCTTTTTCTTGGATTTTTGTTCAGAGCCCTGTGGAGATTCTGAAAACACTGGCCTTTGTTCGACAGATTTTTGTATAGCAGAGGCTGAACGCGATTTTTTTTGGGGTTTTGACTCAAAGATTAATAGTTCTTTGAGATTGCGCTCCACTAAAGCAGGGACTTCGCTTTCTCTTTTCTTGGGTGCAAACTGTAATTGGGTCACAGGCCAATAACCCGGCAAGCGTAGAAAAGCCTGTAGATCGTTGAGCTCTAAAAACTCGGCTTCTTTAACCACAGGCTCTCGGCGGCGATCTTGCTGAATCGAAACCCCATCACGCATTTCATGCGCCCCATAGGAATAGCCTTCTTTCTTTTCTAAGATTTCCAAGCCACCCATCACTTTGGACATCCACAAAGCAGAATCAGGACATTTAGTACGATAGAAAATATTGGTATTAAAGAGCGCTGTTAGGGTCTCGGCTTCATCCCGACCATATATAGAACGTAATTGATGTACATCTTGAATGGCCGCCACAAAACAAGCACCGTATTTGCGACCCCGCGCTAAGGTATTCATAAAGCTGGGCAGTCGATGCAGACTGGGTAACTCGTCTAGAATAAACCACAGCCGACGACTGTCTGAAGGGCTTAAGCTTAAAATTGATTTGGCGGCCACATCTAACCAGAGCGAAATCAAGGGTTTTAAAGCCTCAATCTTTTGTGCATCCGAAGCTATAAATAACCAACTGTCTTGCTTTTCATCATTGATCCAACGGCCAATCGAAAATAAAGATTCCTTGGATACATCGTTTAAGTACATCAGCGCTTTGCAGTAGGTGGAGAGCGTTGCTTTAATGGATAAGGCCGTTTTTTCATTTTTATCAGAGACCAAACTCTCAGCCACTGAATGTGCGAGCAAACTAGAAAGACTGCCTAAGTTTTCAGAAAAAAGGGGCTCTAATAAATTTTTCATCTTTTTTTTATTATCAATCTGTAAGCGTTGTGCCGCACAGGAAAAAATAGTGCGTGCTGAATGGATCCAAAAAGGATCGGTGCCTGCCAAATGCAAGGGCATTAAGGAGCTTGCCATCGCTTCAAAATCAGAGGCTTTATCCCCTTCTTGCCAGATATTCCAGGGCGGACAACGATTATCCAAGGGATTTAAGATAATATCCTGTCCCTCACGATAATAATGAGGAATAAAAACACCCTCAATATCATAAACAATGGCCCGTTGTTTCTTGGCACGGATCTGATCCATGAGTTCTTGTAAACAGACGGTTTTACCCGTCCCTGTGGTACCTGCCAATAGGATATGTTGCACTTCGGTATCCTTTAATAAAGGCACTCCAGCGACTTTAAAGTCTGAAGCTTTTTCTTGCTGGGTTAATAATTTGCTTAAGACTTTGGGCTTCACCCGCACTTGGCCTGTAATCTCCTTGCTGGCTCGTTGCTTTTTTCCACGGTAGTAAAACCAAGATCCCACACCGATGAGTGATAAAAGAGCACCCATCATTGCTTGATAAAAAGCTCTATGTAGAGCTGCTAGGCAGTTTTTGAAACTGTTTAAGGTTTGTGGGTGATCCATCAGCGAGGCAGCCGATACCTGTACCCAGTCTCCATCGATATCTAGAAGGGTATGGATACTCGCACTGCCTCGAAAAAGCCATGTACAGGTGGCTTGCACCGTTTCTATGATGAGGTAGCGATCGTAGGGTTCGGTTTCTAGGTAAAAACAAAGGACTAACAAGCCCATAAAAATCATCAGGCAAAATAAGATATTGAAACGTGTGGCCTGACCAAACATGCGAATAGAGTGCATGGTTAATTGACCACCACTGGTAAAATCTTTGATGGCTGAGGTGCTGTTTGTATTCATGCGGGGCCCTCCAGTAAGGGTCGATCATTGACAAAGCACCTAATCTCGAATATCTCTATCACTAAAGGCATGCATTTTATGTTGGTTGCATATCTTTTTATTCTATCACTTGCCTGAAATGGAGGTGGCGCTATGCGCAGGTTCAAAGATAAGTTCAAGGATTTTCGGGTCAAGCCCACAACCTTTGCACAGGCAGGCAAGCTCTTTATAGGCCCCAAGCTATTGCTGAGTGCTATCATGGCCCTATCAGCATGCTGGTACATTGAATCAAAAGATTTATTATTAGCCATTGCCATGCTCACTTACCCCACAGTAGGACTGACGATTGATGTTTTTTTATACGGATTTAGGAAACAAATTTGGCCGAATCCACCTGATGCAGTGTTGATTCCAAGACGTTGGAAAATAACCCCTCTGGAATTGCAGGAATATGCACAATGTCTACCCAAAGTCCGTTTTATGCGCATGTGGGTTGCTGCAATCGCAACGCCTTTTTTTTCTGAAGCATTAAGCTTTAAAAAACTATCTGTTACGTTTGGCTGTGCTTTTTTCTTACTGGCTTTATTCGATAGCTGTTGGCTAAAATGCTTGAAGCTCCAAGCACCGAAACTGGCAAAAAGGCAATACAAGAAAGGCTCAAGACCGAGTCGTTGGATAGATGATGAATATGAAAGAATGAATGCATTTAGACAAACAGATCCCACAATTCCCGGCACAGTTGCTTGGCTATCAAAACAACATGTAGACTCTATGGGAACATCATCAGAGAGTTGGATAAGCGATAGATCACATCTGCCTATCCCTACAAATCCCACGCATTTTAACTCTGATACTTGGCCATCCAATTGAAAAAGAAATCCTAAATAAGTGCTCATTATTTTTTTTCTCCTTGCGTATCGCCTCTCACTAAATCAACGATATGCGTACCCACATCGACCACATGTCTAAATTCTTGCTTCACCGCTTGTACTACTAGGCTTTTTCTGGATTCTCGATGATGTTTATAGGCCTTATCAGCATGTTCTTGCTCAATCTCTTTTTGTTGGGCTGCTATTTTCTCTTTCATAGCCGCTTCTTTAGCTGAAAACCGGTTTTCTAGTCCTTGATCATCAGTCACCGGACCTAAGCCTTGTGCTTTTCCCTTGTCTTTTAATGCCTGCATTTTTTGAAGGGCATCATCTTTATCGACGGGAACAATCACATGCCTCGATTCATGCTTATAAGTCTCTTGCGCACGAACCTCGGGATTATCCGCAATCTCGGAGGGTTTCTGGGGTAACAATCCTTCTTCTTCTAAAAATCGTTGGGCATAAAGCATCGCCAATTTGGGATCGTTGGCAATCATATTAGCAACACCCTTCTGCCTTAAAGGTCCACCAGGGACATTATCAGCGGGTTGCTTAGCCAGCCAATTTTTAAATTGATGGTTATAGTTGGTATTAATGCTGGCGGCTGAGTTTTGTAGATAAGCAGCTTGTTTAAGGTAATCCTCGGACTCCCTAAAGCTTTTGGTGGCCTCTTCTCTAGAACTATTGGCTTCCTCCCAGGATTGATGGATATTTTCAACTATTTTCTTGCTCTCATCATCGGTTCTACCAAAGGATTTATTTTGTATATCCTGTTCTGAGAGACGCAAAGCTTCTTGAAAATCTTTGCTTTCTACGGTTTTTTGAGCTTTTGAATAAATCGTGGTTTTATCACCACTGCCACCCAAATTAATCGATGCACCAGCCTCTGCCCCTACGGCCTTCACAACCTCCGGACCTTTTACAGCCACAGAGGCTAAGATTTGAGAGGCCCTATGCACACTTAAATTATTATTTTTTGCAAAATCTTTAACAATCTGTCCCATCTTATTGATACCTTGGCTATGATCAATAGAAGTTCCTGAACTTGTTTGTTTTGAAGAGTGTGCTGTTTTACCCAAATGATTCGATAAATCAACACTTTGCCTTAAGGCCTTGGCCATGCTTTTGACATAGGAAGCTGATTTTATCAGTGCATTTTGATAAGATTTTCCAGACTGTTCCGTTTTCTGAGCGCTTAAGGTTTCGGCTACGTTGAGTGTAATAGGTAAATTAGAGGTGCGAATGTTCATGATTTGCTGACCATCGGCTGTGGTGAGAATATCAGTCTGACCATCAGCTTGATGAAAAGATCCAGATTGATAGCTGGCAGCGTGGCTATGGCTTAGCATCGAGGTATTGGCGATTTGCCGATTGCCGCTACTGATATTGCCAAAGCTATAATTGCCTGTGAGTGCATCACCCGCTGCTTGTCCTGCGGCACTTTGGGTAACCTGGCTTAAATGAGAGGCCATTTGCACAAAAGTGCCGACCCCTTTCACCAGGGCAATACATAAAAAAGGAATGCTTATGGCTAAATAGCCTGCCATGGCTGCGATATCAGCATTGACATTGACTAACCCTACGGAATTCGCAATGGTAATCCCCGCTTCATTCGAAAGCGATAAGGCTGCTAGGGATTTAGTACGCGCCGCCATGGTCATGATGTAATTGAGCACAGCGTATAAGGGAGCCCACATTTGTAACCAGAGCAAAGTTTGGAGCCAAGAACTTAAAAATCGATAACCGAATGGCAAAAGTGCCAGAGGTATCACAAATAAAAAGGAAGCATAGGCTATGGCTTCTAAGACTACCTTCATAGTAGGCAAAGTTTCAGCCGCCATCGCGCCCAAGGTTTCATAAGTAGCCCTTTGCTGTAAATAGGCACGTCGCACCGCAAAATTAGGGGCATTGCCTAAACTGGTTGATTTTTGCTCAATCCCATCCACCACCGCATAAATCATCATCTGTTGTTGTAAGATGTCTTGTGCCCCTTGACTCATGTTTGTCAGAGTGCTGTACGCGATGGGCAGATAACGCAACAATTCATCATGTGGATTAAGCAGGCTATTTTTGCCAAAGAGCTTCTTGCCAAAAAGGGTTGCAGCGCGTTTTTTTTCGGGCTCCCATTGCTGATTGAATAAAACAATCCCATCCGCACACGTAATAATTTTAGGTCGGGGCCGTGGCTCGGTGCCTTGTCTTAAGTCCCGCCATAAAAAGGACCGTACCGGGGAAGCATTGGTTGAGACCAGCTCCCAAATATTGTCACTATGTCTTAAATCTTCCAGGGTGTATTTTCTGCCAAGCAACATATCATAGGCCACACATTGGCCTACAAATTGATGCATATTTTGGGCTAGTTCTTCATTGGTGATCCGAAAGTTTTTAGCTTGTTGTAAAAGATGGGAGGCAAATAAGGCTCCACTTTTCTGGTATTTTAAATCATCCGGCAAAACAAAGATCTTCTCCACTTGCTCGGTCAGATGAAAGCCTATTTTGCTGATGGTCCCTGCCAGCATAGCCAGACCGTAGGGCACACGATCGACTTTTCGCGCAGGCTTAGTCAGGGGATCGATAATCCATACGGTGGCTTGAGGCACAAAGAGCAATTGCATAATGACCGTCATAGGGATAATCCAATGGGTGATCGCCCGCATGTAATCCCCATAGATGGCATACAAGGCCGCCCATAAGCCCCCAATAATCAAGGTAATACGAACGAGTGGCACATAGAGGCTTCCCGACTGCGAATTAAGACAGCTTGCCAGGGCATCAAAGACCCCTTTTAAGATTTCTCCATTCCCAAAAGTATGAATGGCATAGTCCATCGTTAAGGCTTCCTTAGGGCTTTAATACCAGTTGTTCTCATTGGCCACATTGCCCAGCATCACATGCAACTGTTTTTCAACCAATTGTGTGGCTTCCACAAAGGACAAAACGGTATCCATTTGCTGGAATGCATTGCCCCGACGCGCAATAATGCGTTCACGGGCTTTGCTTAGCGCTTCCATAAAGGGTCCCGTACTGGTGTCATCCACTTGTACGGCTTTGAGTTGTTCTACATTGTCCTGCACAATATCAATCACTTCTAAAACGTATTTGTACAACACATCAAGGGCGATTAACTCCGAATAATCCTGCGCATTTAAAGGAGAAGCCCCCTCTCGATAGGCCGTCATCACATTCAGCATTTTATAAACCGGTAAACGGGTAGAATTTAAAAAGGCTTTCTGATGATCCTGGATGGTTTCATCTTTATAAATAGCCTCCACCAAGTCATCTAAGGTTTTATTGACTTTACTAAGAAGGGACTTGCTTTCTGGGATGACGGCATCTCTCAATTCGGGATTAAGGCATTTCTCAGAATCACAGTGATAAAGGGGAGTGTTGCCACCCATCAAAAGCCCTGTTAGGACATCCTCTCTATCCGCATGACCGGGTAAAGGTTTGCGTTCATAACTTTCTCCATTCTTTTTAGAAATAATCGAACCTACCAAAGTCATAAAAAGTTGGGCTAAAGATTTATCTTTGCTTAAAAAAGCGTTTTTTTTAAGCGCCTCCCAGCTTAGGTTAAATTCTCCGACCAACATATCTTTATAACGCGGATCGGAATCTTTTTTAGCAAAAGCCTTATCTCGATCTGCCTTAACGCCACAGCCCTGTCGTGCGGCCGACCAATCCGAAAAAACGCTTAAATTAGTTCCCATAGCCTGGCACAGATGTTTAGAAGACTGATCGGACCTAGGCCACACACCTCCCAAAAACGTGGCAGAAGCCTCACAGCTATTCATATTAAAAGCATTGATCTGGGTGGCTATGGCATTGAGTTCATTCATCAGGTTATAAATGGTAGGACTTACAATCTCCATACCCAATAAAAAAGCATAACTAAAATTATTGCTGCTAATAGTGCTTAAGAAATTCATTAGCTCATCTTTTTTAATATGCGAGGCCCCCCCCACCCAGGCATCAATACCCCCGCACCCTGCCCTATAACCTGGTAATTGCACCGTTGCAGGCTGAATCGTTTTGATAGGACTGCGAGCCATCAGGCTGCCACCGGTATAATAACCGGCCGCTTGATCTTGATAAGAACCAGGACTATTGATGTTGTTTGGCATCCCTCGTCGATCAAAAAATTCTTTGAGATGATCTTCAATGGAAGCCCCTACCTTGGTGCAAGAAAGGCTTAAAGCCATTATCACGAAAAAGGTTTTGATCTTCATGAGGCATTCCCCTTATTAGGTGCTTTGACCAGCACCATCACCCGATCTTCGATTTCATCCAGCGCTGTTAAGCCATACGCCAAGGGCAAGCGATGGCCCGTTTTAGGATTGATGGCAAAAAGAGCCGGAAAAAATTCCACCTTCCACTCTGCAATCAACCCCTGATCAGGTAGAGCATTGGGGAACTCAGCCAAGGTCCCGCCCTCTGCACTAATGGCTAATACAGACCAACCATGCTCTTCTGAAAACTGCTTAACAACCGGTGCAAATTGATGGCAATAAGCACAGTGCTCACTAAAGAAGAAAAAAAGTCCATAGTCTTGGCTTAAACTTTGGATGGTCGTCTTGGTAGCCGCTTTTTGTTGATCCAGATACAAATGTCGCCCTTGATGGTTCACGGGGAAAACCAGGCTATGATCCAGACTAGGCGTTTGGTAGACCACCTGCATCCAGGTTTTGGCGAAAGTTTGAGAGCGTTGCACCAAATCTTTTTGCATAAGCTGATAAGCTTTGAGGTTTTGTGGGCTGGGATAGACCCAAGCCCTGTGTAAGCGCTGTTCCAATTCTTTGCGATAGGCGGCAAGGATACCACTAGGACTCGAAGGCGTTTTTTTCTGAGATGCCGTTTCCTCTCTGGTTTCAGGCTCTTCTTGAGGCTCTATAAAAGGATCTTGATACCAGTGCCAGCCTTGGGTGTTTTCCCCAAAAAAGGCTGCCTCTGCTACAGACATCAGCATCAGACTACTCAGTCCTAAAAGCCTAGAAATCTTTTTGATCTGCATTAAGTTTTCCTGATTGAGAACCAACTGTTTTGTCTTTCAACCCCTGTTCGATGGTGCTTAAATTATTTCGCATTTGTTCCTGGGTCTTTTGCTGTAGAGCTTGCGTATCTGTTTTATGATATTTTTGCATCACATCTTCAAAAATCTCGGAGAAATTAATGTTCGATAAATCTATTCCAGAGAACTGTTCCACGCTAAGGCCCTGACAGTGCGGATGTCTGGCACTCCCCCAGTCCATACCTATCTGAGGTCGACCTTGTTCGTGTACAAGACGGGCCAAACGGGTTCCAAAGCAACAAAAGGTGCTTGTTTTAGTCGAACACTTCCCTAATAATCCTTTCTTAGAACAGAAAGTTCCTGTGGGATGACACAGATTTTTAGCCCGCATTTCTGATAAAATGTTTTCTTCTGGTTTGCACCCTGCCAATCCCAAAGAGATTCCCCATCCCTTCAGCTTTTTACAACAGTCTTTAAAGTTAAGGCAATTGCGAGAACACTGTTTATGTTGTCCCTTGAAGATTTCAAAATGACCTTTTTTATCGTGAATATCGTCCTCTACTTCTTTTAAGACATTCAAACGCGCCATCACCTCCAACAGTTCGTTGTTGGCTTGATAAGAATGATCATGACAGTCCCCCGTCAGACAAAAAGCACCCAGGGGAGGCGATTTGGATTGAGCGGCTGATAGTTTGCCTGAAGGACATTGATAGCGTTGTTCAAAAATCCAGCATTTTCCTTGTCTTTGTTCCTTACAACGCGATCCCGTCTGATAGCAACGCTGTGCCCTTAAGGGGCTGCATTCATCCTTGATCATTTGGCAATCATAAATTTGGCTGTATTGCCAAGCATCCTTGGTGATGGCATAACCTTCAATATTTTTAGTAGAAGCACCCTCGCTTAAGGTCCGCTCGCCATAGTGGCATAAGCCTTGTTCCACCATATCTTCAAAGGGCCCGCAATTAGATCGCCACTCATCAATTTCTTCACCCTCATAGGTCCGATGGAATAAGCTAATATTGACCTTGGCTTCTGAGACATGTATAGATACTGAATCTTGAGAGATACTTACATTGCTTTCTGGGTTTAGTTGATACCCCTCAATATGCGAACAATCCACATTCAATCTTGCCTGGGTTTTAGCATCGATGCCTGTAAATGTTGGACAAAATGCTTCTTTAAAGGCCTTGATGTCTTTGGGCAGCTTTAGGATATAACCGTTTTGACGCGTGCCAGTTGTAGCAGCTTTACTATGACGATACCATTTTCTTTTTTTGCCAGGAATGCTATACGACTCCATATGCGGGGTAAATACTACATGATCGACCCACAAGATGCTTGTCTTAAGGGGAACTTGTGGCATCACATATCTGTTTTCAATACATTCATAACGAATAGCCTCTCCACCTTCTTCACAGATCTTTTCAAGAGGACCTTCCGCTTGAGCCGCTTCTGCTTCACTCGGTATATTCAGCATCGCTTCAGGGGCTTGGGCATCGGCGGTTTGAAAAAGTGGGTGCGTCTTCGGATCAATCACAATACGGGGACGGATGCCTGCGCTTTCGATGACCTGCTTGCCCGCCTCATTCCTCGTTAGCGATGAGCGCGTAGCCTCTTCAAAATTCCCACCTTTATCTAAGTTTGTTTCGGGCGGAGTCTCTGTTTTAAAACCTGGCACTTGTGTGGGCTTCGCCTCAGACAGCACCTTTTGCACCTGCTTTTGTTCCGATTCTGCAAAAGAACGACCTTCTTCATAACTGGATTGCATCGAGGCCAGAGCGGAAAAAGCCATCCCTAAAATAACAACCCCGAGCCTACGCATCAGATGTCCTCCTTAAAACGTTGGAGCGCATAGGCCAAAGAAAGGTTGCCACTGATACTGTGATGTTCAGAACCATGGGTTCTTACAAAAGTCGGCACTGATTGAATGGCATATTGCTTGAACAGCATCGGATCAATTTGTACCCCAATCCCTAATGTTTTAAGGGCCTCGGCCGTTTGCTTAAAGCTATGGTCTTTGAGCCCTCTGAGCACCAACACAGCACCCTGTTGCTCGGCCTCTTGGTACAAGGCTTTGAGGGAGGCTTCAGGCATGCTTAACGATATAAAAATAAAGGTTTGCTCAAGCATTTCAGGCTCAGAGGGTTTAGCGACCCCACAAAGGGATATCGCTATCAATGCACTCAAAAAAAGCCTTATAACATACAGCAATTGCGTTTCCTAAAGATTAAATAACCAAAATCTTCACCCTGGTAGGGAAATTCTCTGCCGCTACCCCAGATCACATCTGAACGCCCTAAGGGTTGGCAGCCTTGGGTATAAGGAATGGGATAAACCATCTGTGTTTTATATTGGCTTTTACGAATGACGGGCATGGGGTATTTACCACAGAGCGCCTTAGAACCGCTGGTGCCCCATAACAAGAATTCTCGGTGTAATTTGGCGATCATGCGTTGGGTGAGTAGCAGGCTTGCCTGAACCCCACCCACATGCGCACTCACATTGCCCGAGAAGGGATATAAACTACCCTGACAACCCCCACACCAAAATAAACCATCCATCGGAAAATGCGTGGTCGCTGCCACACAATCAGCGGCACAGGCGGCTTGTGCGATGGGATTGCCAAAGAGAACCGCTTCGGGATTGAGGATAAAAGCAGTTTCATCATCATTCCATAAAGGATCGAGCTCGGTTAAATAGAGTAAATCAACCTCCCCTTGCTCTAAACAAGAAAAATTGATCAAGAGTTTTAGCCAATAAATGACTGGATAGACATACCAATGGACCTGATAGAAGCTGTGCTTGAGCGAGCGATCACTGCCACCGCCTAAGGTGGATGCACTGCCAACCCCTTGCAGATTATGGCCGCCTCTTGCCAGCTGGATCCCCCCCATATTCACCAGACAGTAGGGCGTGCGAGTCACATCCACCAAACGGGTCGGTTCCCAAAAAGAGACTGGAATACCCGGCACAGGTCCAGGGAGTGGTGGTCTGAGGCAAGAACAGACTAATTGACGGGGATTCGGGGTATCTTCTAAGCCTTTCACCACCTTCATACCACCCAGGGTTATAGGAAAGATGCAGCTCCAACAAATATCCGTGATGGGATTGACCCATTTCCCTTGGCAACGCGCTTCGGCTGCTAGGCTAGCCATGCCCATCAATAATCCGATCATTGTTTGTATGATTAAAAATCTTTTATTCATAGGGTTCATGATTGAGCCTCTAATAAGACTTCTTCGATACTTAAATGCTTGGCCGTTTGGAACACTTGTGCAGGAACTTGCCGAATGCCAAACTTTTTGATGAATTTGCCACCCTGATCGAAGTAAAAAACTTTTGAATATTGTTCGGTTAAAGCAAAGGGAGAGCCTTTGACTAAAATAATTTTGCTGGAATCTTGCTTGAGCGCCCATTGGAGCTGTGCCTTATCATCCCCATCGATTAAGAGCCATTTCTTTGAAAAAGCATGGGTGTCTAAGGGATTAATGATGGTTCCGGCTTTGGCAAAAATACGGTTTTTATGATCCTTCAGATCCGTAGGCACTCTGATAGAGGGATCATAAGCAAAGATCCGGGGTGTCTGGGTTCGTATCAAGCCTGCTACCGCTTGCGGTCTTTGAATGCCTGCCAGCATTTTTTCTTGAACGCTGGCCTGATGCGAGGCCAAGGTGCCATCTTCTTCTAAAGTTTTAAGCTTGGCCTGAATAGAGGCTAATAAGTCTTCTTCGATGATCTCAAAGGTATGACCCACGGTGCCCAGATGTTTGGCCTGCGCATTCAAGCTCAGCGCCAAAAGACCTAAGAGCAGCATGCCCTTATTCATGATCCCACCCCAGCGGGATCACCCACCCTTCTAGGCTGGCATAGGGGACTAATCCTAATTCCTGATAACGCGAGTCAAAGCCTCGAGGATGTGCTGAATACAAAAACACATGGCCTTCAGGGATCATCTGAGGCTCCATAGGCGTTAACAAAGATCCGTTTGAAGCCCATCGATAGGGGATCCCTACCCGTTTATGATTAACCCATACCTCACCTCGATCATTGACACTAATGACATCACCCTCAAGGCCGATGATTTGCTTAATGATTTTGCCCTGATACCAAGGGCTATACACCAGGGTGTAATCCTGCTTTTTGGGTTTGATCTTTGGAAGATGGATAAAATAGTGCTGGGGTAGAGAATCGGTTTCACTGACCAAGAAATAGACCTGCCGGTTTAACAAAGCAACCCCAAGGATAACCAGCATAAAATAGGCCAGCGCTTTAAGGATTTCTCTACCCTGAACCATTCTTTTCAAACGCTTAATCAGCATAGGCATCATCCTCTGCTTTCAGCCAGGTCATCACAGACTCCGTATAATCGGGTAGCTCAGTACCCCACACCGCACCTTGGGCCAACAAGGTTATTTTGTGCGTTGATGCAAAGTGCTCCACACGCTTTTTTAAGTGCATGGCTATTTCGTGAAGCTTCTCAGGCGGCAGCTGATTTTTGGGATACTTTGCCACAACTTTTTGGGCCTCTATACTGACTAAAGCATGGGCATCCACCACACCGAAATTTTTTTGAGGGGGTTGTTGCCATACAAATACCAGGGTACAAAGCTGTAAACCTGCTAAAAAACCAATGACTATCCTATTAAAAATACGCTTGTTCATCATGACTCCTTTTTTTGTGCTAATACCTGTTCAAGGGCCTCGGAGAGATCAAGGCCCTGCTCCGTTAAATGTTTAACTTGGGCATAATCCTGTGCGTGGGTGGAATAGAGTAGTTCTGAATAGGGATCTAAGAGCAAGCGGCCAATGGCATAACCACTGCTACCATAAATCATAACTTCGGCATACTGGCCCTGTTTGGTTTTAACCGATTTGAGTTGGGATTCCATCAGGGGCGTGAGCGAAATGCGCCCTAATTTTCTTAATTGCTCGATAGACTCTGGTTTTTGGGAAAGCAAACACATCCAATCCGAATTATCAAAGGCCGCTTGGGCCGCCGGACTGCTAAAGAGATCGTTGACCGATTGAGTGCCCACCACCAAAGAACCATAATATTTGCGAAGCCGTCTGGCCAAGGTCTCGATAAATAAACCACTTTGGCTGCCCCTTAATAGATCCCAAGCTTCATCAAAAAAAATCTGAAAAGGTGTTTGTCGATTACCTAGGAACATACGATTGGTAATGTTGATAATCATCATCTGCACAATGACCGCTTGCAGATCTTTGCGTTCTTTCAGTTCTTCAAGCTCCACCACAATGAGAGGATTCTCTAAATTGACGGTGGCAGGCCCCTCAAAAAAACGTCCATAGACTCCTTTTTCGGTATAAGGAAAAAGCATCGTACCTAAATCCTGGGCTTTTTTATCGGGGTGCTTGATTAAATAATCGGCGATATGGCTAATGCTGGAATGTTCTTCAAAGGCTTGCCAGGTTTCAAGCAAAGCTTGCTCTAAAAGGGCTGCTTCCATATCATCCAACCCTTGGGTCGGCGCAGCCATTAAGATCAAAATGGATTTGAGCATCGCCAAGGCATCTTGGGTCACATCCCAATCCCCGCGTGGAATGCTTGTAAAAGGATTTACACACAGCGGCGTTTTGGCTTTAAACTCAATAAATTGTCCTTCCAATAAAAAACAGGTTTTCTCAAAACTGCGGCCCACATCGAAGACAAAAACTTTGCCACCCAACCCTAAAGTGCTCGTCATCTGTTCTTGCATAAAAACAGATTTGCCCGAACCAGAGCGGCCGATAACGATCATATTGTAATTGCCAGCCTTGTTGTTAAAGGGGGACCAACCCATGATTTGGCCTTGCCTGCCCGCTAAAATCATGCCTGTGCTCGAATTACCCTGCCATTCGCCTTGGAGTGGTAATAAATTAGCGGCTTCCGTCGACAGTGTGGTTCGTAGTTTTTTATGCTGTAAGAGACACTGAACCCGATCATAACCCCACATCATGGGCAAGCTACTCAAAAAAATGGGCAAGTGAAAAAATTGATTAGGCACAAGCCGCCATTCTTTGGAACGATAGAGATTGAGTAAGATCTGTTCGGCCGTCACCAATAGGTCTTCTTTTGCCAACAGAATGACATTGAATTGGGTCTGAACAATGCGCTCCCCGCGGCCTATTTGTTCTCTAACAAAGCGTAATTCTTCGGCTTCTCGTTGGATAGCAGGTAGATATTTACCAATGGGTGACTCGGCTTGTCGCTCCACATAGGTGGCTTTACTTAAGAGCTTGGCTCTAGGGCCACTTTGCTTCGGAAGATGGATCCCATAATGCAACATAAAAGGACAGGGAATTTGGGCTACATCGCGATCCTCATCCCCAATCAACTGCCCCATGGCGTGTAAGGACCATACCAGCGGTGCCTCTATGACCTGATAGCTGCGAATTTTAATAGCCCCTTCCTGAAGGGATAAAGCATTTTGCTCCACTACCAGATGATGATCTGGATCGCCTATTTGCGAACAGAGCCTTTGATGAGGATCCCAGCGTTTGATCGGATACTGCGTGCTTTCAGGATTAAGATTGAGGATACTACCTAGGGTATTAATGAGTTGGGTGGCATCCCAGACTAAAACGGGCAATCCTAACATCTCGAGACTCGTTCGGACCTGATTTTTTAATTGGTTGATCTGCTCTAAGACCGCAGGATTGGTGCTGGCCTTACTTTGAGAAAAGCTTAAGAAACATCTAAATTGTCGCAAACAATAAGGCGGATAAGGAGACTCAAAAGCAAAGCGCTTTAAATGGACGGCTCTTTTGTGGGCCAAAGTCTGCATCAAAGGATTCGTGCGTGCCGCCTCCCACTGATCAAAAAAGGGACCGATATGCGGATCCGCAAAGAGCATGACTTGCATACTGCTTTCTTCGGGCAATAGATGCTGAAAGAGCCCACTGATCTCTTTTTGCATTTCTTCAGAAGATCCCACCAAAGGTGGGGTTTCTAAAACAAAACCAATGCTGTCTTCGTTAAAAAACAATTCGGTTTTAGGATCATAGCTCTCATAGGGAAATAAATCGCGTAGCGGATAAAATTGGGCCAGCTTTTGGTAAAAGTCTTGAGTATAGGAAGGCGGTGACTCAAAGGCCCTATCGCCTACACGATGAACAATCGCTTCTCCTAATTGTGCTAAGCGCTTGAACATTTAGAAGCCCTCTTGCACCTGCCAAAACCCGGGTTTTAGCACCGTATGAATCACAGAGGCCTCATGAAACTGTCCTTGTTCATCTTGAAAAGGTGCTACCCAGACTCTTAAATGCGCCTCTTTGACACGCTCAATGATCATGCCTTCTGTACTGAAGTCATCAGCGCTTAAGAAAGCAGAGGACATATCCTTGGGATCCTTTGCAGGCTTTGGCTTGTCCTTTTTGGTAGGATTCAGGGTTCCACGATTGACCATCTCGTTCACCTCGCTAATGGAATGACAACCCACCCCTTTCCCTGCGGGACAATCAAAGCTTTCTTTGGGTATCGAGCAGGCACTTAAAGCCATCAAGCCACTGATGAAAAAAACTTTAAGATAATGATTCATTGCTGTTCTCCTTCTGAGGTGGGTAACCATGATTGAAAAGGCTTTGTTTCCTCGACCTGTTGAACCTGTTGAAAACGGGTTTGATCGTGACTTTTACTTAAGGTTTTACGAAGCGCACTGTCCGAGAAATCAAAATCTTCGTTAAAGACAACATCGACCTTGCGACCTGCGGCCACTTGAATCACCGGTTGCATTTGTTCAGCCCGTTTAATGTAGAAATCTGCATATTTACTTAGAGCACCGCCCATGCCTGTGCCTGCACTTTGTTTAAAGAGGTCCATACCTGTCATGGTATTTTGTTGGCTAAAACCCATCGTAGGTGAAAACAACAAGGGACTTTTGTTTTGACCTAAAAAATTGCCAAAGCTGCTAAAAAAACCACCCACCATCGCATTGCGCATCGAGGCTCCGGCTTTATCCACCACCACACCTCGAATCCCCACTCGACCATCTTCACCTGCTACATAGCCCTGTACAGCCATGCTCATCACTTCCCCTGTTTTACGCTCCACACAACTCAGCTTCTCTAGGCGCATAAAAACGCGTTCAGAAGAAATATCCCCATAAGAAGCCACTGAGACATGGCAACCTTCTAAATCGGATTGAAAGCGTCTGGGTAAGGTGCCAGGATGGATGAGTCGTAAAAGCACAGGCCTCGGATCACTCGAAGCTTGAATGGCGGTGCTCGCATCCACCCCACTGATTAAGACCGCTTCGGCAAAAGCCCCTGAGGGAATAGTATTGTCGGTGCTTTTCAAAACGCGAGCTTGGGGGTTTTGCTTAAGACTTAAGGTAATTTTCTTCAATAATTGACTTTTAAAAAAGGGTTTTTCGAAGCCTTTTTTCAGAGACGTTGCATTGTCAGGCTGAGAGGGCCCCATAGCAGCGTCTATAGGCACAGAGAGGACTGGGTTGTCCAGCGTCTGCGCGATGGCCTCTTTCACCGCACCAGCAGGGGTTAAGGGTATAGTAGCGGCTTCACTAGGCATAGCGCGTGTATTGAGTTGGATCAACTTTTCCACACTTTGATCGAGAGCATCCAAGCGTTTGAGATTAATATCCATCCTGGCACTCAAATCATGCACCCAAACCTCTTGAGGATTGACACGACTGGCCCCTGTGGTTAAGGATTTCTTAGGCGTTTTTTGCTGAGCCTGTAGGCGGTTCTTGGGTTGCAAGAACACAGTACATACCCCCAGCAGTGCCATACTGAGACCGCCAATAATGGTCCACAAAAGCCAATATTGTCTTTGCCTAATCTGACTTAACATTTAAGGATTTCCTACGCTATAAAGAAGAATTTGTTCACCGGGTGCTAGAAGCCTTTTTTCTAGACTCAAGGCCCTGTCCCCAGGCTGATAAAAATCTTGTTCTGCACAGGCTTGGATTAAAGTGCTGGTATTTTTAAGAGTCCACACTTGCACCCTTAAAGGTCCAGCCTCATAGCTTTTCTGAGGCTGAAGCTTAAAGCCTTCTCTTTTTCTCTGCTGTAAATGCCCCTTGTCTTGTGATTCGGGTAATGTTCCAAGGACTGCTTGCTTGAGGGCTTGGATCCAAGGCTCCGCAGGACTTTGGGTACGCGAAAAACCCCCTAATAGGTTCTCTGGGGTGGATGATAGCTGGGTAGCCAAGGGTTTGATTGATTTTAAAATCACAGTGCTGGCCTCGGTTTGTGTAGGGATAAGGCTTAAATCTTGGGTGATCCCATTTTCGGTAATGAGGGTGAGGGCTAAAGGCTTATCCCCATTCTCAGGCGTAACCTTGATAAAAATCTGACCGGATTGCTCATCGGTTTGTGTGATAAAGGTGCCCTCGTCCCCGAAAATATTCACAATGCGATCATTGACAACCGACACCCGATTCATGGCCTCTAATCCAATGTTCGCTTCGAGTCGCTGATTCTCAGAGAAGGTTAAAACTTGGGTCTTAGCCCAAACGCCATCTGATAACATCACTGCCATAAAACCCAAGTGCAGGCTTTGTCTGAAAAACTTATTCATCGGTATTTTCCCCCTGTGATTGAATCAGTTCAAAGGATTCTAAAAATAAGCGGCCTTTGCGTTTGGCAAAGACCACCTGATAAGTCTCTTGTTGCTGCGCAATTTTGCGGGCACCTACATAAGCACTTAGCGTTCCCGTGAGTTCTACCACCCTGTCTTTGGGGAGCTCTACTGTTTGAGGACTAAAATGAAGGCTTAATTGCTGTTTCTTTAAACGCTTCTCATCACTGAGGATCTTAGTCTTGAAAACCCCATAGGCTTCGGGTAAGACGTACCGCAAAATGACTTCGCCTTGGGGTAAAATGCTGGAAGCAGAGACATCCAGTAATAGGTGCGAGAAGAACAGGGCCATTTCTTCTAAATAGCTGTTCGAAAAACGATCCCCTTCCACCCAATAAGATTGCTGCAATTCAGGCGGGCTGATAATGATTTTTTCATTCTTAAAAAATAAGAGTATGGTTTGTAACAAGACAACCACCAATAAAGCAGCGGACAGTCCCACAAAGAGTTTTCCCTGTGCGGCCAGATGCCCGAGTCGTTTTTGATAAAAAGAAAATTGCATAGCTAACCTAAATACTCTCGAATAAAAGAAGGAGGCAGTGTTTTCAAGCGGCGATCAGTGGGTAAGAACCAATACTTCACCGCCTGAAAGTTCCCCTTCGCAAAATGACGCCGATAGTGTTTAGCGCCCCACACATACAGCAGGCTTGTTAAGGCACCCAGCATCACCTGATTCAGCATTAAACCTGTAAACAAAGGCACTACCCACATCAAGAGTTCTGGCACCGTCCAAAACAAGATCTTTAAGGGCGTGTCCACCGTGTTTAAAATCACATGTTGCTGCATCGACATAGGCTGCTCCTTAAATCAGTGCCCCAGCTGCACCATCACCTAGATAGAGATCGTACAAATGGATCCCCATCGAAAGACCCGCCCCAATTCCAAAGGGAGCCAAACTCCCTTTAAAGGCTGAAAGTACAATCCCTGTAGCCGCGGCGGCGATTTTAACCACTATCATCCAGCCCCCAAAGATTTGAGATTTCAATTGCCGAATCGGCTCTTGTAATCCTTCTACCGTGACGGCCCAGGTCGGATCGAGCGATAAGAGAGCTACTAAAGCGACCGCCATCAATAATCCTATTTTTAGGGTGTCCGCCTGATGCTCTACTTTTGTTTTTAAACGCATAACGATTCTCCTTTTTTCAGTCGTTCAATAAAAAAACAATCCTCGCCCCATTTTTCAGCCATCCGCTTTTTAAGGAGGCGATCGAGATTCACCTGTTTTAGGATTGAAAATAATGCCAGATAATGCTTTTCGTACAATAATGAGGCCTCCTCCAAATCCATGATGAGCCAATCTAATTTTCCCACCAGCGCCAAGGCTTGTTTTAAAAGCCTTTTTCGATTGTTAGAAATGCCTTGAATGCGTAATTCACCCGCAACGGTAATATAAATCAGGCTATGGACGGATAAGGCTTTTTCGCTCCACTCATACTTCATCATGGTTGTCTCCTGTGGGCTCTCGTTGAGCTTTGGATACGGCTTGGATTAAATCCTGGATGGATTGGGGACCTTGGACTAACAAGGGATTTCCACCCCCTGTCGCTATGACGATTTGGGCTTTTTTGGCATCTCCCACCAATACTGGTACCGAAAAGGGATAACCCTCTTTGGTATTATCTCGTTCGACCATGCCACACAAATAGGGTGGATGACGGCGTGGGGGTTTGTTGACAAAACCTTGATAACGCTTTTGAAATTCTAAACTTGAAAAAGGTAGCTCTTTCAGCGTCATCTCACAGAGCTTGATCCATCCGCCCATGTCCTCTATCGCCGCATGAATCAGCGCATCGTCAAAGGCTAGGCTTTGATAACGCCCAATCCGCCCGATGGCCCGCTCTACCAAGCTCCACGCTTGCAGGGCACGGGTCTCAGCCGATCCTTCGAGGAATCGGATAATGTCTGCCGGTTTGGGAAAAAACTGACCCCCATCAGGGTTTTGTATGTGTGCCTTAAAGGCTTTACGGATGTCCGAGAGCTCAAAATCCTTCAACAGATGCCAGTAGATGTTCACAAAAGGCTCTGTGCAGGCTTTGCCATAGAGCTCGGCCATCAAGGCCATCATCTGGCTAAAAGCAGCGCTGTCAGTGGGCTTCATACACACCCTCCTCTAGCACATTGCTATCGGCCCAGCGTTTGAAAACATCTGCATTGTTGCGACTAAGGCGATCAGCGGCACTGAGCGGTCGTGGTGGGTTCTGAGCATTACTCAAAAAGCGATCGATTTGCTCGGCATCTCGCAAGATGATGTGCAAGCCATCGTAACGCTGGCCTCGGTCGTTATCGCCTTGGTTATGCGGGGTCAGACTGCATCCCCTGATGGCCTCACAAAGCTGTTTCACGGAATACCCAAGCTTCAGCGCTTTGCGGATTAACGCTTGACGTTTAGGATCCAACACGGCCTGGGGATGATCCATCGCCTGCTGCCAGTGCTCGAAGACCATTTGGATGTTGCTTTGTCCGAGCCCCAGCGGTCGCGTTGACGCGACAAAGGATCCCTTCCCTTCCCTTTCCTCTTCCTTTCCCTTCCTTTCCCTTCCACACGTGCATGCACGTGCAGCGTCAAACACATCGCTGGGATCTTTTATGCAGGCTTCACACACTGAGGCCGGAGCTGTGATGATTTCAGGGTTTTGATCGGATTTTTGGGGTGAGATCAGGGTAGCCTCTGCTAAGGCGGGTAATTCGCTCTCCGGTTCACGCTGATTACAATACTGATGTTTTAACCAAGATGGAATGCAACCGTAGCATTCCCCTGCATGTTCATACTGCTGGATAAACCCATAATCGCGCAAAGCTTTGAGTACTGCTGATAGGTCGATGTCATCATAAGGCAGCAGCTCGAGTTTTAGACGGCGGGCTTGCCATCGAAAACGTCCCTCTCGATCGCAACAGGTCAGTAAAGCAATAAAAGCTAAACGCAAGGGCAAGCCAGAAGCTTGCTCGGCTTCAAATAAAGCTTCGTGTTTAAAAAGATCGGGTTTGATAGTACGAATTCTAGGGATCATGGTATTGTTACTCCTGCTAGTAGGCCTGATTGAATCCAGGCACGTTGTTCGGCATGTGTTTGCTTTGAAAGTTTGGCAGCTTCAGTAATCGTTATTTGTTTACGATTCATGGCATGAATGAGTTCTGGGATCCCATAGAAGCAAACGTGCTTCGCATTGTGGTAAGTGCTTTTGCAACCAAACGCTAAGATTTCCGCAATTCTGATGTCTTTTCTGCCACACACCTCGTCCACTGGTGGACGAGGTGTGTAACTTTTATCTGATTTTTTTTGAGCACGTGATCTTTTCAAAGGACGACTGGGATCTAAATCATTGCGCTCACCGGAATGATTACCACGCCATTTTTCAATCCATACCCCCATCCATACTTTCTCTTCGATCAAAAAATCAAAATGAAAGTCTGCATAGGTTTTAACTTTTGACCATAAGGCTTCTAAATCGACAATGATTACTTTTACTGTTTCGCAATGATTGATTTTATGTGCTTCTAGCTGATAAAACCCTGAAATCAAAGCTTGATCGGTGGCTATAATGATAGGACGTTCAGAAGGTATGACACGCGCATGCAAATCGACATTCACAAGGATATTCTTGGCTTCTATGTCGATGAAGGGATTTCGTAGCCACGCCCCTCTTTCATTAATGTAGTCATTAGCTTTTTTGTCAAAAGGGCATAAACGCCAGAAATCTATCTTTGTTACTTTCTCTATGAGCAACCCAAAAGACAGAGGTATTTTTATATCTTCATTTAACCATTTGCTAATACGCGAAGGATCTTCTATCCCTATTTTTTTAGCAAGTGCGGCAATTCCACCCGTAATACCGATGGCTTGCAATAAACTGCGATGCTGCATGGCCTTTTTACCTTGATCATCGAACGACATCCTGTTGCTCCTGCTCCGAGCTTATTCGATAGTGCTATCGACTTTTTTCTCAGAAATTCTTACCAATCATTACGATGATGGTAACCAAAAAACCCAGGAATTATTTCCTGGGTTTTTGTATTAAATTGAGGGCAGTTCGATGAATGAAATGGGAAAAATTAAAAATGTTTATTCGCAGAGAAATAAAAATTAAAAATAATTATGTGAAACTAAAACAAAGAATACAGATCGATCATGAACCGACATTATTCAGAAAGAAGATCAAAACGCTGGACAGCATACTCAGGGGAATAGAATTAGTTTGCAAAATTACAAACAACAATAAACGAGGACTGCATGCATTGAGGCTTAGTGTATGAGCACCACTCCTAAAATTTTACCCAGACTCATTCGCTTGCGAGATGCACCTACCTATCTGGGGATGGATAAAAATCGCTTTAATCGAGAACTAAAACCGACCATGACCATTATTCGGATTGGAAGACGGGGCATTGCGTTTGATCGGCTTGATTTAGACGCTTGGGTAGAGGAGACTAAGCACCGTATCGGCCGTCCGACAGTAAACCACTCTAGGAGTAGTGAACTATGGGACGCAAACAAATCTCAGGTCTTGTCAAACGTGGCAAGGTCTGGTACTTGCAAAGGAGACTCTTTGGACATCGCCTTCGAGAAAGCACTGGCACTGAGTTACTCAGCGAGGCGCAGAACTATCTCGCACGACGAACCGAAGAGTTAAGACAAGTTACTATTTATGGTGTAAGGCCTAAACGAAAGTTTAAGGAAGCTGCTACTCGGTACTTGCTTAAAAAGCAAGATAAAGCGAGCATTGCGGATGATGCCGATCATCTAAAAATAGTTCGTAAGTTTATCGGTGAGTTAACGTTGGAAAAAGTGCATCAGGGAACATTAGAACCTTTCATCGAAGATAGACAATCGGTGGGCCGTAAAACAAAGACCATCAATAATGCTTTGGAGGTCGTTCGGCACATCTTGAAACTAGCTGCCAGTGAATGGATAGACGAGAATGGTTTAACATGGTTGCATACTGCACCCAAAATTAAACTGTTACCCGTTCATGATGCACGTGATCCCTATCCGCTTTCTTGGGATGAACAGATTGTATTATTTAATCAATTGCCCTTGCATTTAAGGCAAATGGCAATGTTTAAAGTCAATACAGGCTGCCGTGAACAAGAAGTCTGTCAATTACGATGGGAATGGGAAGTCCAAGTACCGGAATTAAATACCAGTGTGTTTATTATTCCAAGCCACATTATGCGGCAAGGTAAACGTAAGCAGCTGGTAAAAAATGGTACTGATCGTTTAGTTGTACTCAACAACAGTGCTAATGCTGTTATTGAACAACAACGTGGTCTTCATCCAACCCATGTGTTTTCTTATAAGGGCAAGCCCATTGCTAAAATGAATAACTCTGCTTGGCAAAGAGCGAGAAAGACTGTTAGCTTGCCTTGTGTAAGAGTCCATGATCTTAAACACACTTTCGGCCGGCGCTTACGGGCCGCCAGAGTCTGTTTTGAAGATCGACAGGATCTCTTGGGACATAAGTCTGAACGTTTAACCACCCATTACTCAAGCGCAGAATTGCACAACCTGATTGAGTCGGCCAACAAGGCTTGTGATCGCTCTCAGGGGCCTGCTTTAACGCTCTTGAAAATCAATAAACAAGTTGGTTACAAAAAT
>JACCDN010544182.1_pt1 | contig 38936 bp, 37 predicted proteins | sample 7441691 | NCBI WGS metagenome assembly JACCDN01 (sample SAMN15323439, study PRJNA562643) | freshwater metagenome | isolation source: river surface water | place: USA:Blue River Watershed | collected 2017-08-16 | reverse complement strand
GAACTGATCTGCGCGAACACCGGTGTTCCGACCAACAAAAAGGTCAAGGACCTGGACGACAACGAGCTCGAGAAGCTGCGTGACGAGATCGGCAAGTTCATCGTTGAAGGCGACCTGCGCCGTGAGCTGTCGATGAACATCAAGCGACTGATGGACCTGGGCTGCTATCGCGGTCTGCGTCATCGTCGTGGCCTGCCGGTCCGCGGCCAGCGCACCCGTACCAACGCTCGTACCCGCAAGGGCCCGCGCAAAGCAGCGCAAGCGCTGAAGAAGTAATCCTGTAGCGGATACAAGGAAACCATCATGGCAAAATCACCGAACAACGCCGCGTCCGCGCGCGTTCGCAAGAAAGTCAAGAAGAACGTCGCCGAAGGCATCGCGCACGTTCACGCTTCGTTCAACAACACGATCATCACGATCACCGACCGTCAGGGCAATGCGTTGTCGTGGGCGACCTCGGGTGGTGCCGGCTTCAAGGGCTCGCGCAAGTCGACCCCGTTCGCTGCGCAGGTGGCTGCCGAAGCCGCTGGCAAAGTGGCGGTCGAGTGCGGCGTGAAGAACCTCGAAGTCCGTATCAAGGGCCCGGGCCCCGGCCGCGAGTCGGCGGTTCGCGCGCTGAACAACCTGGGTATCAAGATCACCCAGATCCAGGACGTGACGCCAGTGCCGCACAACGGCTGCCGTCCGCCCAAGCGTCGCCGCATCTAAGCGCGCTGCAGTTTTCGTCGTACCCGCAACCCGCCGGCGACGGCGGGTTTTGTTCTAAGACCACCGTTCGGTAGCAAGCAGACCGAACTAGCGCCTCGCAGGTGTCTGCAGGCGTCATGAAAAAAGGAAATCACCGTGGCACGTTATATCGGACCCAAAGCCAAACTCTCCCGCCGCGAAGGCACCGACCTGTTCCTGAAGAGCGCACGCCGCTCGCTGGATTCGAAGTGCAAGCTCGATTCCAAGCCGGGCCAGCATGGTCGCACTTCGGGTGCACGTACTTCCGACTACGGCAACCAGCTGCGTGAAAAGCAGAAGGTCAAGCGCATGTACGGCGTCCTCGAGCGCCAGTTCCGCCGTTACTTCGCTGAAGCTGACCGTCGCAAGGGCAACACCGGCGAAACCCTGCTGCAATTGCTGGAATCGCGTCTGGATAACGTCGTCTATCGCCTCGGTTTCGCATCGACCCGCGCGGAAGCCCGCCAGCTGGTGTCGCACAAGGCGATCGTCGTGAACGGCAACGTCGTGAACATTCCGTCGTACCAGGTCAAGGTCGGTGACGTCGTCGCGATCCGTGAAAAGGCGAAGAAGCAAGTGCGTATCGCTGAAGCACTGTCGCTGGCCGAGCAGTCGGGCTTCCCGCTGTGGGTGTCGGTCGATGCGAAGAAAATGGAAGGCTCGCTGAAGGGTCTGCCGGATCGCTCGGACTACAACCAGGAAGTCAACGAGTCGCTGATCGTCGAACTGTACTCGCGTTAATTTTCCCCCGGGCGCCGGCCGCATGGCGACCGGCGCCTTTCGATATGCCATCAGCCTTATCGGTGTAACGAGCCGAGGGTATTGAAAGGACATCATGCAAAACAATCTGTTGAAGCCCCGCATCATTGAAGTCGAGCCGCTCGGTCTCGGTCACGCCAAAGTCGTGATGGAGCCTTTCGAGCGTGGCTATGGTCATACGCTGGGCAACGCACTGCGCCGAGTGCTGCTGTCGTCGATGGTGGGCTACGCGCCGACCGAAGTGACGATCGCCGGCGTCGTGCACGAGTACTCGTCGCTGGATGGCGTGCAGGAAGACGTGGTCGACATTCTGCTGAACCTGAAGGGCGTCGTCTTCAAGCTGCACAACCGTGATGACGTCACGCTGACCCTGAAGAAGGAAGGCGAAGGCGCTGTGCTGGCATCGGACATCGATCTGCCGCACGACGTGGAACTGATCAACCCGGATCACGTGATTGCTCACCTGACCCCGGGCGGCAAGCTCGACATGCAAGTCAAGGTCGAGAAGGGCCGTGGCTATGTGCCGGGTAACGTGCGTCGCCTGTCGGAAGATGCGAACAAGACCATCGGCCGCATCATTCTCGATGCATCGTTCTCGCCGGTGCGCCGCGTGTCGTACACCGTTGAGTCCGCCCGTGTGGAACAGCGTACCGACCTCGACAAGCTGGTCATCAACATCGAAACCAACGGCGTGATCACGCCGGAAGAAGCGATCCGCCAGTCCGCTCGCGTACTGGTCGACCAGCTGACCGTGTTCGCTGCACTGGAAGGCACCGAGACCGCCGCCGAGGCACCGTCGCGTGCGCCGACTGTCGATCCTATCCTGCTGCGTCCGGTCGACGACCTCGAACTGACGGTTCGTTCTGCCAACTGCCTGAAGGCCGAGAACATTTACTACATCGGCGATCTGATCCAGCGCAGCGAGAACGAACTGCTGAAGACCCCGAACCTGGGTCGCAAGTCGCTCAACGAAATCAAGGAAGTTCTGGCTTCGCGCGGCCTGACCCTGGGCATGAAACTCGAGAACTGGCCGCCGGCTGGCCTCGAAAAATAAGCGGCGCGCGCGGGACGATTCCCGCGCAATCTGCTTCTGTTAAATATTTACCGGCCCGCGCCACCCGAAACAGCATCACCGGTCGGGTGGCGATAGAAGAGCTGGAACTAAAACTCTGTAAAGGAAAGAATCATGCGTCATCGTCATGGCCTCCGTAAGCTGAACCGCACCTCATCGCACCGCCTCGCGATGCTCCGTAACATGACCGTATCGCTGCTGCGTCACGAAGCGATCAAGACCACGCTGCCGAAGGCCAAGGAACTGCGTCGCGTCGTCGAGCCGATGATCACCCTCGGCAAGGTTGACACCCTGGCCAACAAGCGCCTCGCTTTTTCGCGTCTGCGTGACCGTGAAATCGTCGGCAAGCTGTTCGCCGAGATCGGCCCGCGCTACAAGACCCGCAACGGCGGCTACCTGCGCATCCTGAAAATGGGCTTCCGCGTTGGCGACAATGCACCGATGGCCTACGTCGAGCTGGTTGACCGTCCGGAGCCGACCGAAGCCGTGGAAGTCGCTGAATAAAGCATCACCGGATCATCCCGGTAAGCTGAATGAAGGCCGCACTCGTGCGGCCTTTTTCATTGCGCGACCCTTTTCAGTGTCCTTGCTGTTCGCACTGTCCTCACTGTTCTCAGCGTCCGTACTGTCCGTGAATTGACGGTGCGTTTTTCGCGGTGCAGCGCTTTGTGGCAAGATCAGGGCTACACGCGCGCCGCATGGTCGTTGTCAGCGCCCCCGAATTTGCGTCACCTTCTTCAAGCCTTCCCGATGTCCATCCTTCGCGTCACTGACCTGCACAAATCCTATGGCAAGGGCGCCGAGCGCCGGCCAGTGATCAATGGTGTGTCGTTCGAACTCAGGCGCGGCGAATGCTACGGTTTGCTCGGCCCGAATGGCGCTGGCAAGACCACTACGCTCAAGCTGTGCCTGGGCCTGACCGCCCCCGACAGCGGCAGCATCACGTTGGTCGGACGCGATATTCCGCATGACGCACGGCAGGCCCGCGCGCGCATCGGCGTGGTGCCGCAGATGGACAGCCTCGATCCGGATTTCAGCGTCGAAGAAAACCTGATCGTGTACGGACGCTACTTTGGCATGGCGCGTGCCGACATGGTGGCGCGCCTCGACTGGCTGCTGGAGTTCTCCAACCTCACGGCCAAGCGCAAGGCGTACATCAACGAGCTGTCCGGTGGCATGAAGCGCCGCCTGACACTGGCGCGTGCGCTGGTGAATGATCCCGACATCATCTTCATGGACGAGCCCACCACTGGCCTCGATCCGCAAGCCAGGCACATGATCTGGGAGCGGCTGAAGGCCTTGCTGGCGGCCGGCAAGACCATCTTGCTGACCACCCACTTCATGGACGAGGCCGAACGCCTGTGCGACCGGCTTGCCGTGATCGACCATGGCCGGCTGATCGCCGAAGGTGCGCCGCGTGAACTGATCGCCGCGCATATCGAATCGCAAGTGGTGGAGGTGTATGGCGATGGCGCTACCGACTGGGCAGCCCACAGCAACGCGCACGGGCAAGCGCTGGCCGATCGTGTCGAGATCAGTGGCGAGACCGTATTCTGCTACACCCACCGTGCCGAACCGCTGCTGCAAGACCTCGCTGCGGCCGATGGCCTGCGTTACCTGCACCGTCCCGCCAACCTCGAAGACCTGTTCCTGAAACTGACCGGCCGCGAAATGCGCGACTGAACGCCCGAGCACCCGAGCACCCGAGCAACCATGTCCAGCCTCCTCTATCGTCCCCCCGGCTTCAGCCTGCGCTTCATCCCCGTCCTGCGTCGCAACTTGCTGGTATGGCGCAAGCTGGCCGTCGCCAGCATGATCGGCAATATCGCCGAGCCGCTGATTACCCTGGTCGCCTTCGGCTACGGTCTGGGCAGCCTGCTGCAATCGGTGCAGGGCGTGCCTTACATTGAATTTCTCGCCAGCGGTTCGATCTGCATGTCGGTGATGATGGTGGCATCGTTCGAAGCGATGTTCTCCGGTTACTCGCGCATGCATGTGCAAAAGACCTGGGAAGCGATCCTGAATACGCCGGTTAGCCTGGACGACATCGTGCTCGGTGAGATGCTGTGGGCCGCGACCAAGTCGCTGATCTCGAGCATCGCGATCCTCGGCGTGCTGTTCGCGTTGGGCATCGGGCTGCACCCGACCATCTTGCTGGTGCCACCGCTGCTGTTCCTGATCGGCGTGACCTTCGCCTCGCTGGCGTTGATCATGAATGCGCTGGCCAGTGGTTATGATTTTTTCACGTACTACATGACGCTGCTGCTGACGCCGATGGTGTTCGTGTCCGGTGTCTATTACCCGACCACACAGCTGCCGGACTGGCTGCAAGTGCTGGCCAGCTATCTGCCGCTGAGCGCGGCTGTGCATCTTGTGCGACCATTGATCCTCGGCCACTGGCCAGATGCGCCGCTGACGCAGATCGCCATTTTGCTCGTCTACTGCGCGATCGGCTATTACGTGGCGACCGTGCTCACGCGCCGCCGTTTGCTGAAGTAAGTCACCCCTGCGGCGCCCGTATTGCGGGCTCCGGAACACGCGATGGAACAGGTACTGCTCGTGATGACCAATTTGCCCGACCTGCCGTCCGCGCAGGCGATGGCACGCGCGCTGGTCGGTGCGAAGCTCGCTGCGTGCGTGAACATCCTGCCCGGCGTGCAATCCGTGTACCGCTGGCAGGGCGCAGTCGAGGAAGCGAGCGAAGTCACGTTGCTGATCAAGACCGCGCAGCACCGCTATGCGCAGCTGCAGCAAGCGATCGTCGCCGCCCATCCGTATGACGTGCCCGAAGTCATCGCATGGCCGCTGGCCGACGGTCATCCGCCTTACCTGCACTGGGTCGCGGCCGAAACCCGGGCGGCCCAGGATGAACATGCGTAAGCTGCTGCATCGCTGCCTGCCAGCGGACATCGCTACGGCACTGATGCCGACCCCGCGGGCTGCGGTGGGGTCGACCATGCTGACCGTTTTGCTGTCAGCGCTGCTGACCATCATGCTGGCAGTGCTGCCATCGTCTGCGCGGGCCGACGAAGACTTCCTGCCGCCGGAGCAGGCCTTCCGTTTCAGCGCGAGCATGAGCGATGCCGCGACCATCGCGGTACGTTTCGACATCAGTGACAGCTATTACCTGTACCGCGACAAGTTGCAGTTCAGCGCCGACGGCGCCACGCTCGGTAAGCCGCAGGTGCCGGACGGCAAAGTGAAGTACGACCCCAACTTCGAGAAGGATGTCGAAACCTTTCATCGCCAGTTGTTCGTGACCCTGCCCGTGCAGGCCAGCGGCCCTTTCACGTTGACCGTCATCAGCCAGGGCTGCTCCGACAAGGGCCTGTGCTATCCGCCGATGACCTCCGTGGTGACGCTGTCACCGGCCATGATCGGCGGCGCTGCTGCTGCACCGGCGTTATCGGGCAGCACGCCTGCTGCCGATGCCGCTTCCAACGCCGCTGAAGATGGCGAGATGGGCCGCATCGAAGCGGCACTCGCCAGCGGCCGCCTGTTGCTGATCGTGCCGCTGTTCCTGCTGCTCGGGTTGGGCTTGTCATTCACGCCCTGCGTGCTGCCGATGGTGCCCATCCTGTCCTTCATCATTGCCGGTGAGGGGGCGCAGACCAGTCGCAGCCGCGGCTTCGTGCTGGCGCTCGCGTATTCACTCGGCATGGCGCTGGTGTATACCGCGCTTGGCATTGCCGCCGGGCTGGTCGGCGAGGGCTTGTCCGCCGCGCTGCAAAGCCCGCCGATACTCGCCGGTTTCGCGATCCTGATGGCCGTGATGGCGTTGTCGATGTTCGATGTCTACCAATTGCAAATGCCGCCGGCACTGCAACTGGCGCTGACGCGACTGTCGGAGCGCCAGCGTGCCGGCAAGCTGGCCGGTGTGTTCGTGATGGGGGCAATCTCGGCACTGATCGTCGGCCCTTGCGTCGCGGCGCCGCTGGCCGGTGCGCTGGTCTACATCAGCCAGACGCGCGACGTGCTGGTCGGCGGCAGCGCACTGTTCGCGATGGCGGCCGGCATGAGCCTGCCCTTGCTGCTGGTGGGCTTGTCCGCCGGGGCCTTGCTGCCGCGCGCAGGCACCTGGATGCAGGCGGTGAAAGCTTTCTTCGGTGTGTTGATGCTGGCGCTCGCGCTGTGGATGGTGTCGCCACTGATCCCGTCATGGCTGTTGATGCTGGGCTGGGGCGGGCTGGGTGTCGGTTACGGCGTATCGCTGCTGGCGTCAAAGACGCAAGGCTGGAAGGCCAGGCTGGCTGGCGCTGCATTCATGCTGCTTGGCGCGGTGCAGCTGCTCGGTGTGGCCAGCGGTGGTCGTGACCCGTGGTCGCCGCTCGCGCACCTGACCGGACAGGCGGTCGAGAAGACCGCTTTCACGCGCATCAAGACCGTGGACGATCTCGAACGCACGATGGCGTCGGCTGCGGCCAGTGGCCGTGTCGTGATGCTCGATTTTTATGCCGATTGGTGCGTGGCGTGCATCGAGATGGAAAAGCTGACTTTCAGCGATCCGGCTGTGCGCGCCGAACTCGAGCGCATGGTGTTGCTGCAGGCCGATGTCACCGCCAATGATGCCGATGACAAGGCCTTGCTGAAGCGCTTCGGTCTGTTCGGCCCGCCGGGCATCCTCTTTTTCGATACGCAGGGACAGGAAGTGCGCGCTGCGCGCGTGATCGGTTACCAAAAGCCGGAGCGCTTCCTGCAATCGCTGGCGCGCGCACAGCGTCCCTGACGTCTCTGGGTCCGTTCTCCGGCCTCCGCTCTACTTCAGCAGTCGTGCAATGTCGCGCGCGAAATACGTCAGTACGCCATCTGCACCGGCGCGCTTGAAGCACAGCATCGTTTCCATCATCGTCTTGTCATGGTCGAGCCAGCCATTCTGCGCAGCGGCCTTGATCATCGCGTACTCGCCACTGACCTGGTACGCGAGGGTCGGCATGCGGAATGCATCCTTTACGCGGCGCACGATGTCCAGATAGGGCATGCCGGGCTTCACCATCACCATGTCGGCGCCTTCGGCAATGTCGAGCGCCACTTCGCGCAATGCTTCGTCGCTGTTGCCCGGGTCCATCTGGTAAGTCGCTTTGTTGCCCTTGCCGAGGTTGGCCGCCGAGCCGACAGCATCGCGGAACGGGCCGTAGTAGGCCGACGCGTACTTGGCCGAGTAAGCCATGATGCGGGTGTGAATGAAGCCGCCGGCTTCCAGCCCGGCGCGGATGGCGCCGATGCGACCATCCATCATGTCCGACGGCGCCACCACGTCCACGCCGGCTGCGGCCTGCACCAGTGCCTGCTTGACCAGGATACCGCTGGTGATGTCATTGATCACATAGCCATCATCATCGATCACGCCATCCTGGCCATGGCTGGTGTACGGATCAAGCGCCACATCGGTCAGCACCCCCAGCTGCGGGAAGCGTGCCTTCAGTGCCTGTACGGCACGCGGCACCAGGCCGTCCGGGTTGATGGCTTCGATGCCATCCGGTGTCTTCAGTGATGCATCGATCACCGGGAACAGTGCCATCACCGGAATGCCGAGTGACACGCAATCTTCGGCCACCGCCATCAGCAAATCGACGGACACGCGCTCGACGCCGGGCATCGACGGAACCGCCTCACGGCGATTCGTGCCATCGAGGATGAAGACCGGATAGATCAGGTCGGCCGCCGTGATCGTGTGCTCGCGCATCAGTGCGCGCGAGAATGCATCCCTGCGCATGCGACGCATGCGGATTGCCGGAAATTGCGGTGCTTGTGCCATGGTTGCTCTTCTGATGATGGCCCGGGCGTCGGGTCCGATGGTCAATGAAGCTTGCTGAATCTGTTTGGTGTGCTGGTTGTACTTGCTGACTGTATTGATCGTGACGACGCTGAAGATGATGCCGCACATCCGGCGTCTGCAGCCGGCGCAGCTGCACCGTACCTGAAGCCGTCTTTGAAGCCGCATCTGTAGCCGCAGCGGAAACGGCGCTTGAAACTTTTGGCAGGCATCGCCCTCAGACGGATGGGTGATTCCTCACCTCCCGCTTCTCCTCCCTGAGCGGGGTTGTCGCGTGCGAACACGCGGCAGCGTTAAACCCTGGAGACCTTCCCCTTTCTCCAGGGTTTTTTTATGGCTTGTTGTCGTTCGCGTTATCCGCATCAATGCCGGCATCAATGCCGGCATCATCACCGGCTTCAGCACCGACATCCGTACTCTTGCCTGTATCCGCATCAGCCCCGGCTGCGCCAACGGTCGCGCCATCCGGAGCGCTGTCTGCGCTGTCGTTGCCGCCCTCGACCAGACCCAGCAGCGTGCGTATCTTCAGATCCGCTTCATCGAGACCGCTGCGCTTGAGCGCCGAGAACAGCTGTACGGAGAATGGCAGAGGCGCGCCGGATTCGTCAACGTAACTGCCCAGTATCGTGCGCGCCAGCCTCAGCGCATCGGCCTGCTCGCTGCGGTTGAGCTTGTCGGACTTGCTCAACAGGCAATGGATGGGTTTGCCGGTCGGCGCGAACCATTCGAGCATCTCCACATCCAGGTCCGTGAACGGGCGCCGCGCATCCATGATCAGTACCAGTGCCGTCAGCTGCTCGCGCGCCTGCACATAGCGCCCCAGCAGCTCTTGCCAATGGTGCTTGGCGGTGCCGGACACTTCCGCATAGCCATAGCCGGGCAAATCGACCAGAAAGGCGCGGATTTCGTCGATGCGGGTGGCATCCTTGCGGTGCATTGCCACGTGCGCGCCGCCGATTGAGAAGAAATTGATGTGCTGGGTACGGCCCGGCGTCTTGGACGCGAAAGCCAGCTTCTTCTGGTTGCACAGCAGGTTGATCGCGGTCGATTTGCCGGCGTTCGAGCGCCCCGCAAACGCCACTTCCGGGACTTTATATTTTGGCAAATCCTGAAGCCGGTTGACGGTCGTGAAAAAGCGGGCTTGCCAGAGGACGGACATGGAGGGTGCGGAGGGCAGTGAAGAAGCGATGAAAGGGCGGCGAAAGCGCAGCAATCCTGCGGAAAACCGGACAGGACCACGACGAGACGCAGAGGGCATTGTAGTACAATGCCGGGCTGTATTTCCGCACAAACTAACCACAAGATCCGGGTGCCTGAATGAATCGTGCTCTCTCGCTGTTCGCGAAATTCGTCTCCATCGCGCTGCTTGCGTCCGTGGCCCATGCCAATGATGCAAAGCCAGCCGCTGCAGCTGATGCCAACAAGGGTGGCAGCCTGTACACGAACGGGGATGCTTCGCGCGGCGTCACTGCCTGCGTCGCCTGCCACGGCAATGCCGGCAATGCGACCATCACGCAAAACCCGAAGCTGTCCGCGCAGCACGCTGCGTACCTGCAGAAACAGCTGCATGATTTCACGACCCCGGCCCGCAACAATGCGGTGATGACCGCGATCGCAAAAGCGCTGACCGAAGAAGACATGCGCAACCTCGCAGCGTATCTGGAGCAGCAGAAGCCGGCTCCGGGCGCCGCGAAAAACAAGAACACCGTCGAGCTCGGCAAGAAGATCTACCGCGGTGGTATCGCCGAGAAGAACGTGCCGGCCTGCGCGGGTTGCCACAGCCCGAATGGCGCCGGCATCCCGGCGCAGTTTGCGCGCCTCGCCGGCCAGCACCAGGATTACACCGTCGCGCAGCTGAATCACTTCCGTGACGGTTCGCGTGCGAACTCGGCGCAGATGAGCGCGATCGCAAAGCGCCTGTCGGACGAGGAAATCGCCGCAGTGGCCGACTACATGGCAGGTCTGAAGTAAGGCCAGCAAGGCTGTCAGCCAAGGCAGGCATCCCCGCGCGCGCCGTCAGGCGGGCGATATCGCACAGGGAAGCCGCAAGCTTCGATCGGGGGAGGCCAGGCGCCGCCCCCTTTTTGTTTGTCGCACACGACTGAGCAAACCGACAAATTTCTGATGATGAGCACTGGCACGGATACGGGCGGAACCATGGGCAACAACGCAGCCTCGGACATGACATCGGACGCCGACAACGCGACCAGCACCCGTACGCAGGGCATCAGCTTGCCGACGCAGCGCCGCTGGCTGGCCGATCTGGTCGAGCTGGTGTCGTCGATGCGCTTTGCGATCAGCCTGCTGACCGTGATCTCGATCGCGTCCGTGATCGGTACCGTCGTCACGCAGGGCGATCCGATGCCGAATTACGTGAACCAGTTCGGCCCGTTCTGGTTCGAGGTGTTTGCGCGTTTCTCGATCTACTCGGTCTATTCGGCCTGGTGGTTCCTGTTGATCATGGCCTTCCTGGTGGCATCGACGTCGCTGTGCATCGTGCGCAATGCGCCAAAGATGCTGAAGGACATGAAGAGCTGGCGCGACCATGTGCGCGAACAGTCGCTGCGCAATTTCCATCATCATGTCGAATGGGCCGACACGGTCGACCCTGTGCAGGCAGCGCAACAGGCGGCGGCGCGTGTGAAGGGCGCCGGCTATCAGGTCAAGCTGTTGAAGAAAGAGGATGCGGTGCTGCTGACCGCCAAGCAAGGCGCTGCCAACAAGCTCGGTTACATCTTTGCGCATGCCGCGATCGTGATCATTTGCGTCGGCGGCCTGCTCGATTCCAATCTGCCGATCCGCGCACAGCAATGGCTGTTCGGCAAGGAGCCTTTCATTGGCAATGGCGTGATCGCCGAGATCCCGGACAAGCACAGGCTGGGCTTGAGCAATCCCACCTTCCGTGGCAACGCCTTCATTCCCGAAGGCGCAACCGGCAACACCGCAGTGCTGCCCGCCGGCGAAGGTGTGCTGATACAGCCGCTGCCGTTCTCGATCACGCTGGAAAAATTCATCGTCGATTTTTATTCGACCGGCATGCCCAAGCTGTTCGCATCGAATGTGATCGTGACCGACCATGAGACCGGCAAGACCTTCCCCGCCACCATCAAGGTCAATGAGCCGTTGATCTACAAGGGCCTGGCGGTTTACCAGTCCAGCTTCGAGGATGGTGGCAGCAGTCTGAAGCTGGCCGGTTACCCGATGCAGGGCACCCGCTACAACAGCTTCGCCGTCGAGGGCACGGTCGGCAATGCGACACCGCTGCTGGGGAGTGGTGGCAGCGAATACACGATCGAATGGACGGGCTTCCGGCCGTTCAACGTCGAAAACACGGCAGCCAATGGCCAGGACGTGCGCGCAGTCGATACCAACAAGAGCTTCAACGAAAAATTCGGCGCGACGCTGGACAAGCAACTGGGTTCGGCCGCGAACACGAAGAAGTCCAAGGACTTGCAGAATGTCGGCCCCAGCGTGCAGTACAAACTGCGTGACCGTAACGGTCAGGCACGCGAATTCAACAACTACATGCTGCCGGTGAAGGTCGATGGTGCCGAAGTGTTTCTCGCCGGCGTGCGCGAAACGCCGTCCGAAGGCTTCCGCTATCTGCGCATTCCAGCCGATGCGAATGGCAAGATCGATGAATGGATGCGCCTGCGCGCAGCGGTGAACGACAATGCGCTGCGTGAAAAGGCCGCGCGCCGTTATGGAGAAAAAGTGCCGCTCGGTAGCGCCGGCAATGGCAATGCGCAACTGCGCGAGCAATTGCAGGCTTCCGCGCTGCGCGGGCTGACCGTGTTTGCCGGGGATGAGCAAGTCTCCGGCTATATCGCGATTGCACGCTTCATCGGCAAGCTGCCGGAAGACCAGCAAGAAAAAGCTGCCGATGTGTTCATGAAAATCCTGAACGGCAGCCTGTGGGAATTGTGGCAAGCGGCGCGCGAGAAAGACAGCTTGCCGCCAGTGACACCGGACGAGCAGAGCGCGCGCTTCCTGCGGCTGGCCACCGATGCCATCGCGGACAGCTTCTTCTACGGTGCGCCGGTGATCCTGCAGTTGCGCGGTTTTGAAGAGGTGAAAGCGTCGGTATTCCAGGTCACGCGCTCGCCGGGCAAGAATGTGGTGTATCTCGGTTGCCTGCTGCTGGTGCTGGGCGTGTTCGCGATGCTGTATGTGCGCGAGCGCCGTCTGTGGATCTGGTTCCGTGGCGGCGATCAGGGTGGCGCGCATGCGCTGATGGCGATGAGCACGCAGCGCCGCAACCTGGATTTCGACAAGGAATTCGACCGCTTGAAGGCAACGCTGGCTGCCAAGCCAGCCGTGTAAGTACGGATACCTGATCCATCCGCGACCTGCCCGACCCGTGCGGCAAAGCCCTGCGATGTACATGGCTTTGCCTGTCTGAAACACCTTGCTGCAGCATCAGCGATATCGACGGTGCTGGACTATACTTTTAACGCATTCACGCCTGTGCATCGGCGCTGTGGCCGCGCCTCCCCGCATTGACGGGCGCTGACAGCCAGTGACCGGTAGCGACGGGCAGCGACAGGCTGTCATTGGAGAATCACGATGGAAATCACGCAAGAAATCGCCGTTGAACAATCGCCGGGCTGGCTGCGCAGCCGCAGCCTGTACGACTGGGTGTTCGCCGCATTGCTGCTGGCCGGCGCGCTGTTCTCGCTGAACCGCTATGGCGAGTTCATGGACATTTACGAGCAGGGCATACTGCTGGCCGCCGTACCGACCTTTGTCGGTCTCGGCTGGTACTGGCGACCGATGCGCACATTGATCTTGCTGATCGGCGCGCTGTCACTAACCGGTATCTACTTCTATGCCGGCAATCTGGAGATGGCGCAGTCGCGCTTCTTCCTGAAATACATGCTGTCGAGCCAGTCGGCCATCCTGTGGATGAGCACCCTGTTCTTCCTGTCCACCCTGTTTTACTGGGGCGGCTTGCTGGCGCGTTCCGACTTCGGCGGTGCCGTCGGCAGCAAGCTGTGCTGGGCTGCGATCGTACTGGGCTTCACCGGCATGATGGTGCGCTGGTACGAGTCCTATCTGCTGGGTGCCGACATTGGCCACATCCCGGTATCGAATCTGTATGAAGTGTTCGTGCTATTCTGCCTGATCACCGCGCTGTTCCTGGTGTTCTATGAGCAAAAATACGAGACGCGCGCGTTCAGCGCCTTCGTGATGCTGGTGATCTCGGCCGCCGTCGGTTTCCTGCTCTGGTACATGACCAGCCGCGATGCGCATGAGATCCAGCCGCTGGTACCGGCGCTGCAAAGCTGGTGGATGAAGATTCACGTACCAGCCAACTTCATTGGCTACGGTACCTTCGCGCTGGCGGCGATGGTCGGCGTTGCTTACCTGCTGAAGACCAAGGGCGTGCTCGCCGATCGCCTGCCGTCGCTCGATGTGCTCGATGACATCATGTACAAAGCCATCGCGGTCGGTTTTGCATTCTTCACGATCGCCACCATCCTGGGTGCGCTGTGGGCGGCGGAAGCCTGGGGTGGCTACTGGTCCTGGGACCCGAAGGAAACCTGGGCCCTGATCGTGTGGCTCAATTACGCGGCGTGGCTGCACATGCGCTTGATGAAAGGTTTGCGTGGTCAGGTTGCTGCGTGGTGGTCAGTCGGTGGTTTGCTGGTGACGACCTTCGCTTTCCTCGGCGTCAACATGTTCCTGTCGGGCTTGCACTCTTACGGCACCTTGTAAGGGCAGTACAGATCGACCGCAAAGGCCGCACGTGTGCGGCCTTTTTTTGTCAGAATGCTCATCCATACGATCCCTGCCAGGTAACACCGGCTGCCCGTGATGCCGGGCAGCCAGCACTCAACAGCCACGGAGCGCGCGATGCTGATCAAACGCCATCGATACACCGAACCTTTGCCCTCTGAAATCACGCCGCGCGCGCTTGCCGCGTCGCGCCGCCAGTTCCTGCAGCAGCTGGCAGCGGGCGGCATCGCTGCCCGCAGTCTGAGTGCTCTGGGCGGCATGGGTGGCATCGGTGTGTTGGGCAGCCTGAGCGGGCTGGTCGGTGTCGCGCAGGCGAATGATGCCGCCCGTGCGCGCCTGAACGCGAAACCGAACGCCGCCTATGTCGCGCTCGACAAGCCCACGGCGTACAAGGATGCGACCACCTACAACAACTTCTATGAGTTCGGCCTCGACAAGGGCGACCCCGCGCAATATGCCGGCGTGCTGAAGACGCGGCCGTGGACCGTGCGCATCGATGGCGAGGTGAAGAAGCCGCTCACGCTGGATATCGACAGCCTGCTGAAGCTGGCGCCGCTGGAAGAGCGCCTGTACCGCTTGCGCTGTGTCGAGGGCTGGTCGATGGTGATTCCATGGATCGGTTACTCGCTGGTTGAACTCATCCGCAAGGTGGAGCCGACCGGCAATGCAAAATTCGTCGAATTCACCACGCTGGCTGATCGCGCGCAAATGCCGGGGCTCGGCAGTCGTGTGCTCGACTGGCCCTATGTCGAAGGCTTGCGCCTCGATGAGGCGATGCATCCGCTGACGCTGCTGGGCGTCGGCATGTATGGCGAGGTACTGCCGAAACAGAATGGCGCGCCGGTCCGCATCGTGGTGCCATGGAAGTACGGCTTCAAATCGGCCAAGTCCATCGTGCGCATACGCTTCACCGATACGCAGCCGAGGACGGCATGGAACAAGGCAGCGCCGGAAGAATATGGCTTCTATTCGAATGTGAATCCCGAGGTTGAACATCCGCGCTGGTCGCAGGCGACCGAGCGCCGCATCGGCGAAGATGGCTTCTTCACAAAGAAGCGCAAGACGCTGATGTTCAATGGCTACCCGGAAGTCGCGTCGCTGTATACCGGTATGGACCTGAAGAAGTTCTACTGAATACAGCCGCCCCAGCATGCAACCCGGCCCCCGCCAGCAACAGTGGATCAAGCGCAGCCTGTTCATGCTGGCGCTGCTGCCGCTGGTCAGTGTGGTGTGGATGGGCTTTCAGGACAGGCTGGGTGCGAATCCCGTCGAATACATCACCCGCGCCAGTGGTGACTGGACGCTGTACTTCCTGTGCCTGACGCTGACGATCACACCGCTGCGACAACTGACTGGGCAGGCATGGCTGCTGAAGCTGCGGCGTATGCTGGGACTGTATTGCTTCTTCTATGCGTGCCTGCATTTCACGACCTTCATCTGGTTCGATCATTTTTTTGATCTGGCCGAGATGTGGACGGATGTGAAGAAACGGCCCTTCATCACGATGGGCTTCACGGCCTTCGTGCTGCTGTGGCCGCTGGCGCTTACCAGTACGCAGGCCATGATGCGCAGGCTGGGGCGGCACTGGCAAACCCTGCATCGTCTGGTCTATCTGGTCGCGGTGCTCGCGATCCTGCATTTCTGGTGGATGCGCGCCGGCAAAAACAACTTCGGCGAACCCCTGCTGTTCGGCAGCATCATCGTGCTGTTACTCGGCGCCAGGCTGGCGTTGCGCTGGCAACAGGCGCGGGCTGCGGCGCGCAGCCTGGCGGTGGAAGCGTCGTTGAAAGACCCGGGCTGATCAGGTCGGTATCGATTCCAGCGCGAACAATTCGGCCGGCGTCTCGCGCCGACGGATCAGTGACAGGCGGTTGCCATCGACCAGCACTTCGGCCGCGCGGCCACGGGTGTTGTAGTTCGACGCCATCGTCATCCCGTACGCACCCGCCGACATGATGGCGAGCAGGTCGCCCGGTTCCATCGCCAGCGCACGGTCGCGCGCGAGCCAGTCGCCGGATTCGCACACCGGGCCCACCACGTCATACACCTTCGCCCCCGACGCGCGCTGCATGACCGGCTGCACGCCGTGCCAAGCTTCGTACATCGCCGGCCGCATCAGGTCATTCATCGCCGCATCGACCACCGCGAAATTCTTGCTCGCACCATGCTTCAGGTACTGCACTTCGGTGATCAGCACACCCGCATTGCCGACGATGGAGCGGCCGGGTTCGAACATCACACTGATCTGCCGGCCGCCATAGTTGTCATCGCGCCAGCGATCGATGCGTGCAAACAGGCGGCCCAGATAATCAGCGACCGCGACCGGCTTTTCATCGTCATACGTGATGCCGATACCGCCCCCGATGTCGAGGTGGTGCAAGGCTATGCCGGCAGCATGCAGCTGGTCAGCCAGTTCGATCACCTTGTCCAGCGCCTCCAGCAGCGGCGCATCGTCCAGCAGCTGCGAGCCAATGTGGCAATCGATACCGGTGACTTCCAGATCGGGCAGGCTGGCCGCGACGCGATACGTGTCGAGCGCATCTTCGAACGCGATGCCGAACTTGTTTTCTTTCAGGCCGGTCGAGATATACGGATGGGTCTTCGGGTCCACGTCCGGATTCACGCGCAGCGATACACGCGCACGCTTGCCGAGACTGCCGGCGACTTCATTCAGACGGTGCAGCTCGGGAATCGATTCGACATTGAAGCACAGGATGTCATGTGCCAGTGCCAGCTTCATCTCGTCGCGTGACTTGCCGACGCCGGAGAAGATCACCTTGCGCGGGTCGCCGCCGGCAGCGATCACGCGTTGCAGCTCGCCGCCGGACACGATGTCGAAACCCGAACCCAGCTTTGCAAGATGATGCAGTACGGCGAGGTTGGAGTTCGACTTCACGGAGTAGCAAACCAGCGCGCCGCCCTTGTCACCGCCCGCGCCACCTTCGCCCCGGCCGTTCGCACGGCATGCATTCGCGTACGCGAGATAGTTGTAGGTCAGGCTGGCGCGCGAGTACACATAGGTCGGCGTGCCGAACTGGGTAGCGATATCGGCAAGCGACACGCCTTCGGCGTGCAAGACGCCATTACGGTATTGGAAGTGCGACATGGTCAGGGCTGGCGGGATTTGTCGAGCGCAGGCGGTTGCGCATTGAATTCGCTGTCTTGGTCGCGGTCCTGCATCGTGTCTTGCGAACCGCTTTGCGAACGGCGCTGCGCGCCGGTCGGTTCAGCCTGTTGCGCGGTGCTGCCCGGCTGTGGTCGCTCGGGCAGATACAGCGGGCCGTACTGCCCGCAGCCGGCAAGGCTGGCCAGTGCAATCGCAGCTACAATGAGGCCGGATTTACGCAGTGAAAACATCAGCGGAGTGTAGCATGACCGAAACCGAATTCCTGGACCTCGCCGAGGCTGTACTCGACCACATCGAGGCAGCGATCGAAGCCGCCGGCGAGGCGGCCGATGTCGATGTCGAATGCAGCCGCAGCGGCAATGTGCTGGAGATCGAATTCGTCGACCATGGCTCCAAGATCATTGTGAACACGCAGGCGCCGATGCAGGAGATCTGGGTGGCGGCGCGTTCCGGCGGTTTTCATTACCGGTTCAGCGATGGCCAGTGGCGCAATACGCGCGATGGCAGCGAACTGTATGCAGCACTGTCTGCACTGGCCAGCGCGCAGGGGGGGGCGCCCCTCACGCTGAGCGCCTGATGCGTGCTCAGAACAACTCGCCCTTCGGGCCTTCTTCGCGTTTCTCTGCCGGCTTGCCCTCGGCCGGCTTTTCTTCTGCCGCGCCATTGATCGCATTAACGCCGCCGCCTTCCGCGTATTCCATGTAGACCAGGTCGCCGTTGTGCATCGCCACGCCGAGCGGCAGTTCCCGCTCGATCACGGGCACGTTCTGCAGCGCTTTCTGCATGTAGCCTATCCAGATCGGCAGCGCGAGGCCGCCACCGGTTTCCTTGTTGCCGAGGTTGCGTGGCTTGTCGAAACCTATCCACGCAACACCCACCAGTTTCGGGTGATAGCCGGCGAACCACGCATCGATGGAATCATTGGTGGTGCCGGTCTTGCCGGCGATGTCCGGGCGCTTCAGTGACAGCGCGCGGGTCGCCGTACCGTACTTGACCACGTCCTTGAGCATGCTGTCGATCACATAGGCATTGCGCGCATCGATGGCGCGCAGGCTTTCATCACCGGCGCGCTCAGGCGTGACCTGGAACAGGGTCTTGCCATGGTTGTCGGTGATCTTGGCGATCAGGTAGGGGTTGACCTTGTAACCGCCATTCGAGAACACTGCATACGCGCCGGCCAGTTGCAGCGGCGTGACTGCGCCGGCGCCGAGTGCCAGCGTCAGATAAGGTGGGTTTTTGTCTGAATCGAAGCCGAAGCGGGTCACGTATTCCTGCGCATACTGCGGGCCGATCTTGTCGAGGATGCGAATCGACACCATGTTCTTCGACTTTGCGAGCCCCTTGCGCATCGTCATCAGACCTTCGTACTTGCCATCGTAGTTCTTCGGCTCCCAGGCCTGGCTGCCGGTCTGTGCCGCATCGAAGGTGATTGGCGCGTCATTCACCATCGTGCCCGGGCTCAGGCCTTTCTCCAGCGATGCGGAATAGATGAAAGGCTTGAACGACGAACCCGGCTGGCGCCACGCTTGCGTCACATGGTTGAACTTGTTGCGGCTGAAATCAAAGCCGCCGACCAGTGCGCGTATGCCGCCGTCTTCCGAATTCACGGCGACGAATGCCGATTCCACTTCCGGCAGCTGGATGATGGACCAGCCTTTGTCCTCCTGCATCACGCGGATGATCGCGCCGCGCCGTATGCGCTTGTTGGCAGCGACCTTGTCGGTCAGCGATGCTGCTGCGGTACCAAGGCCGGTTTCCTGGATCGTGATTTCTTCGCCGGAGGCGAGCAGTGCGCGCACAGTCTTCGGGCTGGTGGTCAGCACCACGGCAGCGACCAGGCCGTCGCTGTCCGGATGTTCGGCCAGCTCGTTCTCGATCGCCGCTTCCGCTTCGGTCTTCCCTGACGGGATGTCCATGTAGCCTTCAGGGCCGCGATACGGCTGGCGCTTTTCATAGTCGAGCACGCCACGGCGCAGCGCCAGATAGGCGGCATCCTGATCGGCCTTGGTAATGGTGGTGAACACATTCAGGCCGCGCGTGTACGCGTCATCCTTGAACTGCTCATACACCATCTGGCGCGCCATCTCGGCCACGTATTCGGCATGCACGCCGAAGTCGTTGCTGTCCATCTTGATCTTCAGCTGCTCGCTGCGCGCCTGCTCGTATTGCGCGGTGGTGATGTAGCCGAGGTCATACATGCGGCGCAGGATGTACTGCTGGCGCGCGGTAGCCCGCTTCGGGTTCACCACCGGGTTGTTGGCCGACGGCGCTTTCGGCAAACCGGCCAGCATCGCCGCCTCGGCGACCGAAATCTCCGACAGCTTCTTGCCAAAGTAAATTTGCGCCGCCGATGCGAATCCATACGAACGCTGGCCCAGATAGATCTGGTTCATGTACAGCTCGAGGATCTGGTCCTTGGTCAGCGTTTTTTCAATCTTCCAGGCCAGCAGCACTTCATACAGCTTGCGCTTGATCGTCTGTTCACTGGACAGGAAAAAATTGCGCGCGACCTGCTGCGTGATCGTCGATGCGCCCTGACGGCTGCCGCCGAGCGCATTGTGGATCGCTGCTCGCAGGATGCCCCAGTAATCGACGCCGTGATGCTCGTAGAAGCGATCATCCTCGATCGCCAGCACCGCCTGTTTCATTACCTTCGGTATGTCCTTGTAGCGCACCAGACTGCGGCGCTCTTCGCCGAATTCGCCGATCAGCACGTTGTCGGCTGAAAAAACCCGCAAGGGTTGCTTGGGTTGGTAGGTCGCGAGTGAATCGATGTCCGGCAGGTTCGGATACGCCATCATCAGCATGAAGCTGATCAGCAAAAAGCCGATGACCGCAAGGCCAGACAGGACACCGAACAAACTGAGGGCCAATCTGGCAGGAGCCGGCAATTTTTTCGGACGCTTGCCGGAGGAAGCATCCCCGTCAGGGGTGTTCGTATTCATTCGGGGGAGTCAATGAGCTGCGCTTGATGGTCGTCATTATACCGGCAGGGCACAGGGCTGTTTTCCAGCGTCGGCGCTTGGCCGATGTGCTTCGGCACCCGTAATGCGTCGGCTATTGGCAACGCTGGCAGTCACGGGCATTTACTTTTCGAAAACCCCCTTGCTAGCATCCGCGACTCCTTTGGAAAAAGACAATGCACAGAGCGGAGCGGTCGGGCTGGCTTTCATGGTTGCAATGGCGCGGCGCAGGTCAGATGCCCTTGCTGGGTGTCGATCTCGCGCCGGACAGTGTGCGTGTGATCGAACTGCACGCCAGCGCACGCAGCTATCGGATTTCGCACCACGCACAGTTTCCGTGTTTGCCCGGCGCGTGGCGCTCGGCGCATGACGGCGAACCACAGGCGCTGGTCGACAGCATCCGGCACGCGCTGAAGGCCAGTGGCTCCCGGCTGCGCGATGCGGCATTGGCATTGCCCGCCAGCGCCGTGGTCACGCGCACGCTGTGCCTGCCACAGCCGGCGCATGACGAAGCGCTGGAAATGCTGGTCGAAGCCGATGCGGCGCAATCGCTGCCTTTTCCGCGCGACGACATCAGCCTTGATTTCGCTGTGCTCGGCACCCATGCCATGGATGAGGCAATGGTCGATGTGTTGCTGGTCGCTGCGCGCACTGAACGCATTGCACAGCGCGTCGCGTGGGCCGAAGCGGCCGGGCTGAAGCCGGTGGTGGTCGGTATCGAATCGCTGGCGGTGGTCGCCGCCATTCATCGCATGTGCGGCGACAGTCGCCATGCGGAAGCCATCCTGCATTTTTCCGGTGACCGTGCGCAGTGCCTGTTCGTGCAAGGCGATCGCTTGCTGTTCGAACGCGAACTGGGCCAGGCCTTGCCGGCGATGGCAAGCGACGATGGTGGCCGCGACGACATGGATCACTGGCTCGATACCACCTGTGTCGAATGGCAGCGCCACGCGCAATTGTTTGCTGCGGCAACCGGCGATGTCGGTGTCGATCGCATTCATCTGGCGGGTAGCGGCCGCCACGGCACGCTGCTGGCAGCCGGGCTGCGGCAACGGCTGGGTATCGACGTGAGTGTGCCCGACCCTTTTCAGCACTGGCCGCACAAGACGCCGGCGGCATCGGGGGCATCCTTGTTGCTGGCCTGCGGTCTCGCACTGCGCGGCGTGTCGCGATGAACACGATCAACCTGCTGCCCTGGCGCGATGCGATGCGCCGCGAGCGACGGCGCCAGTTCCACGCACTGTTGCTGCTGGCGGCGCTGAGTGGCCTTGCGCTGGTGCTGCTGGGCAGTGCGGTGCATGCACGCAGGCTGGCGATCCAAGAATCACGCAACCAGTGGCTGCGCAGCGAAATCCGACAACTCGATGCGCAGCTGGAAGCGCTGCGCCAGCTCGATCAGGCGCTGAAGGCACTCGATGCGCGCCGTGCAGCAGTCGACGGTTTGCAGCACAGCCGCGCTAACACCGTGCAATGGCTCGATGCCATCGCCAGCCGCGTGCCCGACGGTATCGCGCTGCGCAGCCTGCGCGAGGCCGGGTCGGTCATGGTGGTCGGCTGGGCGCAATCGAATGCGCGCGTCTCGGGCTTGCTGCGCCAGCTCGACGGCATGCCCGGCACTGCTGGCGTGCCGCAGCTGGTCGAGGTCAAGGCGATCACTGCCGGGCAGGGCCGTGAAGCCCGGCGCCTGTTCGAATTCACGCTCACGCTGCAGCTGGCAGATGCGGCAGACGCGGCAGACGCCGCTGCAGCATCTGCGACATCCATGCCCGCGCGCGGCGTTGCGCCATGAGGGGCGCAGCGCCTGCCGAGCGCAGCGCCGGCGGCGCACACACTGTCGCACGGCACGTCATTGACTGGCGCGCGCAATTCCGTGGCTTGCGAGATCGTCATCCGGCGATGTGGCCCGTGCTGCCGCGCGCACTGTGTGCGATCGCGGTGCTGATGGTGGTCATGCTCGCCGGTTGGCAATACGTGTGGCAGCCGCAATGGATCGACCTCGCTGCGGCGATCGCGCAGGAACAGCAGCTGCGTGCCGACTTCATCCGCAATGCCAGCCGTGCACGCGACATCGACCGACTGCGTCGGCGCCTTGATGAAGCGCAGGCGCAGGTCGATGCGCTGCAGCGGCAATTGCCGGGGCGCGCCGACATCGATGCCTTACTGTCGGAAATCAATCAGGCCGGACTGGCGCGCGGCTTGCAGTTCGAGTTGTTCAAGCCGGGCAAGGAGCAGCTGTTCGATGACTACGCGGAGCTGCCGATCGACATCAGGCTGACCGGCGGCTTCCATGCGCTGGCTGGTTTTGCCAGTGATGTCGCGAACCTGTCGCGCATTGTCACGCTGGATCGCATCGCGATCGCACAGGGACGCGAAGGTCTGCTGGCGTTCGAGGGTGTCGCGCGAACCTTTCGCACGCTGGACAGCGAAGAGCGTGCGGCGCGCGCCCGGCGGGCGACCGACAACACGAAAAGTGACGCGCGATGAGTTGCCTGTGTCGGACAGCCACCTGGATCAGGTATGCACTGGCACCGTGCGGACGACGCCGGTGGCTGACGCGGTGGCGCCGCAGGACAAAGACGGCGGTGCGCGCACTGGCCGTGCTGATGCTGTCGACATTGCTCGCGTGCACGCCCGAGGTCGATGATGACTTGCGGACCTGGGTCGAGCAGATACGCAGCATGGCAGCGGAGCCGGCGGGCGACATGCGGCCGCCGCTGCCGGCCGCGAGCATCGTGTATGACGCTGCCGGAAGGCGCGATCCTTTCGATGCCTCGTCACTGTCGACCGAGCTGAGCGCTGCAGCGCTGGCATTGCGCCCTGATGCCGGCCGGCCGCGTGATGTACTGGAGGCATTCGCGCTCGACCGTTTGCAGACGGTGGGTGTGCTGGTCCGTGCTGGCCGTGCCGGTCATGCGATCGCCGTGGTGCAGGCCGAGCGCGAATTGCACCAGGTGCGGGTCGGCGATCATCTCGGGCAGGACTATGGCGAAGTGACGGCGATCACCGAAGAAGGCATCGCCATCACCGAGCGCGTGCAGGACAGCCAGGGGCAGTGGCAGCGACGCCAGGTGCTGCTGGCCTTGCGCCGGGACGGCAGCAAATGAGTGAATGCAGCCTGGCCCGGTGCAGCACGGGCTGTCACGGCATGATCTGGCATCGCTTGGGGCGCCGTGGCATGCGATGGCTGTTCGCTGCCGTGCTGATTGCGCTCGCGCCAGTCGCGTTTGCAGCTGATGCAGGCAGTCCGAACGCGGTGCAGGCCATTGATGCCGTGCGCGACGGCCAGCGGCAACGGGTGCGCATACGCCTGGCAGAAGCGTTGCCAGTGACGCCGACTGGCTTTGCCACCCGCACGCCGCCGCGTGTGGTGCTGGACTTGCCTGCTACCGTGAACGCGACCGGACAGCTGCGCCGCTTGCTCGATGTCGGTGACGTGCGCAGCGTCGATCTGGTACAGGCGCCGGGCCGCTTGCGTGTGGTGCTGAACCTGGCGCGCTCACTGCCGTACACGACGCGCGTGCAGGGTCGCGAGCTGTGGCTGGTACTGGGTGACAGCGAGCGTGCTGCAGGCGAATCTGCGGGGGAGACGGCGGAGGAGACGGCGGAGGAGACGGCGGAGGAGACGGCGGGCGCATCGACCAGTCAGCGTTCCGCTGACACGGCGGCGGCACGCAATGCCGTGATCGACATTGACTTCCGGCGCGGAGAGGAAGAAGCAGGGCGCGTGATCATCGATTTGTCGCAGCCACAGGCCGCCATCGATGTACGTCGGCAGGGGCAGGTGGTCGTGGTCGACCTGATGAAGACCGAACTGCCCCCGTCTTTGCGGCGCCGCTTCGATGTGCGTGATTTCGGCACGCCCGTGCAATCGCTGACGGCTGTCGCGCAGGGTGACATGGTGCGCATCAGCATCGAGCCGCGCGGCAGCTGGGAGCATACGGCCTGGCAGACCGACCGCCGGCTGGTGCTCGAGGTCAGGCCGGTGAAGGTCGAGCAACGGGTGCCGGGCCGCGGCTATCACGGCGACCGGCTGTCGCTGAATTTCCAGAACATCGAAGTGCGTGCCTTGCTGCAGGTGATTGCCGACTTCACCGGGCTCAATGTGGTGGCCAGCGACAGCGTGAGCGGCAACTTGACGCTGCGCCTGAAAGAAGTGCCGTGGGACCAGGCACTGGACATCGTGCTGCAGGCCCGTGGTCTCGACATGCGGCGCCATGGCAACGTGCTGTGGGTCGCGCCCAGGGATGAGCTGCTGACCAAGGAGCGGCTGGAGCTGGAACAGCGTGCACAGATTGCCGAGCTGGAGCCGCTGGTCACCGAAGGCTTCCAGCTCAACTACCAGAAAGCCGAGGCATTCCAGAAGGCCTTCGGGCTCGATGGCGCAAGCGGCAAATCCGGCATGCTGTCGCGGCGTGGCAGCGCATCGGCCGAGCCGCGCACGAACAAGCTGTTCGTCACGGACACGCCGTCCAGGCTCGATGACGTGCGACGCCTGGTGCAGTTGACCGATGTGCCGACACGGCAGGTGATGATCGAGGCGCGCATCGTCGAGGCCGATGACAAGTTCAGCAAGAACCTCGGCGCGAAACTGGGCTTTCTCGACTTGCGCCAGGCGCGCGGTGCGACACCGGGTGTGAATCTGCCGGGCAGCGCGCAGCTGGGGGTGACCGGCAACTATCTCGGTATCGGCGAGCAAACCGGGCAGGCGCCGGGCACGCAGGGCAGCTTCGTGCCGAACACGCAGTTCGTGAACCTGCCGGCGGCGTCGATCAACAGTGCAGCGCCCGGCAGTATCGGGATCAGCATTTTTTCGCCGGGCGCGAACCGCTACCTGAACCTCGAACTGTCCGCGCTCGAGGCCGATGGCAACGGCAAGATCATTTCCAGTCCGCGCGTGGTCACGGCCGATCAGCAGCCGGCCATCATCGAGCAGGGCGAGGAAATCCCCTATCAGCAAGCGACCAGCAGTGGCGCGACCTCGATCACGTTCAAGAAGGCGAACCTGAAGCTGGAAGTGACGCCGCAGGTGACGCCGGATGGCAATGTGATCCTGACGGTGGATGTGGCCAAGGATTCGCGCGGCACGGCGGTCGGCACCAGCTTCGCGATCAATACCAAGCATGTGAAAACCCAGGTTCAGGTCGACAATGGCGGCACAGTCGTGTTGGGCGGGATCTTCACGCAGGAACAGCGTCGCGATGCATTGAAAGTGCCCTTCCTAGGCGACCTGCCGCTGCTGGGACGGCTGTTTCGCAACAGCAGCCAGCTGGATAACCGCACCGAGCTGCTGATCTTCATCACGCCGCGTATCGTTACCGAGCCGGCGCTGGCGCGCTGACGCGCCACCCCCGGCCGCGGGCCGTGATGCGGATGGGATAAACTGTCGCCTTTCCCGGGCAGAAAGCCCGATGGCTGCATGATGCTGACTCCGACTTCCAATATTTTTCTCGTCGGCCTGATGGGCTCCGGCAAGACCACGATAGGGCGCGCACTGGCGAAGAAGTTGAACCTCCGTTTCGTCGATGCCGACCATGAGATCGAGGCGCGGACCGGCGCCAGCATCCCGCTGATCTTCGAGATCGAAGGTGAAGCCAGCTTCCGCCAGCGCGAGGCCGACGTGATCCGCGACCTGACTGCACAGCAGGGCATCGTGCTGGCGACCGGTGGCGGCGCCGTGCTCAATGCGCAGAGCCGTCATTACCTGCATCAGCGCGGTACCGTGGTCTATTTGCGCGCGTCGGTGAACAGCATCCTGCAACGTACCAGCCATGACCGCAGCCGCCCGCTGCTGCAGACGGCCGATCCGCGCGCACGCATTGAAGAATTGTCGAAGCAGCGTGCCCCGCTGTACCAGGAGGTCGCGCACATCACGGTCGAGACCGGTCGACCGAATGTGCAGTCGGTGGTACAGAACATCCTGACGCAGCTCGGGCAGTCCACTGAAAGCAGCGCGCACCATGCCCCCGGCGCGTCCGGTGCAAGGGCTGCGCCGGGTGCACCCAATGAAGTCAGCGCACCCAACGAAGCCAGCGCATCCAACGCACCCAACGTACCCCATTCGCCGCAACATCCATGAAGCCTACTGCTCACGTCTTTGCCCATCTGACTGTCGACCTCGGCGAGCGCAGCTATCCGATCGTGATCGGCAGCCAGCTGCTGGAGGACAGCGCGTTCGCGCAGCATGTGCCGGGCAAGCGCATTGCGATTGTCACCAACACCACTGTCGCGCCGCTGTACCTCGCGCGCCTGACCGCGATGCTGGAAGCCGCCGGCAAGCAGTGCTTCGCGGTGGTCTTGCCGGATGGCGAAGAAGAAAAGAATGCCGACAACCTGATGCAGATCTTCACCGCGCTGCTGCAGCACAAGTGCGACCGCAAGACCACGCTGGTGGCGCTCGGTGGCGGCGTGATCGGCGACATGACCGGTTTTGCAGCCGCCACCTACATGCGCGGCGTACCCTTCGTGCAGGTGCCGACCACGCTGCTGGCGCAAGTCGATTCCTCGGTCGGCGGCAAGACCGCGATCAATCATCCGCTCGGCAAGAACATGATCGGCGCGTTCTATCAGCCGCAAGCCGTGCTGGCCGATACCGCCACGCTGGCAACGCTGCCGGACCGCGAACTGTCGGCCGGCCTGGCAGAAGTGATCAAGCATGGCGCCATCATCGATGCCGAATTTTTCCGCTGGCAGGAAGCGCACATGGCGAAGCTGGTAGCGCGCGACGATGAAGCACTCGCGCATGCCATCCGCCGCTCGTGCGAGATCAAGGCCGATGTGGTGCGCCAGGATGAACGTGAAGGCGGGCTGCGCGCCATCCTGAACTTCGGTCATACCTTCGGACATGCAATCGAGGCCGGGCTCGGCTACGGGGAATGGCTGCACGGCGAGGCCGTCGGCTGTGGCATGGTGATGGCGGCCGACCTGTCGGTACGCCTCGGCTATCTGGCGCCGGAAGACAAGGCACGCATCGTCGCGCTGGTCACAGCGGCCGGATTGCCGACGGTGGCGCCCGACCTTGGCGAAGAGCGCTGGCTGGACCTGATGGAAGTCGACAAGAAAAACGAGGATGGCAAGATCAAATTCATCCTGCTCAAGCCGCTCGGTACGGCGCTGATCACCGGCGCACCGAATGACGCATTGCGCGCAACGCTGGCTGCCTGCGTGAAGGGCTGAAACTCACGACGGGTACGGCGGCCGGCGATACGCTCACCAGCGATACCCGTGCCAACAACAGGCAGACGAGCAAGGTACAAGTATTACAGACAACACCGATGCCCAGGCAGCAGGGCATCAGGCCGGGGACTGCAGCGAGATGACTGACCACTACGAAGACCATTTGGCGCCGTATGCAGCGCGTTCTGCTTCCGCGCGCGGCCGTGCGATTCCCGAGGCGGTACCCGAGACCCGCAGCGAATTCCAGCGTGACCGTGATCGCATCATTCACTCCACGGCGTTTCGTCGTCTCGAATACAAGACGCAGGTATTCGTCAATCATGAAGGCGACCTGTTTCGTACCCGTCTGACCCACAGCATCGAGGTCGCGCAGATCGCGCGCTCGCTGGCGCGCAACCTGCGCGTGAACGAAGACCTGGTGGAAGCGATCTCGCTTGCGCATGACCTCGGCCATACGCCTTTCGGCCATGCAGGGCAGGATGCGCTGAATGCCTGCATGAAGGACTTCGGTGGTTTTGAGCACAACTTGCAGAGCCTGCGCGTGGTCGATACGCTGGAACAGCGCTACGGCGCCTTCGATGGCCTGAACCTGACCTTCGAGACCCGCGAGGGCATACTGAAGCACTGCTCACTGCCGAACGCCCAGCAGCTGGGCGAGGTTGGCCGTCGCTTCATCGACAAGAAACAGCCTGGCCTTGAAGCGCAGCTGACCAATCTGGCCGACGAGATTGCGTACAACAACCACGACATCGATGATGGCCTGCGTTCCGGCTTGCTGACGGTCGAGCAACTCGTCGAAGTGGCGCTGTATGCACGCCACCGTGCCGAAGTCGAGCGTCTGTTTCCCGGCATTGGCGGTCGCCGTGCAATCAACGAGACCGTGCGCCGCATGATCAATGCGCTGGTGCTGGACCTGATCCAGACGTCGCGCAGCAACATCGTACAAGCTGGTGTGGCATCGATCGAGGATGTGCGCAATGCGCCGCCGCTGATCGCATTCTCCGACGCGATGAAGCAAGAGGCACAGGAATTGAAGCGCTTCCTGCGCAAGAACCTGTACCAGCACTACCAGGTCAACCGCATGACCAGCAAGGCGCGCCGCATCATCACCGATCTGTTCAATATCTTCATCAGCGGCCCGCAATTGCTGCCGCCGGATTATCAGCTCGATGGCGACGACAAGGCGGAACAGGCGCGCAAGGTCGCCGATTACATCGCCGGCATGACCGATCGTTATGCGATGCGGGAGTATCGTCGCCTGTTTGCTGTTGACGAGATCTGATTCAATCCAGCGCGCGCAGCGGGTGCGCATGGTCTGGCCATGCGCTGTCGAAGAAATGCTCGACCATGTCGCGCGTGACCGCAGCCAGTGATGGCGGGTTCCAGCGCGGCGCGTGATCCTTGTCGATCGCCAGCGCACGCACGCCTTCCAGCACTTCGCCATGTTCGAAACAGCGACGCACCAGCGTGCGTTCCATGCGCAGGCAGTCGGCGATACCGAGTTGCTTGCCGCGCCTGAGCTGTTCCAGCGTCACGCTCATCATCAACGGTGAGCGCTTCTGCATCGTTGCCAAGGCCTTCACTGCAAACGGGCTGCTGTCGGTGGCCAGGGAATCCATGATCGCCTGCACCGAGTCATGCGCGAAGTGGCGCTCGATGGTGTCGCGCGCCTGCGCAAGCGGGCTGGTGGACGGATTGGCTTGCTCCGCAAAAGGTGCAGCAAAGGCGCGCGCGGCAGCCTGCACATCGGTGGCCCCGGCGATGGCAGCTTGCAGTGCCGGTAGTTCTGCACCCGGCACGAAGACATCGGCGAGCCTGGCATAGATTGCATCGGCGGCGCCAATGACGTCGCCGGTCACGGCGAGGCAGGTGCCGACTTCGCCCGGTGCGCGTGACAGGAACCAGCTGCCGCCGACATCGGGAAACAGGCCGATGCCCACTTCAGGCATCGCCATCTTCGTGCGCTCGGTAACAACGCGCAGCCGCGCTTGCGGGCCCGCCTGTGCGATGCCCATGCCGCCGCCCATCACCACACCATCCAGCAGCGCGACATAGGGTTTCGGGTAGCAGTGGACCAGGTGGTTCAGTGCATATTCTTCGTTGAAGAAATCCTCGACCAGCGCCGCGCCACCGGTATGGGTTGCCGATCCTTTCTGATGAAAGAAGCGGATGTCGCCGCCTGCGCAATACGCACGTTCGGTGCTGCCTTTGACCAGCACGGCCCGGATGGCCGGATCATCGCGCCAGCGCATCAGTGCGTGCGTCATTGCGCGCACCATGTCGAGTGACAGCGAGTTCAGGGCGGCCGGGCGGTCGAGCGTGATGACCCCGGTGTTGCCGGCGACGGTGATCAGTACATGGTCGGACATGGCAGCAGTGCGAAGGAAATGACAATGAAAAACTGCGCTAGTGTAGCGTGCTGCGCCGCTGGCCGTTCCCGAACGCCGGGCAATAAAAAAGGGCGCTGCCGCGCCCCGGGTCGTGCAAGCCGAACGGCTCAGGCAGCTTCGGCTGCCCCGTCGTAACGGCGGATCCCTTCGTGCTGGTGATCCTGGATCTTGTCCTTGTGTCGCAGAACCTGGCGGTCCAGCTTGTCCATCAGCAGGTCGATGGCCGCATACATATCCTGAGCTTCACTTTCCACATGCAGGTCCTTGCCACGCATGTGCAGGTTGATCTCGGCGCGCTGGCGCTTGTCTTTCTCGGTACTGGCGTCGACGGCGAGGGTGACGGTGATGTCGATCACATTGTCGAAATGGCGCCTGATGCGTTCCAGCTTGTTCTGCACATACTCCCGGAGGGCGGGAGTCAGTTCCACATGATGACCGCTGATCTTGAGATTCATACACAGCACTCCTTGGCAAAGCGTCGCTGGAGGATCCGTCAGGTACCGCCGGCAGGCAGGCCGGGCAGAACGCAGCAACGGTGAAAAATCGCTAGCATCGAAAAGCAGGGAACAGCCAGAATTTACAGGGACTTGCGCAGATTGACCGGGGGGATCTTCAGGGCTTCACGGTACTTCGCAACCGTGCGCCGGGCGACGACCATACCCTGTTCAGCCAGCATGTCCGTAATTTTGCTGTCGGAAAATGGGTTCTTCGGGTCCTCGGCTCCTATCAGTTGTTTGATCAACGCGCGGATCGCGGTAGAGGAGGCTTCGCCGCCGGCTTCCGTGGCAACATGGCTGCCAAAGAAATATTTCAACTCGAACATTCCATGCGGCGTCAGCATGTATTTTTGAGTCGTGACACGGGAAATCGTGCTCTCGTGCAGGCCCAGTGTATCAGCAATTTCACGCAGGACAAGGGGGCGCATCGCGACTTCGCCGTGCGAGAAGAAATTGCGCTGCCGCTCGACGATGGCCTGCGCCACGCGCAGGATGGTGTCGAAGCGCTGCCGCATATTTTTGATAAGCCATTTGGCTTCCTGCAGCTGTGACGAGAGCGAGCCCTCGCCTTTGTTCTGCTTCAGGATATTCGCGTACATCGCATTGACCCGCAGCTTGGGCATCACGTCCCGGTTGAGGGTCACCTGCCAGCCGCCCTTTGACCGTTTGACAATCACATCCGGCACCACATAGTCCGACGCATCGCCGGCATAGGCGGCGCCGGGGTGCGGATTGCAGCGCTTGATGACGGCTTGCGCTTCGCGCAGGTCTTCGTCATCGCAATCGAGCGCTTTTTTCAGCTTGTTGAACTCACGCTGCGCGAATAGTTCGAGATAGCCTTCGACCAGCGTCAGCGCCATCCGGCGGGTCACGAACGGCACCTTGTCCATGCGCCGGATCTGGATCGCGAGACATTCGGATGCATTGCGCGCACCGACGCCGGCCGGGTCGAAGCTCTGCAGCATCTTCAGCGCCACCGTCAGGTCGTCCATCTCGATCTCGAGCTCTTCCGGGAGCCGTGCGAGGATCTCGTCCAGCGACTCTTCCAGATAGCCGTTGTCGTCAAGCGCATCGATCAGCAATTCCACCAGCGCGCGGTCGCGGCGGTTGTCGACAGTGACCGACAGCTGGCCCAGCAGGTGCTCGCGCAGCGTGGTCTCGTGCGCTTCCAGCTGCGGGCGCGCATTGTCGTCTTCTGGCGCCTTGGCCGAGCGCGCGACATCATCAAAGCTCCAGTCGGCCTCGCCACTGCCGCCTTCGGCGCCGTCGCCACTGCCTTCGCCGGCCGGGGCTTCATACGCATCGCCGCCAGCGTCGGCACGGCCATCGCCGGACTCGGCCGGTGTCGATGTCGGCGCCTGGCTGATCGCGCCATCGCCGAGCAGTCGCACCGAATGGTCGAGCGGATCATCGAGGCGTTCGAGCAGCGGGTTATCAATCAGCATCTGCTCAAGCTCCTGGTGCAGTTCCAGCGTCGACAGCTGCAGCAAACGGATCGATTGCTGCAGCTGGGGCGTGAGTGCCAGATGCTGGGATACGCGGAGCTGTAGGGTCTGCTTCATGGGCCTGATGTACCTTACATCCTGAAGTGTTCGCCGAGATAGACCCGGCGCACCGATTCATTGCCGATGATGTCGTCCGGGCTGCCTGACGCCAGCACGGACCCCTGGTTGATGATGTATGCGCGGTCGCAGATGCCGAGGGTCTCACGCACATTGTGGTCCGTGATCAGGACCCCGATGCCGCGCTCTTTCAGGAAGCGCACGATGCGCTGGATCTCGATCACCGCAATCGGATCAACGCCGGCAAACGGTTCGTCCAGCAGGATGAAGCGCGGGCTGGTCGCCAGTGCGCGCGCGATCTCGACGCGGCGGCGCTCGCCGCCCGACAATGACAGTGCCGGGTTGTCGCGCAGTTTCTCGATCTGCAGCTCGGCCAGCAGCGTGTCGAGGCGTTGCTCGATCTCGGCGCGCGACAGCGGCTTGCCGCCGGACTTTTGCAACTCCAGCACCGCGCGGATATTGTCCTCGACCGACAGCTTGCGGAACACCGACGCTTCCTGGGGCAGATACGACAGGCCGCGCTCGGCACGCTGGTGGATCGGCAGCCCCGAGATATTGGCGCCATCGAGCAGGATGTCGCCCGCCTCCGACGGCACCAGCCCCACGATCATGTAAAACGACGTGGTCTTGCCGGCACCGTTCGGGCCCAGCAGGCCGATTACTTCGCCGCTGGAGACATCCAGCGACACATCGCGCACCACCTGGCGCGCGCCATAGCTCTTTTGCAGGCTGCGCACGCGCAGCTGGCTGCCGGTGCGGGATGCGTTACTTGTCATCCCCGCCTTTCGTGCGCGGCTGTATCACCGCCTTCACGCGGCCGCCGCCGGGCTTGCTCTCGCCGCTGGTCGTGTTGTTGACGGTGTAGAACTCGGCGCGGCTGTCGTACTGGATGAACTCGCCCTCGACTTCATCGGTCACGCGGCTGCCGTCCAGCATCTTTACCTTCGCCGTCTTGAACAGCTTCGCGATCTCGGTTCGGGTGTCGTACTCGATGCGGTCAGCGGCATAACCTTCGATCCACAGATCCTTGCCACCGTCACGCTTTTGCCGGAATTTGGTCAGGCCACCGGGTGCCGCATACATGGTGGCGAACTGATTGCCGGCCGGATCCTGCTTTACGATCAGTTTTTCGGCATGCATGACCAGCGTGCCGCGCGTCAGCACCACATTGCCGACGAAGGTGTTGATCATCTTCGCTTCGTCGTAAAACATCTGGTTGGCTTCGACATTGGTCGGCTTGTCGCGATCCGCTTTCTCGGCCATCGCGATGCCGGGTGCGACCAGTACGGCCAGTACAGCCTGGACAGCCAGGGTGGCCAGCATCGCAGTGGCAGCCAGCGCCTGCCTCGGCATCGCGCGCAGCGAAGGGTGTCGGACGATGTGATTCATGTTCTGCACTCAGGGATTCTTCGGTTGAACATAGGTGCCATTCACGCGTGACAGCAGGCTCACCTGCTGCTGGCGGCTGTCCGCCACCATGCCGACGCCATCCAGCGTCGAATTGCCCAGCGTGATGTGCACGGGGCGATCGGTTTTGACGATGTCCTTGTTGGGCAGTACCAGCATGTAGTCAGCGTTGACGGTCATCGTCTCGTTGCCGCGTGCCTGTGGCCGCTCGAGCCTGACCTGGCCGTGCAGATGGACTTCCGAGTGATCACCGTTGATGCGCGCACGGTCGGAGCGCAGCGTCATCGGCGGCCGATCCTTCGCATAGCTGTACACCACCGGTTGGTCGACATGGCTGATGTCATCGGCCGGCGTGTGCACCAGCTTCTTGCCCTCGACAACATATTCAGCGCGGCCATTCGATGCCACCTTGGTGTAGCGGAAGTCATCGGCATAGTAATCAGGTTCGGTGCGCTGGTCTTGCTGCGCGGTGTTGTTGTCGTCGCGGCGCGTGATTTCCAGCAGCCAGAAGCTGCCGGCGGCCAGCAGCGTGCCGACGGCCAGCAGCATCAGCGCGGGCAGGCGCCGCCGGATGTCGCCGCTGCCGTCGCTCATGCCAGGTACGGCGCGAGCGCCGCCTCATAGTTGCCCTGCGCGCGCAGCAGCAGGTCGCACACTTCACGTACGGCACCGCGCCCGCCCGCCAACTCTGCCACGTAATGCGCGCGCGCACGGACTTCCGGATGGCCGTTCGGGACGCTGGCCGCAAAGGCGACGCGCGTCATCACCGGCAGGTCGATCACGTCATCGCCCATGAAGCCGCAGTCCTGCGCCTGCAGACCGGTTTGCGCCAGCAGCTTGTCAAAGCCGGCGCGCTTGTCGTGTATGCCCTGCATCAGGTGGGCCATGCCGAGGTCGGCCGCGCGCCGCGCGACGATGTCGGAGGATCGTGCGCTGATGATCGCGGCCTTCACGCCCGATTGTTGCAGCAGCTTGATGCCATGACCGTCGAGCACATGGAAGGTCTTGATCTGCTCGCCCTCGGCCCCGTAGCGCAAGCCGCCATCGGTCAGTACGCCATCGACGTCGAAGATCATCAGCTTCACGCGCTGCGCGCGTTGCATCAGGTCGGCGCTGGTGATGGCATGGATCGCGTTGACGGCGGTCGTCATCAGATCACCTTCGCGCGTGTCAGGTCGTGAATATGCAGGGCGCCGGCCAGCGTGCCATCGGCCTCGGTCACCAGCACCTGGTTGATGCGATAGGTTTCCATCAGATCGACGGCCTCGACCGCCAGCTGGTCGGGACTGATCACGCGTGGCTTCGCATTCATTACTTCGCGCACCGGCGTTTTCGAATAATCCATGCCGCGCTCGATCAGGCGGCGCAGGTCGCCATCGGTGAAGATGCCGACCACGCGCCTTGCGTCATCGACGATGGCCGTCATTGCCATGCCCTTGCGCGTAACTTCGAGCAGCGCTGCCGGCAGCAACAAGTCAGCAGTCACTGCGGGCACCTCGTCACCGGTGCGCATGATGTCGCGCACATGGGTCAGCAGCCGGCGGCCGAGCGAGCCACCCGGGTGTGAGCGCGCGAAATCTTCTTCGCGGAAGCCGCGTGCATCGAGCAAGGCCACCGCGAGCGCATCGCCGAGTGCCAGCGTGGCGGTGGTGCTGGCGGTTGGTGCGAGGTTCAGCGGGCAGGCTTCTCTCTCGACGGCGACATCGAGGTGAACATCCGCCAGTTTGGCGAGCGACGATTCCGGGCGGCCGGTCATCGAAATCAGCTTTGCCCCCAGTCGCTTGATCACCGGCACGATCGACAGCAATTCTTCGGATTCACCGGAGTTCGAAATCGCAATCATCACATCGGCCTCGGTCACCATGCCGAGGTCGCCATGCGCGGCTTCGGCCGGATGCACAAACAAGGCTGGCGTACCGGTCGATGCGAGGGTGGCAGCGATCTTGCGCGCAATGTGGCCGGACTTGCCCATGCCGGACACGACGACACGCCCGTGGCACTGGAACAGCAGCGCTGCGGCGCGTGCGAAGGGATGGTCGGGGGAGAGCGTCAGCCGGGCCAGCAAGCCATGGATGGCGTCGGCCTCGATCTGGAGTGTTTGTTGCGCAAGTTGCAACGCACGCATCGCGGCTGCGTTATCAAAATGCTGCGAGGAATTTTTCTCATGCGTTACACTCATGCGCAGAGTATAGCCCAATACCTAAAGCAAAAAACCTGCCAGACGCAATAATTCGTGGCCTTCCCGCGCCGGGATGCCGCTGAGCTGCAGCGTGTGGCGGTGGCTTGCATGACCGGACCCCGCACTGTGTATTCCGCACTCGAGATCACGCTGATCCTGCTTGTTGCCGCCGTGCTGGGCGTGGTCTTGTTTCGCCTGATGCATTTGCCGCCGATGCTCGGTTATCTGGCGGTGGGCATCCTGATCGGCCCGCATGCACTGGGCTTGGCCAGCAACAGCGCGGCGACCCACACCTTGGCCGAATTCGGCGTCGTGTTCCTGATGTTTTCGATCGGCCTCGAATTCTCGCTGCCCAAACTGAAGGCAATGCGGCGCAATGTGTTCGGGCTGGGCTTTGCGCAGGTTGCGTTGAGCATACTCGCGACCATCGGCGGCGTCGCGCTGCTGGCGCGGCTGCTGCCGGATCACGCGAACATCAGCTGGAGCGCGGCGTTCGCGCTCGGCGGCGCGGTCGCGATGTCATCGACCGCGATCGTGCTCAAGCTGCTGACCGAAAAACTCGAGCTCGAGAGCGAGCATGGCCGGCGCATCACTGCCATTCTGCTGTTCCAGGATCTGGCCGTGGTGCCCTTGCTGATCCTGATACCGGCGCTCGCGCATCCGGGCCCCGAGCTGTGGGTCGATCTGGCGAAGGCGGGCCTGAAGGCGGCCTTCGTGCTGACCCTGTTGCTGACCTTCGGCCAGGTGTTGTTGCGACGCTGGTTCCAGATCGTCGTGCAGCGTCGCTCGCACGAACTGTTCATGCTGAACCTGTTGCTGATCACGCTGGGTGCCGCATGGATCACCGAGACCGCCGGGCTGTCGCTGGCACTGGGCGCCTTCATTGCGGGCATGCTGATTTCGGAGACCGAGTACCGGCTTCAAGTGGAAGAGGACATCAAGCCTTTCCGCGATGTGCTGCTGGGCTTGTTCTTCATTACGATCGGCATGATGCTCGACGTGAGGCTGGTGCTCGCGAACCTGCCGCTGGTGTTGGTGCTGCTGCTGATCCCGATGGCTCTCAAGTTCGGCCTGATCACGGTGCTGGCGCGTCTGTTCGGCGCCTCCGCCGGCACCGCAATCCGCACCGGCCTCGGCCTCGCGCAGGGCGGTGAATTCGGTCTGGTGTTGCTGACCGAAGCCAGCGGCCACGGCTTGTTCGATCCGGCGCTCGGCAACCTGATCCTGGCCGCGATGGTGCTGTCGATGCTGGCCACGCCTTTCCTGATCGCGAATGCCGATCGCATCGTGCTCAAGCTGTCGCGCAATGAATGGATGCTGCAATCACTGGCGCTGACCCAGCTCGCCTCGCGCACCATGACGGAAGAGAAGCACATCATCGTCGCCGGCTTTGGTCGTACCGGCCAGAGCCTGGCGAAGATGTTCGATGCCGAAAACGTTCCGTATCACGCACTCGACCTCGACCCGGCGCGGGTGCATGAAGCACAGGCCGCCGGCTGGCAGGTATCGTATGGCGATGCGAGCCGTCGCGAGAGCCTGATCGCAGCCGGCATCCATCGCGCGGCCGCCATCGTGATCACCTATGCCGATACGCAAGCGGCCTTGAAGACGCTGCACTTTGCGAACGAGCTCGCACCGGCCTTGCCGGCCATCGTGCGCAGCGTCGATGAAGAAGACCTCGACTTGCTGCGTGCCGGCGGCGCCGATGAAGTGGTGCCCGAGACCATCGAAGCCAGCCTGATGCTGGCCTCGCATGCACTGCTGGTGATGGGCGTGCCGCTGCGGCGGGTGGTGCATCGTATCCAGCTCGCGCGCAGCGATCGCTATGCCTCGTTGCGCGGCTATTTCCATGGTGTCGATGATGCTGCCGATGTGGATGATCGGCTGCAGGTCAGGCTGCACTCGGTATCGCTGACCGACCGCTGCGCCGCCATCGGCATGACGCTGGGTGAACTGGCCTTGTCCGCGCTCGGCGCCGAAGTTACGGCCATCCGGCGCGGCAAGATCCGGCTGTCATTCGCGACCGAGCTGCGGCTCGAAGCGAATGACGTGGTTGTGCTGCGCGGTACCGCCGAAGCGATGGAGCGCGCGGAAAAGCGACTGCGCTGATGCGCGACAACGGATAGCGTGACGCCTGATTTTTCGATACCTGATTCTTGTTACCCGATACCTGATACGCCAATCCCCTGACGCGCAGAACCGTTGAGACGCGGGCCCCGGGCTCGCGCGCGACTGCGGCGCACCCAGAAGAAAGCAAGCATGGAAGTCGTACACCGTATTGCGGGCATCATCCTGCCCGTGTTCATGATCATTGCCGCCGGCTACCTGATGACGCGCGTGCGCGGCGACAAGGTCAAGGCCGAGATGGCGCAAGTCAACCGCATCAGCGGTGACTTGTTGTGCCCGTTATTGCTGTTCTCGGCGCTGGCATCGAAGGATTTCGACGCCGTGGCCAACTTGCCGTTGCTGCTGGCCGGCGTCGTGATCGCCCTCGGCTCGGGCCTGATCGCGTGGCCGATCGCGCGCATTTTCGGTTTTGATTTGCGCACTTTCGTGCCGCCGATGATCTACAACAACTGCGGCAACATGGGCTTGCCGCTGGCGGTGCTGGCCTTCGGTCCCAAAGGCTTGTCGGAAGCGGTGGCGATGTTCATGGCATGCAGCCTCGCTTATTTCACGGTCGGCATCGCATTGATGGAGAGCGGCAAGGGCCACCATCGTGCGGCCGGCACCCGCATGTTCATGAACCCGATGATGCTGGCCATGGCTGCCGGCATGGGTTTTGCGCTGCTGCAGATTTCGCTGCCGGACGTGCTGATGACGGCCTTGCGCATGCTGGGCGAGGCCAGTATTCCGCTGATGCTGCTGGCACTGGGCGTGCGCATGGCCGATGTGGAGTTCAGTAGCTGGCGCATCGGTGTGGTCGGCGCAGCGGTATGCCCGCTGGCGGGCATGGCGACCGCGATGGCACTCGACCCCTGGCTGACCCTGACGGCCGCGCAGCGCGGGCAGATGTATCTGTTCGCGTCGCTGCCGCCATCGGTGTTCAGCTTCATGGTCGCCGAAACTTACCAGCAGGAGCCGGACAAGGTCGCAGCGATTGTGTTGCTGGGGAATCTGGCGGCGCTGGGTTTTGTGCCCCTGGGTCTCTGGCTGGGGATGTAGCTCAGGCGCGCTTCTTTTCCTTCTTCGTCACCAGCATCGGCGCGAGGTACTTGCCGGTATGGCTGGCCGCATTCTTGGCCACCTGCTCCGGCGTACCGGTCGCGATGATCTGGCCGCCGCCGGCGCCACCTTCGGGGCCGAGGTCGACGATCCAGTCGGCGGTCTTGATCACGTCGAGGTTGTGCTCGATGATGACCACGGTATTGCCCTGGTCGCGCAGGCGATGGATCACCTTCAGCAGCAAGGCGATGTCATGGAAGTGCAGGCCCGTGGTCGGCTCGTCGAGGATGTAGAGGGTGCGCCCGGTGTCGCGCTTGGAGAGTTCCAGCGCCAGCTTGACGCGCTGCGCTTCGCCGCCCGAGAGCGTGGTCGCCGACTGGCCGAGCTGGATGTAGGAGAGGCCG
>JACCDN010688549.1_pt1 | contig 38939 bp, 40 predicted proteins | sample 7441691 | NCBI WGS metagenome assembly JACCDN01 (sample SAMN15323439, study PRJNA562643) | freshwater metagenome | isolation source: river surface water | place: USA:Blue River Watershed | collected 2017-08-16 | reverse complement strand
GGGCCTGGCAAGCTTCCTGCTTTAATCAAGTTCAAACGAGGCTTAAACGTTTTATACGGCGCATCTGATACGGGAAAATCTTTTGTTTTAGAGTCAATTGATTTTATGTTAGGTGGGAAAGAGTTACGAGAGATTCCTGAAAGCAGAGAGTATGACCGTATTTTTTTAGGAATTGAAATTTCCAATGGTAAGACTTATACGCTTGTTCGAAATCCTAAAGGTGGCCAATTTACTTTATTTGAAGGCCTTATAGAAGAATTTTCTGAAGGCAAAGCAGGTAAAAAATTACTTGCGACATACAAAGCGGGAAAAGAAGACAATGTGTCAACTTTCCTCTTAAACCAAATAAATTTATTAAATAAGCAAATTCTATTTAGCAAAAAAAATGGGACTAAAAAAAATTTGACCTTTCGGGCTCTTGCACATCTTTGCTTAATTAATGAAGGAGATATACAGAAGAATGGATCTCCTATTGATTCCGGTATAACAACAAATGTAACTTATGACTACTCAGTATTCAAACTTTTACTGACCGGCATTGATGATAGTACTTTAGTTAGCAGCTTAATAAATGAAAACACATCCACTTCATTGATTGCAAAGCAAGAAATTATTAGCGAAATTTTAAATGAGTTCCAATCAAAATTAGGAAATCAGAATGCTGACAAAGGCAGCTTGACTGAACAATTGCAAAGACTGGAAAATAGTATCTCTGAAGAGAAAGAAATATTAAATCAATCTGAGGCGCATTATCAAAATTTAATGACTGAAAGAGCTGAGCTTTTAAAGAAAAGCCTCAATGGCAAAGAAAGACGCGCAGAAATTGATGAATTATTAGCTAGATTTGCTCTTCTTGATGAACATTATAAATCTGATCTTGATCGACTTGAAGGTATACGAGAAGCAGGATCTTTAATTTCAATATTTGAACATACCAATTGCCCTCTTTGTGGAGCTGAACCTGAACCCCATATTGAGAAAAAATGCGATACAAATATAAAAGATGTAATAACAGCTGCAGATGCAGAAACCACTAAAATAAATATTTTAAGGCAAGAATTAAAGCACACTATACAACAACTGTCTAATGAGGCTGTTAGCTTTAATAGCCTATTTTTAAAAATTGATCAGAGGCTTGCTGAAATTAATAATGAGCTAAAAAGAATAAACCCTACTTTGAGAGATGCCCGTGATAATTACGCTGTGTTAATTGAAAAGCAATCTATTGTTCGCTCAGAGTTGAATTTACTTGATCAAATCACTGATTTGGAAAAAAAACAAAATTCACTATGTCTAAGTATAAATAAAAATGAAGAGAAAGCAGGCCAGATCAGTACAGACATTCCTTCATCTGTATTAGATGACTTTGCTAAAATCGTTGAGAGAATATTAACAGCCTGGAGCTTCCCTGAAGCAGAAAGAGTAAACTTCCAAGAGAAAGATCAAGACTTAATCATTGCTGGAAAAAGGCGTACCAGTAGAGGAAAAGGTCTTCGCGCCATCACACATGCTGCATTTACCATAGGTTTATTAGAATATTGCAAAGAAAAAAATAAATCGCACCCTGGTTTTATACTTTTAGATTCTCCACTTCTAGCCTACCGTGAGCCTGATCCAGATGATATAGATTTAACTGAAACTGACTTTAAAGACAAATTCTATGAATATTTAAATAAATGGGAAGACCGGCAAATTATTATAATTGAAAACGATGACCCACCTACTTTCATCCAGGATCTTGAAAGTACAGTACATTTTAGTAAAAATCCCAAAAAAGGTAGATATGGTTTTTTTCCATAAGAAAAATATTTAAAACCTTTTTAGGGTGCTGAGATTAACCTACTTGTTCCTTTACCATTGATTGATAAAACTCATGCAGCTTTTTTTGCAAAAGACGTTTATCAGGAAGCTGCGTTTGATATTCAGCGATTAGCGTTGGTGATAGACTACGACTCAACGAGTATTCTACGACTTCTTTGTCCTTGCTGGCGCAGAGGAGAATTCCAATGGGTGCATTCTCATGAGGCTTTTTGACATCACGCTCTAAAGCCTCAAGGTAAAACTCAAGCTTGCCAAGGTATTCAGGCTCGAAACGACCAACTTTGAGCTCAAACGCAATTAGCGCATTCAAGCCCCTGTGAAAAAAGAGCAAATCAAGTGCAAAATCACGTCCACCTACCTGCAAAGGGTACTCAGAACGGATAAAGCAGAAGTCATGCCCTAGCTCGATTAAAAAATCTTTCAACTTTTGCAATAGCGCACCATGCAAGTCTGCTTCAGTGTGTCCATCTGGCAAACCTAGAAACTCTATCATATAGGTATCTTTAAATACTGATAAAGCTTCGGGATAGCTTTGCTTTATTAAAGCAGATGCTTTTGGTGGGTTTAAAACAGCACGCTCGAACAATGCCAGTTTAAATTGTCTTTCAAGTTCACGTTTACTCCATCTTTCTGAAATCGCCGTGCGCAAGTAAAACTCTCTTTCTTCTGGTCGTTTACTTTGAGTAAAAATAATAAAATTATGAGTCCATGGTAATTGTCTCACCAGTGGTGAGACTTTTTCATCGTTACGGTAAGTTTCATAAAATTGGCGCATCCGAAATAGGTTAGGCCGAGTAAAGCCACGTAGATTCGGATGTTCCTTCTTAATATATTGCGCCAATTGCTCTACTACACCTTCTCCCCACTCGGAAGCTTGGATTTTTCGACTGATGTATTCACCAATTTGCCAATACAAGTCAATTAAGCAAGTGTTAACTGCTTGGTAAGCTCTCTTCTGGGCACTCGTAATTAGGGCCGTGATTTCAGAAAACTGCGCCTTGAATTCAGGCGCATTTGATGCTTTGGTAAGGTCTTTCATGCTGTAACTCCGCCAATGACAGTTTAAGCCTGTCAAAAATTACACTAATAATATGATCATTCGATTTGGATTGCAATCCAAAAGAATCTCACATACTGAAGATACTTTTCATTGTTAGCCCTCACCTCGTTCGGGCTTGGTCTGTTTTTTATTTCCCCGGAGGGGTCCTCATTGTACAGGCTACCGCCATTCGTCAACCTAATCCTCGCGTTCCGCTTCTGTCCAAGTTGACTTTTTCATGTCAGCAGCCTGCCTTCGGGCTTTCACTTTGTTTTCGCCCTCCGGGGAAATGTGTTTTTTTACAGACTACAAAGGAGAAAGGAAATGGAAAATACAACCGCACAGCTAAAACTATTGCGTTTTATACGTCAGTTTATACATGACTTTGATCTGAACGACTTAGACGAATTGCTAGGCATTGTTAAAGAGGCAATCCAGCAACCTATTGAAGCTAAAACTACAACCCAAAACACCACATTGCACTAATTAAATATTGGAGACTTACTATGTTAAACGCTGATTTTTACCCAACACCAGAAGAGCTAGCCCATCGTATGTTTGATAAAGTGAACTTTGACAAGGTTGATACGATACTAGAACCTAGCGCCGGTAAAGGTGACTTGATAAAGGCCCTCGATAGCTACCGTTATAGAAGCAGACGCATTGAAGGACGCTATTTCAGCTTAGATAGACGCTATGAAGTTGATGCAATTGAAATTGAAAGCGAGTTGCAATCAATTTTAAATGATATAGATAGGGTTTCCGTCATTGATAGTGACTTTTTAAGCTATGCCGGCTCGACTCACTATGATCTCATTATGGCGAACTTTCCTTTTTCAGAAGGTGACACCCATCTACACAAAGCTTTAAACATTATGTTTTGTGGGCAAATTGTTTGCTTACTAAATGCTGAAACCATCAAAAACCCTTGCACTAAGAGCAGACAAGAGCTTGTAGCCAGACTTAAAAAGCTAAATGCAGATATTGAATACATCGAAAACGCTTTTAGTGATGCCGAGCGCAAAACGAATGTTGAAGTGGCTTTAATCTATGTAAAAATAGAGCGTTCTGTCGAAATTGATGTTTTTGGTGAGATGAAAGACAGCGAGCCAACCCAATTAGATTTTATTGAAAACGAAATGCATGAACTTAGCACTAAAGAAACTTACAACGACCTTGTCGCCAAGTATAACCAAAGCTGCGAACAAGTGAGTCAACAATTAGTCTCATTCTATAGTAACTACAAGAACGTTTCAAGATATCTTGACCTTCAAATCGTCAATGATAACGACTACTACAGCGACAGCGATTCCTTAACAAATTTAATGCGTAAAAAGCACAATAGATTTATTAAGCGCATCAAACGGGAGTATTGGAATAAAGTCACAGACTTACCCGAAGTCAGAAAATATCTTACATCTACTGAACTGAATAAATTGTCAGCTAATAACGAAATTTTTTACAATAAAGAATTTACTGTATCAAATATTCGTCAATTTGTTCTTAATTTAGTAAAAAACTACCCCCAACACATAAACCAAGCAATTGAAGATCTTTTTGATAAATTGACCAGCTACGCCTTGAAAGATAAAAGCTATGGCTATGAAGAGTATAAAAACAATATCCACTATTTCAATGCTTGGAAGACTAATAGCGGTTACAAAGTTAATAAAAAAGTGATTTTGCCTTTTCAACGTGACTATTACTCTCAAAAATATAATAAGATTGATGGATACCAAAGAAATTTTTTAGATGATATGGAAAAAGTCATGCACTACTTCAACCCATCACGCTTTTACTCATCAATGGATAAAAATAGTGATTCACCTCGTCCATTGGGCATGAGTGAAATTTGCGAACGCTGGCTACAAGGCGGTGAAAACCGAAAAATTGAGACTGCCTACTTCTTCGTCTCGATTTTTAAAAAAGGGACAATCCACCTTGAATTTAAGGATGAAGACTTACTGCGCCGGTTTAACATCGAAGCCTGCAAAATGAAAAACTTTATCCCTAAAGAATACTCTGACAAAGAGTACGATGACCTCAACGATGAAGAGCAGGAAATCGTAAACCAATTTGAAGGCAAGGCAGCATATAAGCCCGTGAAAGAAAACGTTAGGCTCTTTGGTAATAACAGCATTTTAGCGCTGGAACATAAGCTTGATTAATCTTAATCAGTTGCAGCAGGTTCAGGCCTGCTGCAATTTCTCTATAAAAAAAGCCCTCACTCCGTTCGGGCGGGCTTATCTTCATAGTTTCAAAGCCTCTACTTTACAAACTTATGGCTTTTGATAAGCTATGCCGACTTCAATTCCATTAGGTTTCAACAATGAAAAAACTCCTAGCTTCTCTCTCCTTTGTAGCAATCAGCTTAAGCACTGCAAATTACTGCTTTGCAGATCCTTATCAGGTTTGCTTCACACCAGGACAAAACTGTACTGGCCTAATCGTAAACACTATCAATAAAGCTCAGAAGAATATTGATGTTCAAGCCTATGGTTTCACGAGCCAGCCTATAATCAATGCGCTTGTAAATGCTGAAAAGAGAGGCGTGCAAGTTCGTATTATCCTAGATAAGTCCAATCTTTCAGGTAACAACTCAGTTATACCGACCATTGAGGCTGCCAATATACCCGTATGGATTGATTACAAAGTGAAGATTGCCCACAACAAAGTGATGGTCATTGACGCACAAACGGTCATCACAGGCAGCTTTAATTTTACCTCATCAGCACAAAACCGTAATGCTGAAAATGTCTTAATCGTTCAAAATCCTCAATTGGCCGCGCAATATGAACAAAACTTCCAAAATCGGCAAGCTGCAGCTGTTACTTATAGACAATGCCTGAACATTAAGAAGTGTTCTCATTCAAAGTATAGCGGGAATGATTAACTACTTCGATAGTATTTCCACACAATAAAAGCCCTCACTTCCTTCGGGCGCTTACTCTTTATCACCTATTTCTGTAAGAATTTTTGATAGGTGTTCTCTATCCCAGAGGGTAACATTATTAATTTTTGCGAGCTCTAAAGCCTGCAATGTAAAGTAAGAGTTCGTAATCACCAACATATCATCGACTTTATGAAATAAACGTCCAGCTACTACTTCTTGAATCGGACCGATACCAACTTTTTTAAAATAACGTTTAGTTTGGACTCCCAGCCTTCTATTGTTTTTTTCTGCAATGATATCAATTCCTCTATCACCCGTTGCGGAAGTAAAAGTAACTTTATACCCAACCTTTTGCAAAAGGCTGCCACAAAAGTATTCAAAATCAATACCGGTCATAAGGTCAGCCTTTTCGAGATCTTCTATTAATTGCGAGACAGGAGTGCATTTTTCTTTTTCTATTTCAGCATTAAATTTATCAAGCCGCTTTTCATAATGCAAATATAAAAATATTCCTACTGGGATAAGAAGCAAACACCAAATAAGTGGGGTTAGGTCTTGGGTTATAAAAGATGCCCCTAGCATTAGCGCACAAAAAATTGCTATTAGGGTCCACCACGGAGTATAAGAGCTCTTTATATCAAATCTCTTGCAGCAGACAAAACAAAGAGGCTTGCGTGATGTCCGAACTTTTCCTCTCTTTGAAAAGGAGGTAACAATATCACGGTGTTGTTCTTGGCGTGGTTTGATGTACTCACAACACTGGTAACAATAAGGCATAAACTATATCTCCAATATCTAAGAGAATTCATCAATCACTAAGCAATAAGTCTAATCTCTTTTAAATATATTTTCAATTTCCCCGGAGGGGTCCTCATTGTACAGGCTACCGCCATTCGTCAACCTAATCCTCGCGTTCCGCTTCTGTCCAAGTTGACTTTTTCATGTCAGCAGCCTGCCTTCGGGCTTTCACCTTGTTTTCGCCCTCCGGGGAAATGTGCTTTTTTAATTAATGAGGAGAAGATGATGTCTAATGAAAAAATTTGCGATCAATGCGGAGACTTCCTGTGTGGATCAAAGGCTATCAACAAGCAAAACCAACCTTTATGCCATGACTGCAATCAAAAAGAAAAAATTAACGAACTATTCGCGGCTAATGACATTAATTATAAAGTTCCAGATAACTTAAAAATTATTGAACTTAGCCCATCATCTGTCGCAACAGATGCTTTAACCCAATTACTTTATTTGGGGCGTTTTTCCATCCCTATGTGGGGATCAAAGAGATTTCACATTATGAAAGACAATGTCAGCTTTACAGCCAAAGGCAAAAACGGATGGTATATGGTTGTTATTGATTATGACTTCGGCGCAGATGCCTACAAGCTGTCGTTCTCAGATCTTTCATCGTCAGAAAAACTCCAAGAAATAGACAATGTTTATTTCGATGAAGTCGTATCTACAATCAATGATTTTTTGTACACCAAAAATTAAAGCAATTTGTCCCCCCAGGGGGACAACTGACAAACCTTAAAAAAAGAAACATAAGGAAAGCAAAATGAAAACTTTTACCGAATTTGAACAACAACTGGCAAGCTTATTAAATAAAATTGGTATCGGGCCTGATCAGTTACCATGGGTCAAAACGAACTTTATGAATGAAGTAAAGCTGCGCTTTATTAATAACTGCATGGCAGATGCAAACTTATATAATGTTCAACATCCAGCATTAGATTGGAGAGCAATAAGTAAACTTGATCATTTGGCTGAAATCAAAACTCAAGTCAAAGCTCATTTTAAGGATAAAGAAGCATGGAAGCTAACACGACTTAGGGAACTATGCCCTGATGTTGATGTTATAGGGATTTTGAGGGTAGGTAATAAGCGTAACTATTGGATGGACGATATTCGGCAAGATTACACAGTAGAACAAGCGCAACAGAAACTTGAAGCTTACTTAAGCAATAAGTTTAAAATTAAATTATCCGATGACTTAACTGATAACTATAATCTTGTCAGAACTATGGGCCGATTACAGGAATTTTTAAAACTTAGTCTAAACTATGATTTTGTTTTTAATGAAAAAAGTGCTTGGCTTGAAACTGACTTGGCCGAACATCCTGATATCAAGTTCAGATTATTCAAAAATTTTTACTATTTCACCTTTAAAGATCAAAAGATACAGAAACGGCTTGTGGCAGCTTATTTTGAATTCAACCCTGTATCAAAATATTTTAGATATTGAGATTGAGTCCCCCGCGGGGACTTTTACCGTGCGAAAAGGAATGTCGTAGCTTACGACATGACTCTGATCCTGCCCTCCGGTATGGACCACGGGCAGCTCCCCCTTCCATTCTTCCCCCAGGAAGGGCCATACAACCGATCACAAAATATTTTGTAAGTCTTTAAACCGTGGCACCTTGACTCCCTTATATTCTAGCTCTTCAAAGAACATGGCTTTAGGCCGCACAAAAATCGGGTTGCGGCCAAACTCTTCGGAATCATAAATTCCTTGGTAGACTACCATCTCTTCATGCGTTTCACTATCTAAAGCAATATGCAGGATTTTGTAGATATGGCCGTTTTTGTAATGCTGATAATACTCCATTTTCGTAACCTCAAATTATCTTAATGCTGGACTTTTTCAACACAAATAAGCTCTCGTCCGTATAAGCTCACTAGACGTTCTGGCTCGGCAATCAGCTTTTCCTTCTCTTGGCGGCTAAGCGCCTTGATGTAAGCCTCTACTTTCATGGCGATCGACTTATCGATGAATACCTGCCATGCCTGAACTATTTCAACGGGCTTGAAGCTGCGAGTGTACTTGGCACCTTTTCCGGCACAATGGGCCTCATAACGCTTGTTCAGGTCATCAGTATAGCCCGTATAAAGCGCCTTATTTTCACATCTAAGTATATAGACCCAATAAGCCAAATGCAAAATCCAATCATGTTAGGACTTGCAAGGATACAGGCTTGCGCAAATGAACTCAATTTTTTTAAAGACTTTCCTTCCCCCTGGCTTAAACATTGTCGCATTTATTCGCCTTCTATCAAGGGTTAAATGCACTTCAGCCTTTGGCCTTCGCCCTTGATACAAGCCTTCGGTAAATGCAGCTTCGCTTTTTCTTTTTCCTATCCAGGGGAAATGATTTTTTTACAACCAACAAAGGAGAAAGACTATGACGTATTTATATAAGGCATTAACAGGGTTATACCCAATAGAAGTTCAAAGGGCTGATGACTATTTAGGTGAAGCAGATGCACATGACGGGTTTGTTGAGTATTTTTATTCGTACATAGAGTCTCTTAGCGACGAAACCAGATTACTTAATGCGGTTAATCAATTAAGCATAGATATCGTTGCTATGGCTTTTCGCTTTATTGCTGAATGCGCCCATGTACCCCAAATTGCAGATTCTATAAGCGCAAATCAATTCGCTACTAGCTTTGATATCTCTTCAGAAGAAGCAAGCCAAATCTTAAACGCTGTACCTGAAGATCAAAGAAATGATGCTTGGCAATGGGTTTTCAAGCAAACCGATAGCTATCTACTAGACGATGAAAACAACGATACAGAGGAGGAATAAGCCATGGCTAAGAATCTTTTAGACAGTGCAGTATGGCAAAAAGTATCTGTTTTTACTATTTACAAGAAAGATAAACGAGTGGGGGCAATTTTTGCTGAAAGGACCCAAGTAAAAAGCGGTGAATACGCTGGTTGCGATAAAGTGAAATGCTTAGTTCGTTTATATGATACGTCAATAAATAATGCTGTTAGGCCTGCGCCAATTAGGGTAGAGGCATATGCTGTTGGTTATGGCTACGATTTGCTTACCAGTGCAATCGGATGTGCTATGCAAAAAACTATTCATGCAAAGCTTTTCAAAGCTGAAGCCGAAGGCGGCGGAAATCTTGAAGAAGCTTTTAGAAAAATGCGCTATACACTTGATAGAATCATCTAACCCAAGGAGAAACAAAATGTCAGTCTTAAACAAAACAAAATTTTCAGTACTTGCAAGCATTCTGCTTGCAAGCAATTTAACCTATGCTGCCCAAACAGAAAACTTCATTTATAAGGGCAGCAATCCGCAGGGACAAGCTCTTGTCGATAAGGGTTTCTTAAACTCTTTGCCGGGTGATGCAGAAATCATTTTTCTTGTTCCGGCATTCACCTTTACTCAAGAGCAACTTGCCGGTAGCAATAACGTTATTTCAGCTTTAGCAGTCTACTCTCCTAGCGAAGGGGTTATATCAATTCCGAAAGGACTAACTATTCAAGCTTCTGTGATTGCAAGCAAGCTACCACTTGGTAAGGTTGAGAATACTCTGGCAATTGGGTTTAAGTCTTTAAGTGTCAGCGATACACCTAATATGTCCTACCCTATAGGCGGCGATAAAACTGAGCAAGCAACATTTTATGTGGCTTTACCTGACCAATCTGTTATGTGTTTAGATTATTCTAATGCAGAATGCACGCAGTGGTCTTATTTAGGAGGCTCAATAGATCTAAAAATTGATGCATTGCCAAGCCTGCTTTCTAATAAAGGTTATGCTTATGATGGTAAAATTGGCTCTAATTAGACAAATGCGAAACCAAGTCCCTCTAGAGGGACTTGGGCTTATGGCTTAAAAACCCTTTAATTTTGGGGACCAACAATAACATTATTAAGCCAAAACCTACGGTCGTAAGCCCCATCTTTAAAAAAGCGCTTATATAAAGAGGATTTGTCAAAAGAGGATCACCTTGGCTTGGAGTCTTTACAAGATTTGCCAAGTAGCCAGAAGCAATAGCAGCCAAGCCCATAAAGGCTTGCCAAATGCCCATCCCTAACCCTTCTTGCCCTTTGGGCATAAGCACGCCAACCATAGCAAGCGCAATCGGAGAAATAAGCAGTTCACCCATAGCAATAAATACATAGGCGAATACTAACCAGAATGAGCTGACTAGATGCGTGCTTTGATCAGCAAACGAGGTTCCTAAAGCTAATATTAGATAAGCTATACCTATCGCTAATAATGCAAAAGCAAATTTAGCAAAAAGTGAAATATCTTTTTTCTTTTCAGCGCAATACTGCCATAACCAAGTGAAGAAAAAACCTAAAATGATTACAAAGAGCGCATCTAGAGAATAATAACCTGAAGGTGGGATTACCAGCCCTAAAACATGGCGATTAATATTTTGCGAAATAAAGATTGTTAAAAAGGATGGGACAATCATATAGAGAGCCCAAAAAGAGATTGCAAATATACATAATAATAAAAATGTGAGCATTTTTAGTCTTTGAAGCCGATCCTGTTTCTTAGCGGCAACTAAAAGTCCTATGCTTGTTACAGCTACTAATAACATTAAGAATTTGTCATGAAAATTTTCCCTTTTCAAAAGTAAAATCGTACATGCAATAATTAGCATCAAGCTAATAACTAAAAGGCAGGATCGCTTTATCAAAGAGTAATTCAGCTGTGGTTTAATAGAAAATTTAGCTTTAGGCTCAATTACTTTAATGCAATAGAGAAAAATAATCATTCCGATGATTACATTTATAGCCCCAAGCACAAATACCCAAGCATCGTTATCCAATGAAACATAACCTGCAACCAAAGGAGAAACAAGGAAGCCAATGTTATAAATAAGAAAATATAATGTGTATGCGCTATTTCGCAAAGGAGAGTCAGCTGAATAATGTAGCCCTATCAAGGCGTTAGTATTTGGTATGACACAAGCGTTTCCTGTTGCAAAAAATGCAATACCCAAATACATTAAATTTTTAGAAGCTGGCATACTTAAAAGGGTGAAACCCAAAAACACCACTATGTAACCAAGAGTGATTGCTAATATATAGCCAAATTTTTCGCCTAAGTATCCCCCAACAAGTGGGAGTACATAAATAAAAGCAGTCATTGCTGCGTATATTTCGAATGCTCTAGATGGAACAATCTGGAGATTATGTATCAAATATAGGATTAAGAACGATGTTATGCTGCCAAAAGAGAAAGTATAAAATGTTTGGCTAAATGACAGAAACCATAAGGCTTTTGGATGGTGAGCCACATTTAGCTTTTGCATATAAACTCATAACTTAAATAAGGTTAATTTATTGAGTTTAGTTAAGAATACGCCAAAATGCAACAAAATAAAGGAAAGCAGGCATTTTTTAATATAAAATAATTATATTTTTTTATCACCGCCTTGACTTGAATGGGGCGTTGATAGACAATATTTGCGGCGAAAAATCCTGCAGTTAAAATTAACTTTTTGAGCAGAATAATTTGCCTATTTTCATTAACTAAAAAGTATCTCGTAGGAGGCTACAATGAATACATTAGACTTTTTGGAAAATTTTGCCAAGGAAGCACATTATAGTCCTCGAATCACTAAATTGGTCGAAGAGCAGCCAAGTTTTATACAAGAAGCTGTAAGATTTAATGATTCTACTCTTATACAAAATGGTTTTGCAAATGTTGGTTACCTAGCTAATGGTACAACAGCTGTGGAATTATAAGTGCTGAGAGAAGGTAAAGATGGTTCCTTAGTGGTGGTGGGTTTTGGGATTAAGTTCCTTTCCCACCTAACCACTGAAACCAAAACTTACATAACAAATGCTGATAAAGTTTTATATTTAGTTAATGAACCAGCTGCAAAAGAATGGATCCAAAAATATAGTAAAAGTTCAGAGTCTCTTGATGCATTGTACCAGCAGTACTCTTTAAGACGTGAAAGCTATAATGCAATTGCTGAATATGTTTTGCATAATGTTCGCAACAGCCAACATATCTGTGCTGTATTTTATGGCCATCCAGCTGTATTTGCAGACCCCGGCATAAAAGCTGTAATACAAGCAAGAAAAGAGGGTTTTGATGCGAGGATGCTTCCTGCTATATCAGCTGAAGACTGTCTTTTTGCTGACTTGCTCATAAACCCTGGGTCTTGCGGCTGCCAATCTTATGAAGCAACAGATTTCTTAGCTTATCAAAGGTCTTATAACACTGATAGCCACTTAATATTATGGCAAGTCGGCTTTATAGGGACGATTGGTCATCTAAAAGATTATGATAATATTAAAGGTATAGGTTTGCTATTAAAGTATTTAAGCCAGCATTATCCTTTGGACCACAAGGCTATTTTGTACGAAGCCGCTCAATATCCCCATTTGCAGCCTAGAATAGCTGATATTAGATTAGGGCAGCTAGCAGAAGCAGGGCTTACACCGATTACTACTTTATATATTCCGCCGCTGAAAAAGAATCAACCAAAGAGTAACGTTTTAAAGGAGTTAGGTATCCAGCCATCTAGTTCTGGATAGCATGATCTTTCACTTTAATGCTAACACATCCCCTTACAAATGGAGCATCGCTAGCAAACTTCGCACCTTTTAATTTATTTTTCAAGCTTATATTCGTGAATCTTGGATCGAGTTTAGAGATTTCAGTTGTCATCTTAATAATGTGATGGCTGTCCTCTTCATTATGAAAATAATCAAATTCAATCACTTTTGCACAAGCATGCATGATGGTGTCAGAGCAAATGTCATTTGGCTTTTTCCATTCTTGCGCAAAAATTTTCATAATATGCTCTAATTCTCGCATCTCAACCAGGGCGCTAAAGACTTTCCTTGCTTTAGGGGAAAAGATATACGTCGATGGGTATTTCATCGAGTAATATATAGGAAGCTTATCTTTTTCAAAGTTAAAATGTGCTGCATGCATGATCGTGGGATAATATTGTTCAAGCCTATAATACTCAACGTAAGCTTCTTGCAATAGATTCAGCGGAAGCCCATTTTCATTTGTTGCTGGTATATAACCAGGCGCAGCTCCAATCGCAGTAGCATATAAATGTCTTGCTACATCTACTAGGTAGGGGTTTGGCTTAAGACTCCTCCTTTTTTGGATAAGCGAAGAATACATATCGTAAAAAATCCTATTGCGTTGATATTCATAGAAGTTCCAAGCTAATTCATGTAGGTGAAGCTTTAGCTTCATCCAAGCTTCATCATATAGTTTTTCAACCCATTTTTCCGAAAAGAATAAAATACAAGACCTCCATTCACATTTGGCTGCTGGGCTGTTTGCAATTTCTTTAAAGACTTCCGAATGTCCATAGAGTGTTTTAGGCGCAGCTGATTGTATATTAAAATTCCTTTGTAAAGCTCCGTGTAGCTCTGCATCTCCTATGCTTGGGAGCATAAAAGCAGATTTAATACCAGAAACCAATGTTAAAATACCGTTAGGCGCATATACATGAGGATTTTTTCTAGTTAAAACTCTCGAAAAAGGGAAAAAGGATCCTGGCGAGTAAATTAGCCAAGGCATTGCATTTTCCTCGCCTTTTAAATCAATGGTATATTCAATATCTTTTTCAAGTAAAATGCCCATTGGCAAGCTATTCTTAGCATATCCTAAATCTTTTACTAAGTCTTCCATCACTCCTTCGTCAGTAATTTGAAATCCCTCAGCTCCCTCTTCCTTTGGTAAGTAAAAGCTATGAGTGTCAGCGATGACTGTTCCATACGGGTAGTACGCCAAATAGAGTGGAAGATCTTTGCCGGGCTTAAGTTCATCAATAATACTCGCTATTGATGGTGTTACTCTAGCAACTCGATCTCTTATATCTTGCCAATAAACCCGAACTATCCCTTTTTTATTATCATTTTCTTTATACATAAGGTATCTCCTTTTGTATGGATAACGTTCTCTCTTTTTAATGCATCGAAACCGTGCATGGTTGCGTTGCGCCATAATCACGTAATCATTATCTGCTACCTATCTGAAAATAGCAATGGTTTAATTTGAAAACTTAGAATTTTTATCATTTGAAATCTAAGAAGTAAATAACAACAAGGGGATATTAAAATGGTTCAGAGAAAAAGAATGATGACAAAAGTAAAACTTGATTATGATGTTCCAAAAAAAATAGATGCCCGCAAGGTTAGTAAAATAAAGAACTTGCTGGATTTTAATGAAAATTTCCTTGAAGTTAGATATAGCAAAAAGTATAAATTTTTTACCATTTTTTTTAATAATGAAGTGTCAGGCCAAAAGGAAATAGATAGCTTTACTTTATCAAGCACAGGATGCGATCTTAATTTTTTTGAGGAATTTGTGGACTCATGTGTCAATTATCCCTTTGGTGCTTTAATTAATAATGATGACAGTCAAAATACATCATTTTGCTGCTTACTGACTGATGAAGAAGTTGTCAATAAATCAAAGCAATTGTTTAACGAGCTGAGAAAGGTTGTTACCAAACAACAGCAGTTGCAAAAATTTATTACCGATACACAAAAGAAATTAAAAGCTACATTGTTGAGCCAGATTCAAAATAGTAAAAGCTATACGCCTACAAATGACTTGGCGCCTTGCTTTGTACATTAAGCAAGAAGGCCAAGGCGAATAAAGCGTTTCTCGGAGAGAGGGGGTCATTGCTGTGAAGCAAAGAAACAGTTTATTCAAGGTTCTGCATTCTCCCGTGATCCTTTGAATAAGCAAAAAGCTCAAGGAAGAGTTCTGGTGTAGTATGCCAGTTAAACTTCTCGCAAGAGGGGATTAGCCAGCATTAAGGATAAAATGCTGGCTCCTTTTTAATGGATCTTAATAATTAAAATGAAATGCTGCTTGACATTTAATCATATTTAATATATTATTCTTGCTCAACACGCTATAAAAACAAGATTTTTGTTCAGTGTGTTAATAGGAGCCACACCAACCCTTTAATCTAGTGGCAGATCGTTTAGAATAGGGGTTTTCCTGAGATAGCGCTATACGCCTATCATCAAGACCAAAAGGTCTTTCCTGAGTGTTCGCTATACGCAGCACATCTCCAAGTTATTTGGATTATATTCTTGCCGTTCGAGCTTAAAAGCTGGGGCTAGTTACAAATTTTAAAAATGGAGATTCCAATGACAACAGAACAAACTTCGGCATTAACAGCTGATCAATTTATGAGAAAGCCAGAGGTTCAATTGATAACAACACTTAGCGATTCAACCATCAGAAAGTTGGAGCTAGAGGGGCAATTTCCCAAACGTCGACTGATCGGTAAAAGGGTTGTGGGTTGGTATCGCAATCAAGTGTTACATTGGCTGGCAACAAGGGAGGTTATCGAAGTACACTAATAAAAAATAGCATCACTGGGGCCGGTATGGCCCCTTTTTTTTGCTTAAATTGATAATCTAACTCTTTAGATTTAATGCAGCCTAGTTATTTCTAATAAATTAATCTGTATGCTAGCTTGTATGCTAGAAATTTAAATAGGAGGGGGTTTCAAAAATAACAAAACGGCGTAAGCCTTGAAAAATATGGTGCTGGCTGCAGGAATCGAACTCGCGACCTACTGATTACAAATCAGTTGCTCTACCGACTGAGCTAAGCCAGCACAAGGAGGGCTATTATAACGATTTTTGAATAAAATACAAGAGCCTTCCCTATTTTAAAGCCTTGCGCTTGGATCGTATTGATTATGTTTTGCCGTTTGAAACACCTCTTTGGCAACTAAAACAGCATTGACCGCAGTGGGGAAGCCAGCATAAATTCCTGATGCGCTTTCAGTTGAGGCGAGCAGCTTTGCGGAATGAGAGCTGCGATAATTGCAAGTTCGCGGGTTTTTAAATCCAACACCGGGTTTTGCATAATATCGCCAAACACCCATTCAATTGTGATATTGGCCATTTTCGGGGCTATACTTCCTATCGCATTTATAATGGCCTCACCACTATGGGCCGCCAAGAAGTTTGGTTAAGAGCTCTAGTCCTTTTGCGTAGGCTGTTTCCATTTTTTTCTCCTTTTGGTTAAGTTCAGGTATAATTTTAAATAGAAATATGAACTTGCAAAATCCGGAAGAATACCGGATAAGGCCTTAGGATGATTATCAATCCCGATACGCATATTTTTCTGACCTCGAGTGCTGAGGTGGATGAATTGATTAAACCGCTCAAGGAGTATTTCGGTCTGACTAGTTTTGTGTATCAGCGTAATTTTAATGATGGCTCGGAAATCCGGCTGTCCAACCAGCCGGAATGGATACATTATTTTTATGAGCAGGGATTATATGAAAAGAGCATGTTTGAAACGCATCCTTCTGAGTTTAAAAAAAAGCGCATTGTGTGGGCCGGACTTTCTGTGCATCAGCCCATTTTAGAAAAGGCGCGCGAATTTAATATTGATCATGGCATTACTTTTGTGGAACCGCAGGAAGATGGCTGTGAATTTTTCTTTTTAGGAACCAGTGTTGATAAACCGCAGGTTATGAACAAATATTTGAGCCATATCGATTTATTAGAGCGCTTTTTAGATTATTTTCGCGAGAAAGCGCAGCCACTCATTCAGCGGGCTTTAAAAGAGAAAATTATCATTCCCAATAAATTTGAGCGTGCTCCTAAGGGAATCATTTGTAAGGACTTAGATCGCCAGGCTTTTTTAAATTTGTTAAATCCACAGCATTTTTCAACGCGCGAGATGGAATGCATTCGTCTATTAACGAGGGGATACACACAAAAAATGATTGCACAAGAATTGGGAATTTCGCCTCGCACGGTCGAAACCCATTTAGAACATATCAAAGAAAAAACCGATACCCATACCAAAGGGGAATTGGTGAAGTACTTTTTGAAGCTTCCGCTTGCTTAATATCAATCCGGATTTTTTACGGATTTTTTAAATGTTCTTTTTCTCTTAAAATGCGCAGCACAATACGAACAACATTTTAGGGAGAAAAAATGACGCAAGAATTATTTTCATTAACAGGTAAAGTGGCTTTTATCACTGGGGCTTCATCCGGATTGGGGCGTCATTTTGCTTTGACGCTTGCAAAAGCGGGAGCGGATGTGGTGGTGGCTGCGCGTCGCTTAGAGAATTTGGAAGTTTTGGCCGAGGAAATTCGCCCTATCGTAAAGATACACTTGATTACACCGAAGCAGAGTGGGATAGTCTGATTGATACGCACTTAAAAGGCTCATGGCTCGTTTCGTAAAGCGTGGCCAAGCAAATGATTGCACAAAAGGTTTATGGCTCCATCATTAATATTTCTTCGGCTCTAGCACAGCATACGAGGAAAAATAGATTAGTGTATTCTGTTGCGAAAGCAGGCGTGAGCCAAATGACGCGATCATTGGCCCTTGAGCTCGCCGAGCAGCACATTCGCGTGAATGCTATTGCACCGGGGTGGTTTGTGACGGATTTTAATCGCGATCTCTTGGCCAGTGTAGCCGGGCAGGAAATCAAAAGCCGTATTCCTTTAGGGCAAACAGGTGAACTTCAAGAATTAGAAGGCCCTTTATTATTGCTTGCTTCTAATGCTTCATCCTTTATGACGGGCAGTATTTTAGCCGTAGATGGCGGCTATGCAACCAACCAAATTTAAGAGGATTGAATTCCGTTTTTGGGAATCGCAAAAAGCCCAAAAAAACCGGCAATTTTTTATTGTGACAGAAGGTTTGGATATAGCAAAGAAGTCAGCCGATAAGCCGGGTTCTGTCGTGGACAATCATTCCTCTAGGCCTTGAATCACTCCAAGGCTCAAGCAACCTACCCGAACCCATTGCGAGTCACAATGTAAGGGTTCCTATTTGGTCTTGCTTCAAGCGGGGTTTGCCGTGCCGCACCTGTTACCAGTTGCGCGGTGTGCTCTTACCACACCATTTCACCCTTACCAATAAATTGGCGGTATCTTTCTGTTGCACTTTCCATAGACTCACGTCTTCCAGTTATTATCTGGCGCTTTGACTCGTGAAGCCCGGACTTTCCTCCCTCTTACGAGAGCGATTGTCTGGCCAACTTCAAAGACATTCTAATACAAAGAGGTTTATGATACAATTATTTTCTTATGAAAACCAATACGTTCGATGTCATTATTGTAGGGGGAGGTCATGCCGGCACAGAGGCGGCAGGCGCTGCTGCGCGCATGGGATGTAATACATTATTATTGACGCATAATATTGAAACTTTGGGGCAGATGTCGTGTAACCCTGCTTTTGGCGGAATTGGCAAAGGTCATTTGGTCAAAGAAATTGATGCTTTGGGCGGATTAATGGCTGAGGCCGTGGATGAAGCGGCTATTCAAATTCGGATCTTAAATGCAAGTAAAGGTCCTGCGGTACGGGCAACGCGAGCACAGGCAGACCGCTCATTGTATAAAGCTGCGATTCGTAAGCGCTTGGAGAACTATCCCAACCTCACCATTTTTCAACAGGCGGTGGATGATTTAATTGTTGAAAGTAACGTTATCAAAGGTGTGGTCACGCAAATGGGTTTAAAGTTTTATGCCCGGGCGGTGGTTTTAACAACAGGTACTTTTTTAGGGGGAAAAATCCACATTGGCATGAATAATTATGCCGGGGGGCGTGCTGGAGACCCGCCTTCGATTGCTTTGGCCAATCGTTTACGTGAACTTCCCTTTCGTGTCGGACGCTTAAAAACCGGGACGCCCCCAAGAATTGACGCGCGAACTGTTAATTTTGAAGGCTTATCAGTACAACATAGTGATGATCCATTACCCGTATTTTCGTTTATGCAAACGGCTGCAAACCATCCACGTCAAATTCCTTGCTATATTACCCATACCAATGAAAAAACTCATGAGATTATTCGTCAGAATTTGCATCTTTCGCCTATGTATGCCGGCGTGATTGAAGGGATTGGCCCGCGCTATTGTCCCTCGATTGAAGATAAGGTCGTACGTTTTGCGGAAAAAGAACGACACCAAATTTTTATTGAACCAGAAGGCCTAGAGACTAATGAACTTTATCCCAATGGGATTTCAACGAGTTTACCTTTTGAGGTGCAAATTGAAATTGTACACTCGATGAAAGGTTTTGAAAACGCGCATATTACACGCCCTGCATATGCAATTGAATATGACTTTTTTGATCCACGCGATTTAAAACCTTCACTTGAAACCAAGGTGATTTCAGGTCTATTTTTTGCTGGGCAAATTAATGGGACGACAGGCTATGAAGAAGCTGGGGCACAAGGAGTTTTAGCTGGCCTCAATGCAGCATTGTTGGTGCAAGAAAAGGAAGCCTGGAACCCAAAACGACATGAAGCCTATATCGGTGTTTTGGTGGATGACTTAATTACACTAGGTACCTCTGAACCTTATCGCATGTTTACCAGTCGTGCTGAATATCGCTTGCAATTACGTGAAGATAATGCAGATGCGCGGCTTACTGAAATCGGTCATAAATTAGGGCTAATCAATGAAGAACGCTGGCGGGCTTTTAATGAAAAAATGGAAGCCATAACGGTAGAAACTGAGCGCCTAAAAAATTGGGTAATTCAACCAGATCATTCAATTGCCTTATCTTTAAAAGAGCGAGGCTTAGAATTTGTACGCGAATATCGAGCGTTGGAATTGCTCAAACGGCCGGAAGTGAGCCATACTGATGTCGAAACTTTCGAACAAGTGGCGATCGAAGTAAAGTACGCGGGCTATATCAATCGCCAACGTGAAGAAATTGAGAAACATAAACGCAATGAAGATCTCGTCATTCCTGCTAATATCGATTATAATCAAGTCGAAAGCCTCTCTTTAGAGGTGCGACAGAAGCTCTTGACCGTGAAACCCGCAACCATTGGTCAGGCATCGCGGATTCCAGGGATGACTCCTGCAGGAATCTCCTTGTTACTTATTCATCTTAAAAAGAAGCGGGCATAGGAGCATACCATGAAAATTGATATTGGTTTAACAGATACAGAGCGGACCGAAATTGCAGAAGGGCTTACCTGCTTATTGGCAGATACCTATACACTTTATTTGAAAACGCATAATTTTCATTGGAATGTAACAGGCCCGCATTTTAATAGTTTGCATTTACTTTTTGAAACGCAATATACCGAATTGTGGAATGCTGTTGATGTGCTGGCAGAGCGTATCCGCGCTTTGGGTGTCTTTGTTCCAGCAAGCTATGCAGAGTTTTCTAAACTCACTAGCATTCAGGAAGAAACCGGACATCCCTCTTGGGACAATATGGTGAAGCAGTTAGTGGAAGGCCATCAAGCTGTAGTACGTACTGCGCGCCAGATTTTGCCTTTAGCAGCTGAAGCGGAAGACGAGGTTACCGTGAGTATGTTGTCTGACCGTATGGAAGTTCACGAAAAATCAGCGTGGATGTTGCGTTCACTCTTGGGTTAAATGAACATCTTAATTGCTAATTTTGGCAACGATTCAATCGCTTTGATTGCTTGGATGTACGCGCAAAAAATGCGGGATGTACAAGTGATTTCTGTGGATACAGGTATTGCTCATCCAGATTGGCAAAAGCGTGTGGATCAAGCCGAAGCATGGGTAAAATTCCTCGAGTTTGGGTGGGTTCGCTTGACTGCCAAGCCTGATTTTGCGGGTTTGGTCAAAGCGCAGGGAGAATATCCCACAGCTAAATTTCAATGGTGTGCTACTTTTTTAAAGGGCGAAACTATTCGTCGCTATTTGGATCAGGTAGATTCTTTAAAAGAAGCCGAAATTTGGATTGCAGGCGCTCATCCAGAAGCAAAACGCGAAGGTGCTGAAGAATTTGGCGATCGATTAATTCATTATCCTTTTCATGATACTTCGAAAAAAAGTTTACAAGACTGGTTAGCGAAAACGCCTTTTACGTGGATATTGCATCACAGTTTGGAATGTGATCCTTGTGTGCGCGATAATAGCAAAAGTAAAGGTTGTGGATCATTTTATGGATGTGGCACATGAAATTAGTATGGCATGAAAAACTAGCGGTTTGGGTATTGAGAGGACTGGGGCATCTCTCGCTCAAAAATTTATATCGCTTTGCTTGCTTTATTTATTGGGTGACAAAACCTTTTCCCTTACGTGTGAAAGATACCATTACCCGTAATATAGAGCGTTGTTTGCCACAATTATCGTTTGCAGAGCAAAAAAGCTTAGCAGATAAAACGCTATTTCACACTTTTTGGCGTATTGTGGAGATGCCGTTTTTTTGGTTTAGTTCAAAAAAGAGTTTAGGTAAAGTATCGTTAAAAATTACCGATGAGGATCAATTCCAAGCTGAATTTGGCGAAGGTAAAGGGGCGATTGTGATTACCGCTCATTTTGGTGCCTGGGAGATGGTGAATGCCTACATGGGGCCCCGTTATCCTTGCGTTACGCTTTATAAACCTTTAAAACATGCCTATCAAGAAGAGTTAGTGCGTATTGCGCGAGAACGTTATGGTGTGGAGTTTTTTGAAGTATCGATGGCCGGAGTGAAAAAAGTTTTTGAATCGCTAAAGGCAGGGAAATGTTTAGGCATTATGTCTGATCATGATCCGGGCGAAAATGGCGGGATTATGGCGCCGTTTTTTGGCATTCCCGCCAATACTATGGTCTTGCCTATTAAACTCATTCAAAAGAGTGAAGCTCCGGTTTACACTTTATCAGCTGAGCGTTTGCCAAAAGGCAGAGGCTTCCATTTACGCTTTAAAAAAATTGAAGGCTTGCGTGGCATTTCCGTTGAGGAAGCCACGGCACGGATGAATCAAGCCATTGCCGATATTGCAATGCAAGCACCCGAGCAATATGAGTGGTCGTATAAGCGGTTTCGGCGAGTGGCGGGGTTTTATTAATTGTTTATTGACGATTTTTGCAAGTAATTTGAATCAGCCAATGCCAGTATGCTGCTGGAGGATGAGAGTAAACAACGAGATCGAACGTTTCAAATGGTTCACGCAGAGATCAATGACTGTTTTGGTTTGCTTTCTTTTAAGCTATTATCGCGTCAGGATTAGGAGGCATAAAGTATTCAAAGGTTTGGCTAAAATAAAAGAGGCAAGAATTAAACAGGCTGATTTTTTGGATTTAAGATTCACCTAGTGGTGAATAAAAATGGGGAGTTAGATAGTGTCGTTTCCAGGCAAATATGCAGAGAGTGAGGTAAATATTTGCCCTTGAGAGTACAATTTTGTAATATGGTGCTAGTTATTGTGTTTGTAAAGAGGTAGGTAAAATGGTACATCTAATTTTTAGAAAAATACCTTTACATTACAAAACTGGAATAAGCGGTTTTTCTTCTCGATGTATTATTGCATTTGTGCAAGTTATATCAATACCTCTCATCTTGAAGGCAATTGGAGTGAATGACTATGCCGTTTTTACCATTTTATGTAATTTAATAGTTTGGTTTAATTTGCTAGATTATGGTTTGGGTTATCTAATCCAAAATAAACTTGCCTCTTTTCATGAAGAGGCCAAGAAAAAAGAGTTTGTCATAAAAGCATTGCAAATGATTTTTATAGTGTTTCTTTTAAATATTCTGATTGTAATATTATTCGCACATATAGTGCAGCTATTTATTTTAAAAAATTTCCCCGGGGTATCTCAATATATTGTCCTTTTTGTAGGCTCAATTTATGCCATTAGTATTTCATTTTCGATTGCAGGAAGGTTCTTTTTTTCAAAACATCAAGGAATGAAGGTTTATAATTATCAGTCAATCATTTGGCTTTTGATCTTGTTAGGCATTTTGATCTTGACGCATCTTAAAATATCAAATTTATACCTTTTTTTAAGTGTATGGCTGTTACCCCAAGCTGGAGGAGCCTTGTATATTTTTATGAGAGCATATGGGTTATTCAATATCAAAACAATATTTACAGGCATTAATTGTCAATTTTTTTTGTTCTGTATCCATTCATTTCGAGAGTCCTCTCCTTTTCTTTTTTACACCGTAATCAACTTAACGATTACAGGGGTTGATTATATTTTAATTGCACATTATTTATTTGCAACAGATGTCATTGTTTATAATACAATTCAAAAAGCGTTTGTATTTTTAAACACAATTCAAACTTCAACTTTAGCGGCATTGTATACACCAATTTCCGAATCTTATCATCAATCTGATTCAGAAGAGCTTCTATTAAATACAAAAAGAGCATTAAAAAGTTTTTATTATACAATAGGTATATTGTTTTGTATGTCGGCAATCTTTATTTTATTTAAAGGAAGTGTATCCAAGTTGATTTTAAATGGAACAATTGTATTAGAACCACATTTTATTATATTAGCGTTTGTTCTTGCGCTTCTAACTCTTTGGAATAATACTTTTGTCATGTTTTTACAAGCTTGTAATAAATCACAAAAAGTGTTTTTCCCTCAATTACTTCAGGGGGTACTTAATATTTTACTTATAGTTTTTTTGGTAAAAAAACTTGGTTTGAATGGTATTTATTTAGGCTTAATTATAGCACCTCTGCTAACTACAGTTTGGCTATATCCTTTAATTTACAAGAAAATTGCGATGTGTTAATATAAATATTGATATTTCTTAGCTTAAAATTATGTCTTTAACAATATCAGTTGTTATACCAACATGGAATCGTCCGCTACTTTTAGAGCGGGCTTTACAATCTATTAGAAAAGCCAAAAAAAATCATGAAATAGAGGTGATTGTTGTAGATAATGCTTCTAACCCACCTGTGGTCATAAGTGGCTTTGAGGATTTAAATATCAATTTGCTCAGATTAGAGCAAAATTATGGCCCATCAATTGCACGGAATCTGGGAATCCAGAAGGCAAAGTATAATTTAGTTTTTCCTTTAGATGATGATGATGAACTAACGGAAGATGCTTTGGATATATTTTCATGTGAGCAGTCGATAACGTATCTTAATAAGATTCCGGTTGTTTTTTTTGCATGTACGACCTCAAAACTACAACAAAATATAGAAATTTATGATTTGGAAGATTATATTAATGATCCGCCTCAAGAGGTTAAACCTCTCATTAATAAATTCCTTTTTTTAAAAAAGGGATTAGCCTATCCTAATTTTAGAATAGGTGCAGAGAGTTTATTGTGGTTACGAGTGGCTAAAGAATTTGATATAATTACTATTGATCAGGTTGTGACAACAGTTCATCACGATGCTCAATTGCGTTTGACAGACACAAAAAATCAAATAGATCGAGCTTCAGAATATATGGATTTCCAAAAAGAGGCGATATTACTTTTAATGGACAAGAGGAAGAAGTTTTTGGAGTTTTACCAGAAGAAAATTTTAGGTTATCTGACTTATGCAGTTTTATCAAAAAGAAAGCTCGAAGCTTTAAAATTTTTAAGAGGAAAAAGTGTAAGAAGAGATGTCCCAATTCGAGGAATGTTTTTATTTTTGATACCCTCTTATTTGTGTATCAAGCTTTTTTGTCTTTATCGGGGGTGGGGTAAATATAGGCTGTAGTATGAATGTCAATGAAATTCAAAAGAAAGATTATTTTTTAACGAAGTTCGTAGTTGTATTTTTATTTTTTTTGCAGTCTTACTATTTTTATCAATTTGGGATAGCACCATTTCCGATAATTGGAGTCTTACTTTTAATCGTATTGTTTATTCTATATCAAAATTGGCATATTCCTTCTTCTTTTTTAAAATATTTTATAATAGTGCTTATGCTGATGGTATTATCTGTATTTGGGACATTCTTATTAAATAATGATAGTGTAATGCTCCCAACATTATTGTTTACTCAAGTTGGTTTTTTTCTGGTCGCATTAACTGTTGTATTAATTGGGTCAACTTTTAGAAGGAATGACCTTGATAGGATTTGTTATTTTTTACTTATCCTTCAAGTGTTCTTTTTTTATATTCAGTTTTTTTCCTATCATTTAGTTCATCTACGATTGGATTTTTTAGCACCAGTAACAGGAGAGATACAGAGAAATTTTAATGGAAGAGGTCTCTTTCGAGGCTCAGGACTTTTTAACGAACCAGCTACGTATAGTCAATGTATTTCTATGTTAATTCTGCTTTCGCTAAATCAGATAATAAGCAAGAATAAAATCGCAGTTTTTTTAATAGCATTAGCTAGTATTTATTTATCTTTATCGCTATTAGGTTTTTTCGAAGCAACTGCAATATTAATTCTGTATCTTATACGTTTAAAAATTAAAATTCCGTTGTGGTGTTACACGTTGGTTTCCATTTTATTTATTTTTGGTTTATCATATATTTTTTATAACTATGCTTCTGATATAGCGTTAATATTTTCAGTGTCTCAAAAATTTTCTTCATCGGGAGGGTTGGATGGTCGAGCGGCGAGTCTGATGAATTATTCATCCTGGGTTTTTTCTGCAGAATCGCTGCTTTTTGGCCCTATCTTGTTGACGGGGGTGAATGTGCTCACGCCAATAGGTAGTTCATTCGCGTTATTAATTGCATCTTTCGGTTTGATTGGAGGCTGTTTTTATTTTTTTTATATTTTAAAGCAAATCCAAAAACTAGAAGATTATTTATTGTTTTTCATTCTTATTGTGAATGCACCCCTTATACAATATCCAATTTCTGCGGTGGTATTAGCAAGCATTTTGTTCAAAGCGAAAAAAAAGTCAAATAATTTATTAAATATAAATGGCCCTATCATAAATGAGAAGATTGGCTTGGAAACAAAGTAGGTATGAAAAAGATAAAATTAGTCCATATTATTACGGGACTGCATCAAGGAGGGGCGGAAGCCGTTTTATACCGTGTTTTAAGTCAGCTTGATCAAAATAAATATGATATAACCGTAGTTTCACTCAAGAGCCAAGGTATATACTCAGGCAAAATAGAAAGTTTGGGAGTTCGCGTGGTTCATTTGCATATGAATAAATGGAATGTCCCCATCACTATTTTTAAACTGTATTGTCTAATAAAGCAACTAAAACCTGATATTTTACAAACATGGATGTATCATGCAAATTTTTTCGGAAGTATGATAGGAAAATTACTTAAGTGTCCGTTTATTGTTTGGAATGTGAGAAATACAGGCAAGAAGCTCAAATTTATGACACGCATGATTAATAAGAGTTGTGCACAACTTTCACGTTATATTCCAACTTGTATTGTTTATTGTGCTTTAGACGCACAACGATATCAAGAAAGCTTAGGTTATGATGTAAATAAAAGTCATTATATTCCCAATGGTTATGATATAATACTTTTTAAGCCTCAAGAGAAGCGTAGTATTAGAAAGCAATTAAATTTACCTACTGATAAAGTCCTTTTTGGGGGTCTGGGGCGAAATCATGTGGATAAAGATTTTATTAATTTTATTGATGCAGCTGAAAAAATAATACAACAACATGTCGACGCTAGATTTGTATTATGTGGAAAAGGGTTGCAATCACTGTATTCTTCGATAAGGGTTAAAAAATTAGAGCAGTATTTTTTTCTTTTGCCTGCAACAGAGCAGCCACAACAGTATCTTGCTTGTTTAGATTTTTTTGTTTTATCATCAGATACGGAGGCTTTTCCCAATGTCGTCGCCGAAGCAATGGCTTGTGATATACCCTGTGTAGTGACGGATGTGGGAGATGCGGCGTATATTGTAGGAGATACCGGCTTGGTTGTTCCACCTAGAAATTCTGAGGCTTTAGCACAAGCATGCTTAAAAATGATAGCCCTGTCTTCTGCGGAACATATGGCTTTAGGCCAAAAAGCACGAGTCAGAATTATAGAGCATTTTAGTCTGGAGAAAATGGTTGGGCAATATGAGGCTTTATATCAGAGAGTATTGGAGCAAAAATAATGTGTCGCATTACAGGGATTGCCTTTAACAATAAGCATTTTTCAGCCATCGATTTGATGACTGATTCGCTTACACATGGTGGACCAGATGATCGCGGAGTTTGGCATGACGAACAAGTTGTCTTAGGGCATCGTAGGCTTGCTATTATTGATTTGTCCCCTTTAGGGCATCAGCCTATGTTAAGTGGTTCAGGGCGATATGTCATTGTATTTAATGGGGAAATTTACAATTTTAAAATTTTACGGGCAGACTTAGAGCAAAAAAATATACAATTTAAAGGGCATTCTGATACTGAGGTTATCCTTGCTGCGGTAGAGACTTGGGGTTTTTTTGAAACTTTGCAAAAATTAAATGGAATGTTTGCAATTGCCTTGTGGGATCGACAAGAGAAAAAAATTTACCTGGCTAGGGATCGTTTTGGGGAAAAGCCCTTGTATTATGGCATCATTAATGGAGCACTTGTCTTTGCCTCAGAATTAAAAGCAATTTGTTTATACCCCGAGTTTAAGAAACAAATTAACATGCAGGCGGTACAATTACTTTTGCGGTATGCTTATATTCAAGCTCCACACTCAATATATGAGAATATTTTTAAGCTTGAATCAGGTCATTATCTTGTTGTTGATGAACAGCTAAAGATTCGAAAACACTGCTATTGGTCAGCCGTAGATACTGCCTTAAATGCGAAGGTACAAGGGCACAATTTATCTTTTAATGAGGCGGTAGACGAGCTTGAAGAAAGGTTGTTAGAGTCTGTTAAAATGCGTTGTATTAGTGATGTTCCTTTGGGGGCATTTTTATCTGGGGGGGTGGATTCTTCTACCATTGTTGCGCTGATGCAAAAAAATTCTAAGCGCCCAGTTAAAACATTCAGTATCGGCTTTGATCATAAAGAATATGATGAAGCACCCTTTGCCAAAGCAGTTGCAAAGCATTTAGGTACAGAACATCATGAGTTTTATGTGACCGAGCAAGATGCGTTGGATGTTATTCCACAACTTGCACAAATTTACGATGAACCATTTGCTGATTCATCACAAATTCCAACTTTCTTGGTAAGTAAACTCGCAAGACAGCATGTGACAGTGGTATTGTCAGGAGATGCAGGGGATGAGCTGTTTGGTGGTTATGGCCGTTATTTTACCCATCAAAAATTTAAGCGGCTCTATAATGCTCCGTACCTGGCAAGAATATTTATTGCAAGCTTAGTAAGACATTTCCCTTGGCAATTGGTTGGAGAAAGTAAACAACGCGCTAAGAAATTGGCTTGGATGCTTGAGAATGCCGATAAAGCAGGTACGATGTATAAGACATTGATTTCGCAAAACTATATAGCTGATGCATATTTAAGAAATCAATCCGTACACACCATGGATTTTTTGAACTATCAGAAGCTCAATGAAGTTGAGCATATGATGCTTTGGGATACTATTAGTTATTTACCCGGAGATATTCTGACTAAAGTGGATCGAGCGAGTATGGCGGTGAGTTTGGAAACACGCATTCCCATGTTAGATCATGACTTATTTGCATTTGTATGGTCTTTACCTACTGAATATAAGGTGAAAGAGAATAAAGGTAAAATGATTTTGAAAGAGCTACTATATCGTTATGTTCCAAAAGAATTGATTGATCGCCCTAAAGTGGGATTTGGTATTCCAATTCATGCTTGGTTACGTGGTACTTTAAGGGGGTGGGGGCAGGATTTGATTGCAGATGCAAAAATTGGTGGAATCATCAATGGGTCTGCATTAGAACAGACTTGGATACGTCATCTTAAGGGAGAAAATTTTGGCCATCTCTTATGGAATATTTTGATGTTTCAGGAATGGATGAATCAAGAGTGAAAAAGATCGTTATTTTCGCAAGCTATGCGCCTTCTCTGCTTCTTTTTAGGGCACACTTGATACGGTCTTTTTTAAACAATGGTTGTCAAGTATCAATTTTAGCGCCATCTATCACTTTAACGGAAGACTTTATAGCTGAATTTAAAGATAAATTTTCACAAGTGAACATTTTATCTATCGAAATGTCATTGCACGGAATAAACCCTCTAAAAGATTTTAATACCATGATAAAGATAAAAAAAATATTTAAAGAAGAGCAGCCAGATATTTTACTGTCTTATACGATTAAACCAGTTATTTACGGGGCAATTGCAGCATCATGGGCAAGAGTGCCTCATGTTTTTGCGATGATTACAGGGTTAGGTACAACTTTTCAGCCAAGAAATTTTAAGGATAGACTTATTTATCGTTTAGTACGAATATTATATCGTTCCGGTTTGAAGCAGTCACAAAAGGTTTTTTTTCAAAATCCGGATGATAAAAAATTATTCGAAAATCTTAACCTTGTTCAGCCAAGAAAAACTTTACAAATCAATGGTTCTGGAGTAGATCTGGAAGAATTTAACATGAACCAGTTACCGCAAAAGCTGAGTTTTATTTTTATTGGGCGTTTATTGGTAGAAAAAGGTGTACAAGAATTTATTCAAGCAGCGCAGAAAATACATTCAAAATATCCTGCAGTGACTTTTCGTGTTATAGGAGATGTCTTTTCCGGGCATCCACGAAGTATTTCCCAAGATGATTTGAATGTTTTGAAGTCAGAGTCATATTTTGACTTTGTCGGCCATGTGTCAGATGTGCGGCATTACATTCAGCAAAGTACAATAATGGTTCTTCCTTCCTATCAAGAAGGGACCCCTCGAGCAGTATTAGAAGCAATGGCTATGGGACGTCCGATTATTACAACAGACGCACCAGGCTGTCGTGAAACAGTGATAGATGGAGTTAATGGTTTTTTGGTTCCGGTTAAAAATGTTGGTGCATTAGTTGAAAAAATGGAATATTTCATTCAAAATCAAGGCAAGTGCGCTAAGATGGGGCTTGCAAGCCGTAAATTGGCCGAAGAAAAATTTGATGTTCATCAAGTAAATAAAGTGATTATTAATACAATTTTGGGAAATAAGGATAATGCATAATCGTAAAATAGCAGTAATTGGTTTAGGCTATGTTGGTTTGCCTGTAGCCGTTGCATTCGCAAAAAAGCAAAAAACCATTGCTTTTGATATTAATAAGACACGGGTTATCGAACTGCAAAGCGGACAAGATCATACAGGGGAGGTGATGAGCAAAGATCTAACGCAAGGCGATTTTCTTTTTACCCATGATAGTGAACATTTAAAACAAGCTGATTTTTTTATTGTTGCCGTTCCGACACCGATTGATGAAGCGAATCAGCCAGATTTAAAACCTTTAATTTCAGCTTCAAAAACAGTCGCACCGCATTTAAAAAAGGGTGATATTGTAGTTTATGAATCCACTGTTTATCCAGGGACGACAGAAGAAGATTGTGTTCCCATTCTGGAGCAATATTCTGGCTTGAAATGTGGCGTTGATTTTTTTGTGGGCTACTCGCCAGAGCGCATTAACCCAGGCGATAAAGAACATACATTTACCAAAATTCGTAAAATTGTTTCCGGGCAAACTCCTGAAGTTCTGGAGGTTGTCGCATCCGTTTATGCAAGTGTAGTCGAGGCCGGGGTTTATAAAGCCTCCAGTATTAAGGTGGCCGAAGCTGCAAAAGTCATTGAAAACACACAACGAGATTTAAACATTGCTTTTGTAAATGAATTAGCGATGATTTTTCATCGTTTAGATATTGATACCAAAGAAGTACTTGCTGCTGCTGGAACCAAATGGAATTTTCTTCCTTTCCGACCTGGTTTGGTTGGTGGTCATTGTATTGGTGTGGATCCGTATTATTTGACCCATAAAGCTGAAGAAGTAGGTTACCATCCGCAGGTGATTTTAGCGGGGCGTAGGGTGAACGACAATATGGGCGCTTATATTGCGCAAGAGACAGTAAAGCTTTTATCGAAAAATGGGATATGCTTACAAGATGCTAAAGTTGGTATTTTAGGGCTGACGTTTAAAGAAAATTGTCCCGATGTTCGTAATACTAAGGTTGTGGATATTGTGCATGAATTGCAAGAATATGGGATGCAGCCTTTAATTCATGACCCCCGTGCAGAAAAATCTGAAGCACTGCGAGAATATGGCCTAACTTTATCTGACCTGAATACATTTAAAAATTTGGATACCATCGTTTTAGCAGTTGCACATCAGGAGTATTTAGCATTTACCTCACAAGATTTTGCTGCAATGTTTAAAACTGAAGTGAAGATCATTATTGATGTTAAAAGTGTTTTGAATCAAGATGATTTTGCGACATACATACTTTGGAGATTATAGTTGATTCAATTTGATAGTATTAAAAAGCAATTATCCAACCACCAATATACTTGGCTTGTGACTGGCGTGGCAGGATTTATTGGTAGCAATTTATTAGAGTTTTTGCTTGATCATAATCAAAAAGTAGTTGGTCTTGATAATTTTGCCAATGGCTATCGTACAAATCTTGAGGCTGTATTGACTTTGCATAACGCCAAACAGAAGGATCCTGATTTGTTTCAATTTATAGAGGGCAGCATTTGTGATTTAGAAACCTGCCAGTATGTATGCAAAGATGTGGATTTTGTGTTGCATCAAGCCGCTTTAGGTAGTGTGCCACGCTCAATTAAAAATCCTTTAGCTAGTCATGATGCTAATGTCACAGGTTTTGTGAATATGCTCATTGCAGCCAAAGACCACCAAGTGAAACGCTTTGTATTTGCATCATCTAGTTCAGTTTATGGGGACTCTCCTTTATTGCCTAAGGTAGAAAGCCATCAAGGTAATCCTTTATCGCCCTATGCAGCAACCAAAATGGCTGATGAATTATATGCCAAAGCCTTTTCGACTGTTTACGATATTCAAACGATAGGGTTGCGTTATTTTAATGTCTTTGGGGCCAGGCAAAATCCAGATAATCCCTATGCAGCGGTTTTGCCCATTTGGATTAAGGCACTTTTGCAAAATGAGCCGGTTTATATTAACGGTGATGGAGAAACTTCACGTGATTTTTGTTATGTAAAAAACGCTATTCAAGCCAATATTTTGGCAGCCTTTGCCGATAAATCGGAAGCTATGAACCAGGTGTATAACATTGCAGTGGGTGACCAAACTACGCTAAACCACGTGTATGCTTTTTTAAAAGAGCTGTTAAATCGCCCTGATCATCAAGCAACTTATCGTGATTTTAGGGCGGGGGATGTGAGGCATTCCCTAGCTGATATTACTAAAGCAAAAACACTTTTAGGTTATGAGCCGCAATACCCTATTTTCGAAGGTTTAAAAGAAGCCATCAGTTGGTATAAAGAAAATGTGGCCTAAATTCTTTAAACGAAGTTTTGATGTTTGTTTATCATTATTATTGGTGGTTTTATTTTCATGGCTGATTGCAATTGTTTGGGGCTTGGTGCGAATTTTTTTGGGTTCCCCTGTAATTTTCAAACAGCCGCGTGTAGGTTATCACGAAAAAATTTTTACCGTTTATAAGTTTCGCACGATGACAGATCAACATGATGCACAAGGACAATTATTAGCGGATGAAATTCGTCTCACCGAATTTGGCCAATTTTTACGAACCGCAAGTTTAGATGAGTTGCCACAATTATTTAATATTCTCAAAGGGGATATGAGCTTTGTGGGGCCACGTCCGCTTTTGGTGGAATATTTACCGTTGTATAATGCTGAACAAAAGCGAAGACATTTAGTGAAGCCCGGAATTACCGGTTGGGCGCAGGTCAATGGGCGAAATGCAATATCATGGCAAAAAAAGTTTAAATTAGATTGCTGGTATGTGGATCATCAATCTTTTGCTTTGGATATGAAAATTTTGTGGATGACCTTTATAAAGGTAGTAAAAAAAGAAGATATTAGTCAGCAAGGACAAGTTACCATGGAAAAATTTACGGGAAATAATTAAATGGCAAAAGATTTTTTACTATTCGGAACTGGAGGACATGCCAAAGTTGTAATGGAATCTATTTTAAGTAATGGTTGCAAAAATATTCAGCTTTTTGATGATAATCCTGCTAAATTTTCACTTTTCTGGCTTGGTTATCAAATTACGGGTGGGCGTTCTGAGCTTATTGCCTTTGGACAAGAAAACCAATATGAAGGCGTGATTGTTACGATTGGTGATAATCAAATCCGTCAAAAAATTTATACCGAATTTGCACATGCAAATTTGGCTTTTGCTTCGGCAATCCATCCAAAAACTGTGATTGCTTCATCTGTGAAGCTAGGAGTGGGGTTAATGATCATGGCGGGTGTTGTCATTAATCCTGATACGACAATTGGCAATAATGTCATTATCAATACCGGAGCTATTATTGAACACGATATCATCATTGGTGATCATGTACATATTGCTCCAAATGCGACTTTATGTGGCGGGGTGCATGTAGGCGAATTGACTTTAATTGGCGCTGGCGCTATTGTGTTGCCCGGAGTTAGAATTGGTAAAGAGTGTATTGTAGGTGCAGGCGCTGTTGTTACCAATGATATTAACGATGGTGACATGGTATTGGGTATTCCTGCTAAGAAAAGAGAAAATTATGTTTAACAAAAAATGGCCCGTTTACGCGCAAGACGAAATCGATGCCGTGACCCAAGTATTAAAATCTGGCAAAGTGAATTATTGGACCGGTGAACAAGGTAAGTTATTTGAAAAAGAATATGCCGAATATTTAGGTGTCAAACATGTTATTGCTGTTGCGAATGGTACAAATGCTTTAGAGCTTTGTTTGCGGGCTCTGGGAGTTGGTTTAGGAGATGAAGTGATTGTTCCCAGCCGTACTTTTATGGCGTCAGCCAGTTGTGTGGTGGAGGTCGGTGCTAAACCTGTGGTTTGCGATATTGATCCTATCACGCAAAATATGACTGTTGAAACGATTAAGCCACATATTACGAGCAAAACCAAAGCGATTATTCCTGTACATTTAGGGGGTTGGCCTTGTGATATGGAAGCCATTATGGCCTTTGCTAAAGAACACAATCTGTATGTTATTGAAGATTGTGCGCAAGCCCATGGTGCCAAAATTAATGGTAAACCTGTAGGTAGTTTTGGGCATATGGCCGCGTTTTCGTTTTGTCAGGATAAAATTATCACTACAATGGGCGAGGGTGGTTTGGTTGCAACTAATAATGAAGATTGGTTTAAAAAAGCCTGGGCTTATAAAGATCATGGCAAAGGCTATGATACGGTTTATAAAAAGCAACATCCTTCCGGGTTTCGCTGGCTTCATGATGCCTTTGGTAGTAATTATCGTATGACTGAAGCACAAGCTGCTGTAGGTCGGTTGCAGTTGAGAAAATTACCAGAATGGCAAAAAGAGCGTGAACACAATGCACATATTTTGAATACTGCATTGCAGGATTGTGCCGCAGTACGTTTATTATCAGTGCCCGCAAATATGACCCATGCTTATTACCGCTATTATATGTTTGTTAAACCTGAAAATCTAAAAGAGGGCTGGACTCGGGACCGCATCATTGCCGAAATTAATAGCCAAGGATTTTGGTGTCAGGTGGGTAGTTGTTCAGAAATTTATTTAGAAGAAGCTTTTGTTAAAGCTGGTTTTGTGCCAAAAGAGCGATTTAAAAATGCTAAAGCATTAGGGGAAACTTCTATTGCTTTGTTGATTGATCCTATTTATAGTGAGTCTGAAATGAAACAACTGAGCCAAACAATAAGAGCAATTTTATTGGAGGCACAAAAATAGAGAGAATATGAAACGCCTTTTGACTTTTGATCGAATTATTCGGGTGATAGCCGATTTAATTATGCTAAATTTTAGCATTTTTTTAGGTGAGCTCATTGCCAAAGTGGCAATCAATGATGTGAGCTTTAGCTTATCAGGGTTTGCGGCTCGCTTGCACTATCACATTATTGGCATATCCTTACTTGATATTTTAGCCATTATTGTTTTTTTTGTGAGTGGCTTCTATACCCGCAGCCGGGGTTATCAAAGTAAATTTAAAGCACTGGTAGTATTTCAAGCAGTTTCAATCACTTATCTTATATTTGGTTTCATTAATTATTTGGGCCATAATGATTTTATTGCACCAGCATCTTTGGTAATAGCATGGATTTTGAGTTTATTTTTCTTAATTTCAGCACGCTTATGGTCAATAATTTGGCGTCGGCTCATTTTAAGAGAGATCGGTAGTAGTTTTAGTCCAACAAAACCTAATGTTAATGAAGTTTTAGTGATTGGAGGTGCTGGTTATATTGGCTCAGCACTTCTGCCGCTTTTAGTTGCGAAAGGCTACACGGTGAGAGTTCTGGATCTTTTTATTTATGGTGATGAGCCTATTAAAGAATATTTAAATCACCCGCAAGTTAAAATCTTCCGTGCTGATTTTCGTCAAATTGATAAAGTAGTTGAAGCTGTCCGTGGTGTTGATCAAGTCGTGCACTTAGGTGCTTTGGTGGGGGATCCCGCTTGTGCTTTGGACGAAGACTTAACCATTGAAATAAATCTCATGGCGACTCGTATGATTGCCGAAGTGTGTAAGGGCTTTGGTGTTGAGAAATTTATTTTTGCAAGTACTTGCTCTGTCTATGGCGCAAGTGATGAAGTTTTAAATGAACATTCAAAGTTAAATCCAGTTTCATTATATGCACGTTCAAAAATTGCCTGTGAAAAAATTTTATTAGAATTGGCAGATCATAATTTCTGCCCTGTCATTTTACGTTTCAGTACCATTTTTGGTTTTTCAGGCCGGACTCGTTTTGATTTGGTAGTGAACTTACTTACGGCAAAAGCCTGTTTTGATAAAAAAATTACGGTGATGGGTGGTGATCAATGGCGTCCATTTTTACATGTTGAAGATGCAGCGCGTTCAATTATGGCGTGTTTACAGGCAGATAAAGTGAACATACGCGAAGAAGTTTTTAATGTGGGCGGAAATAGTCTGAATTACACTTTAATGCAAATGGCAAAATTGATTGCTGGGAAAGTACCTGATGCTGAATTATTAGATTTAGAGAGTAGCCAAGATCGTCGCAATTATCGCGTTGATTTCCTTAAAATTATGAAAATTCTCAAATACACACCCAAATGGACATTGGAAGAGGGGATTGATCAAGTAATTCGAGCGATTCAATCAGGGAAGGTGAAAGACTATAACGAAGCGCAATATAGTAACGTGAAATTTCTGATAGAAATGGGCGCAAAAGATTCTTTATCGGCACAATCCATTACCAAGTTCAACGAATTGCTCAATGATTTTTAGGAAAGGTAATTTTCTACCAGCCAATTGCTAAAGGCAAAGCTGCTTGTAAAGGCTGGAGAAACGGCATTTAGTATGTGTAAGCTTTCATCGTTATTTTCTACAACAAAATCTTGGACAAGCTTATTATTTCGTGTATCTAGAAGCTGGGCACGAATTCCTGGCGTAGACCATTGCTGAAACCCTTTTTTCTTAATAGACTTTACCATACGAGAGGCTTCTTCAACTAAATGAGCTTTACGATATTTTCTCATTTCTTCAAGGGCTAAACTTCTAAAATTAAAAGCATTCTTCCATAATAGCTTGGTTTCTAATCCCATAATTGTAAAGAGTTCAGCGAGTTTGAACCCGTTAAAGCTTTGATAGTTTTCGCGCCAAAAAGCAGGAATGGCCGTGGGGCCAATTTTAAGATGACCATCGGCTGCTAAGGTAAAGTGGACGCCTAAAAAAGGATTGTTCAAGTTGGGGACTGGGTATACATGGGTTCGTAACGGATGATCATCAAAAACATATTTAAGGTAAATACCCTTAAAAGGTAAAATTGTATAGTGCTTTGAGAGATCAAAATCTTTTGCTACTTGATCAGCATATAATCCTGCAGCATTAATGACTTTTTTGGCGTGCAATATTGTATTTTTAGATGTGAGAAGCGTATTTGTTTTAAGATATTTGGCATAGCCTTCTCCAAAATAAAACCTGACACCTTGTGCAACGAGTAGTTGATGTACTTTTTGTGAAACAAGTACAGGGTTAACTGAAGCAGTTGCAGGTGAATAAAGGGCTTGTTGAAAGGTTTTGGCGTTGGGTTCAATTTCTGCTAATTGTTGTTCGTCAATAATATGCGTTTCAACTTGATTAGCGTTGCCGCGACGATGGAGTTCTGCTAAACCTAAGCGTTCAGTTTCATTTTGGGCGATTACGACTTTACCGCATTCCAGTAAAGGAATTTGGTGTTCATGGCAAAACTGCTTCATTAGTTGCGCACCTTGTGCAGTAAATTGTGCTTTCAGGGAATCTGGTGTGTAATAAAAACCCGCGTGAATGACGCCACTATTTCGACCGCTACTATGTTTAGCTACGGTTTCTTCTTTTTCAAGAATAGTAATGCTGCATTCTGGGTGTTTTTGTTTGAGGGTATAAGCAACCGTTAAGCCGATAATCCCTGCACCAATAATTAAGTAGTCACAACTTTTTTTATCTGGCATTTTTCATTTGATATAGATTCATTTAGACATTATGTTACAATCTTGTGAAATTGAGAAGAGATTGATATGAAAAGATTATTTGACATATTTTTTGCCGGCCTGTTTTTGCTGTTTAGTTTTCCTTTATGGCTTTTTGCAGCGGTCCTTATTAAAATTTCTTCTGAAGGCCCAATTTTATTTGTGTCCGAGCGTTGCGGTAAAGACGGCAAGCTTTTCCACTTTTTAAAATTTCGGACCATGAATGTAGGGGCGCCTTTAATGGCAAGCCATGCTATTGATGCGCCGCAATATTTAACGCGGATTGGTAAATTTTTGCGGAAAACGAGTTTAGATGAAATTCCGCAATTGTGGAATGTGATTCGGGGTGATATGAGTTTGGTTGGACCACGCCCGGTCATTCCGCACGAAGCTGATTTGGTTGAAGCTCGTAAAGGGTTAGGCGTAGATAAAGTATTACCTGGCATTACCGGTTGGGCTCAGATTAATGGTCGTGATCATATTAGTGTACCCGAAAAAGTTGCACTTGATTATGAGTATGTGCAGAGACAATCTTTTTGGTTTGATTTAAAAATTGTGTTTATTACCATTTGGAAAGTGCTTTTTGCGCATGATATTAAGCATTGAAAAGACAGCACAATTTTAAATGCCGGTTTTAATGCACAGCGTGTTAAGCTATATTTGCTTTTGTTCAGGCCGCCATTGCTATTTATTCTCTAAATTGCGGCAGCTTGTTATAACTAAATTAAATAGAGCTTGAATTTGTTCATTAGTGAGAGGGCCATTATTTTTAGCGGTCATCTTAGCAATTATCTGAGCCTCACGTTCAGGAGCAAAAATTGGCAAATTAATTTGTTTCTTTGCTTCTCCAACTTGCAATGCAACGGATGCTCGCGCATTGAAGAGCTCTAACAACTGTTCGTCCAAAGTGTCAATTTCTTGGCGTAATTCTGGTAACGTTTTCATAGTGACATCCTTTGTTTCATTGCATGATCCAATTCAACAAGTAATTGTGCCGTTTCTTCCCACGCTAAGCAAGCTTTTTAATGAGTAAGTTTTTAGTTAAAGCAATTTAAACCGAGAACCTTGTAACTCAATTAAGTCTTTTTTCTTTAAACGCGTGAACAGGCGGCTCACTGTTTCTGGAGTTAAATTGAGATAGTTCGCAATATCCACGCGTGACATACTTAATTTAAAAATTTGTAAACGCTGCTGAGTGTCTTGTAAAAAAGCGAGTAAGCGTGCTTCAGCATCTTGATGATATAGCAAGATGCCTCGCTCATTGAGTTTATGACTGGCCAGTTTTAAAAGGTG
>JACCDN010296331.1_pt1 | contig 38963 bp, 32 predicted proteins | sample 7441691 | NCBI WGS metagenome assembly JACCDN01 (sample SAMN15323439, study PRJNA562643) | freshwater metagenome | isolation source: river surface water | place: USA:Blue River Watershed | collected 2017-08-16 | reverse complement strand
TACCGATCTGCACCACGACCGCCAGACTGATGTTGTTGTGGTTGCACATAAGATCTTGCAGGTTGTTCTAGTCTTTGTAGCTGTTTACTTGCTAAAGAAAGATCTTTTACTTTTTCTGTAAGAGGATCAATTACATTTTTTGATTTTTGAACTGATGTAACAGTTGCAAGTGCCCCCATAGCTAACACAAAAGACGACATACGACCTGAGCCATCTGATCTATGTGTACTGTTCGAATCTGAATCTGATGGACAGAAACAATCAGGACCATTAACAGACGGATGTTCTATAAAATTTAAACCCACTAAATGTAATCGGGATACACCACTCGAACAGACAAGATTTACCGCTGCTGCTAACAATGATGCAGAACTGTTACTACACACACCATAACCACCTGCTTGTACACAACCGCTCATGAAAGATGTCAAAAGAAACAATGCGACTTTTTTCATAGCACAATTTACCTTTACAACGTGTTAATAAAATAATGCAGATGAGTATAAATTAAAAAAAGATAATTTGTGAGAAAAACATGTAAAACAGAGGACTTTATACTTTTTTGCTATTCTTTTTTACTTGCGCTGCTTGTGCAAGCGGAGGAAAGGCCGCATTATACAAAGGATCTGTGTTTAAATATACCCCAAAAGACTGTGATGTCTGTGGAGACCGTACGCTGCAGGGCATTAATCTCATCGCTGCTTGTACACATTGTTGCTCTTTAACAAGTTCTTCACTCAATGGACTTTGTTGTACCTGCTCTACCCACGCTCTAATAGTGGCTTGATCAACACTCTGCTTTTTTGCAGCAGCTTGTACTCCACATACACTTACCAACAAAAATACCATACAATTTTTAAGCATATACACTTCTTATTTCTTAATATCTCTAAAACATACTGTTAACGATAATAATTTTTATGTCGCTTGCACACCTTTGGTTGCTTTTTATGCTGAGACATACCTCTCTTATAGCACAGAGGCTGCTTTTCAATAAAAAATGTTTTTTTTGCTTCAAGTTGCTTAAGAGTCTGCGAGGCATGCATAAGGTGAAGCCACATATCAAAAGGCGCATCTTGAGTAGAAGCACAGACCATCCATGGATGTTTGTTCTTATGTGTTTTATCTTTATTACAAGAAGCTGCATAACACCGCTCATTATCAACAGATTTTAAACACTCATAATCACGGTCAGTATACACACCGTCATCACGTTGAAGCTTAGAAAAATGGCGCGCTAGACAGGCAGCATGTGCTATTTGAGCACACTCTTGATCAGCATGACATGTCGTAACAACTGTATCTATAAGACCAGCGTTACTGGTGCAACTGACAATCTTACCTTTATGCTTACATTGTATTTCAGGATAAGGGTACAGAGTATTACACACATCATTATTTTTTGCTCGTGCTAAAGCTTGTATGCCTTTCATATAATTAAAAAGAAAACAAAGCCCCACCACATCAACAGGCTGACCACTGAGTACCGACAACGCAACAGCATCAGCTGTGTTACTTGTATTGATTGTTGCAAGCGTTACGATAAGCCCTAAAAAATAATGCTTCATGACCCACACTCCTTATTAATAAAATTAATGGGAGCAAGTGTACCAGATAGATAAGTGAAAAAAAATTATATTTGTTTCAGAACAAAAGCAGTACAGAAAACATCAATACACTCTTCAGAAGCACCATTTTTAAGAGCACAATCTGCATCATACAAAAACTGATGCGCGCGTTGCAGTTCATCAAGCGAAAATGCTTTCCAATCCCGTTGTAAAAAAGAAAACGGTAATCTAAACGACAGTTGCTGTGCTTGCGTTGCCTTTTCTTGATGACGCAACTGAATAACATAATAGGCACGCCATATTTGGTCAGACCAGAATGATGTCCAAAACACTCCCACATATTCATGCTTAACCGCATTCCATAAAGGAAAAAAGGTATCAGGCCTACGAGCAAAAAATGCTTGTGCTAATGTAAAAAGCGATTCATCCGGTTGTATAATTTTATCGTACCAGGTATTCATAAACTGCTCAGTGTTTTTCCCCAGAACAGCCGCATACCCAGCCATCACATGTTCCTGGTCCCAAGACAGTTGAGCATTTTTTTTGCCCATCACCGATGCTGCTGAAGCACCATAGACAGCTTGTTTAAGTGCTACTTTTTCCGTAGTTGCGAGACTATCAAGTTTGATCATAACCGTAGATTCAACAGTAAAAAGCGGCAAGTCCTTTTCTGGCACAAATAACCACACATGGTGCGGACCTTGATAGGTGGCTAACAGAGTCGCCAGCTTCTTTTTAGTAGCAGCATCATACTCACCAATGGACCCAAACCAACACAACTTCTTTTGACCCAAAAACGTGGTTCGCAATGCAGATTCAAGAGACACCCAAGAAAGCTGGTCGTCAAGACCAAGCAATGTTTTTTGTAGACCCACTTTCTGTTCTAGGACCTGTATAAAAGCCTGACAAAAAAGGGGTGGATACTGTGCAGCGGTTATAACGCCGACACAGACTGTATCAAGAGAAGAAAGTTGTTTAGTAATACTCATAGTAGTACTGAGTCTAACGGTAATGAATAACAAGGTCTAGCGGGATAGTATTAACGTTGTACAGCGGTTAAACCAAGACGGAAGCCTGCTGCTGTTGTCTTTTCTTGTGGCACTGACGTTGTTGTTGCAGGAGTAACTACGTGCTGTTGTGCTGCAAGATCAGTGTTCATCTGCTGAACAATAGTTTTAATTGCTTGCGATGCATACTGGTTCATCTGTTCAAGAGCTGACCACGAAAGTGGCTTTTTCTCACTGGTACCTTGAATTTCAATAATGTTACCCGAACCGGTCATAACAAAATTAAAATCCGCATCAGTTGAACTGTCTTCTTCAAAATCAATATCTAACAGAGCTTGATTATCTTTCCAGCCAACAGACACAGCGCCAATAGTATCTTTGAATAAGTCTTTTTTAAGAAATGCTGCCCATGGACCATTGGCTGCGTAACGCAATGCACAGTAGGCACCATTAAGAGCGGCAGTACGTGTACCACCATCAGCTTGAATAACATCGCAATCGATATAAATCGTACGTTCACCTAATGCAGTTACATCAACCACAGTACGCAAACAACGACCAATAAGACGGGATATTTCTAGCGAGCGACTACTACGTTTCATAACAGCTGCTTCTCTGACAGTACGGACATGTGTTGATGCTGGAAGCATGCTGTATTCGGCTGTTAACCAGCCTTCTTTTTTTCCGCGTAGAAAATGAGGAACGCCCTCTTGCATCGTGACAGTGCACATAACTTTTGTATTGCCCATTTGGAACAACACAGAGCCATCTGCATTACCACATATACCATAAGAGAGCGTAATAGGACGGAGCTGATCCACCTTGCGGCAACCAGCTCTTTCAATAACTAATGCCACCGATTAACTCTCAATAATCTTGAGACGTACACGATCAGTTTCCGCATCGTATTCAACAACTTGTACCTTAAGAGTTGATCCTACTGGATACTCTTTATCAAGATTACGTTGTTTTTCACGAGGGATTGCTGAAACATGAAGAAGACCATCTTTACCAGGAACAAGTTCCACGAAAAGACCGAATTCTGCAATACGTCGCACAATACCATTGAAGATAGTGCCTGGTTGAATAAGACCAGCAAGAGTTTTCACCCACATAACTGCTGATTCCATACCTGCACCCGGTTGGCCGAATATTTTGACTGAACCATCATCTTCAATATCAATTGAAGTGCCAGTTTTATCGATAATTTCACGGATAACTTTACCGCCTGAACCGATGATTGCGCCAATCTTGTCGGTAGGTACTTTAAGAATAGTAACCTGTGGAACAAGAGCAGACAATTCAGCTTTTGGCTTAGACATAACGTGCTTCATCTTAGACAAAATCAAAAGACGAGCATCTTTTGCTTGAGCTAATGCTTTTTCAAACACGCCGCGTGGTAAACCACCTTTATACTTAATATCCATTTGGATAGCAGTAATACCGTTTTGAGTACCAGCTACTTTAAAGTCCATAAGACCAAAAGCATCTTCAAAACCAGTAATATCTGTTAGAACGCTAAAATCACTTGATGGGCTCTTTAAAAGACCCATAGCAATACCTGCAACCATATCTTTTACTGGTACGCCACCGTCAAGGAACGCCATAGTAGAAGAACAAACAGTAGCCATTGAGCTTGAACCGTCAGACTCTAAAATGTCTGAAACTAAACGAATGGTGTAAGGGAATGATTCTTTATCAGGAAGAACATACTTAAAAGCAGATGCTGCTAAATGACCATGCCCAACTTCTCGACGACCTGGACCACGTAACGGCTTAACTTCACCAACTGAGAATGGAGGGAAGTTGTAATGGAGCATAAAAGATCCATCAATATCACCGCCCATAATGTCTTCTATTCTTTGTTCATCTTGACCACTACCAAGCGTTAGCGTAGCTAAACTTTGTGTGCCACCACGAGTAAAGAGCGATGAACCATGCGTACATGGTAATACACCAACTTTAACATCGATATCACGTACGGTAGTAAATGTACGACCATCAACGCGCTTTTTGTCATCGCAGATAGTTTCAGTCATGCGATCTTTAAATTGAGCATCAAAAATAAAATCTATAATGTTCTTAGAGCTGCCAACTTCAGCAAGTTCAGTTGCATGCTTAAGATCGAATTCTTTTTTAAGAGCCTGTACAAACGCATCGCGCGCCGCTTTTTGTGTACCAAAAATGCCTTGTAAGCGATCTGTTGTTAAGAAATGTCTGCTCTTTTCTTCCCATGCATCCCAGTCAATAGACAAGGTAGATACTTCTTTAACAGGGTTGAAATGAGAAACAATTTCTTCTTGCCAGATAACTTGTTCTTTAACAGCTGCATGAGCCAAGAACATTGCTTCGATAAATTCTTGTTCAGAAATTTCGTTTGTTGCGCCTTCTACCATGCAAATACCTTCTTTGGTACCTGCAACGATAATACGTACATCAGACTCAAGGCTTTGTTCGTAAGATGGATTTACCACCCACGCGCCATCAAGTCTACCTACTTCTACTAAACCAATTGATTCAAGAAGAGGAATTTTAGAAACACTTAACGCCAATGATGCGGCTAAACCAGCAATCATGTTAGGCGTGTGTTCTTTATCAACTGAGTACACGTTAATAATAACTTGCACTTGATTGAAGTAATCTTTCGGGAACAACGGTCTGATAGCGCGATCGATCAAACGAGAAGTTAATACTTCTTTATCGCTTGAACGGCCTTCGCGTTTAAAATAACCACCCGGAATTTTACCTGCTGCTGAAAACTGCTCTCTGTACTCTACAGAAAGCGGGAAGAATCCCGGAAAGTCTTTTGAAGGAGACGAAACTGCTGTAGCAAGTAGAACAGTTCCTCCCTTTTGAAACCACGCAGAACCATCCGCTTGCTTTGCAACTTCATTAATTTCTACGCTGTACCCATATTTAGGTAACGTAAATTTATTTTTCGTCATACCTTATCTCACTATCTTATAATGACGCGTCGTCACGTTTTTTTAACTACTTCTTTAAACCAAGTAGTTCTAATACTTTTTTATACGTACCAACGTCTGTTCTTTTCAAATACGCTTGTAAGCGCTTACGCGTAGCAACCTTATGCAAGATTGTACGACGGCAACCTACGTCTTTTTTGTTCTCGTTAATATGCTTAGTCAAACGAGCGATATCTTCGGTTAACAATACGATTTGTACTGCAGATGAACCGGTATCGTTACCGTGTTTTTTTACTTCTTCTAATTTGTTCATAGTTTCTTTATTCCACTAACATTTATGAGTTTTACTGGTAGGCATGAGCGGGATCGAACCGCTGACCCCTGCTACGTCAAAGCAGTGCTCTACCACTGAGCTACACGCCTGCCACCATTATTTACGGTCTTATCTTACCACGTTTTTTGCTCTTTGGCACGCGTTTCTGAGCCACGTAAGCGGTTTTCCTCTTCTTGGGCTTGACGCTCAAGATCAGAAATATCATCACCTAGATATTTTTTTCTATATGATGTTATACCCGTACCGGCTGGAATAAGCTTACCAATGGTCAAGTTTTCTTTTAAGCCATATAAGTGGTCAATCTTACCCGCTACTGCTGCGTCAGCCAAGATACGCGTAGTTTCTTGGAACGATGCTGCAGAGAGGAAGCTTTCCGTGCTTAATGCCGCAGCTTGGATACCCATGAGTACTGGAACCCCAGTAGCCACTTTCTTACCCTGCTTACGAAGAGCTTCGTTAACCATTCTAAAGTGAATCTTATCAATCTTATCGCCAATCAAAAAGTCTGAATCACCTGTTTCTGTGACACGTACTTTGCGCATCATTTGACGAGCAATAATTTCTATATGACGATCGTTAATATCAATTCCCTGTAGACGATAAATTTCTTGAATATGATCAACCAAGTAGCGTTGTAACGCATCAGGTCCAAGAATACGTAAAATATCATGAGGAACTGGATGACCCAAGGTTAATGGATCGCCAGCACGCACAAATTCACCATCTTGCACACTGATTTGTTTACCACGAGGTATCAGACATTCTTGTACTGTTCCACCTGAAGTAACGGTCAGCTTACGCATACCTCTATGAAGACCACCAAAGGCCACGTTACCATCAATATCAGCTAATACTGCTGCATCTTTTGGAGTACGTGCTTCAAAGAGTTCAGAAATACGAGGCAAGCCACCAACGGTAATATCTTTTGTTTTTGATGCTTCACGAGGCATTTTTACCAAAACATCACCAGCTGCTATTTTTTGCCCTGGTTCTACCATTAAGATAGCGCCGGTTGGCAAGTAATAGTGAGCTATTTCAGCACCATCTGCATCAAAAATACCAATTGCTGGCTGAAGCTTATCGCTCTTATGAGCCAGAATACTTTTTGATGAAGTTTTAGACTGAATATCAAATTCTTCATGAATAGTAATGTTGTTAATTAAATCAACATATTCAACTGAACCAGGTTTTTCTGTAACGATAACCTGTGCACCAGCATCCCATTCAGCAAGCTTTTCGCCCTTGGTTACTTTTTGACCATCTTTCACTAACAAGTAGGTACCGTACTCAAGAATTGCGCCTTGTAGTTCACGTCCATCTTCTGATTTGATACTCAATTCAGCTTTACGGCTTAAGACTACTTCACGATCTTCTTTGTCAGTAATAGAACGAACACGACGTAACTCAACGATACCGTCATATTTTGCTTCTACCATAGACTGAGCAGCTTCACCACTTGCAGTACCACCGATATGGAATGTTCTCATAGTCAGCTGTGTTCCAGGTTCACCAATAGATTGCGCTGCAATAATACCCGCTGTTGTACCGATATCAATCATATGGCCACGGCTTAAATCGAAGCCGTAACATTTCTGACAGATACCCCGTTTTGCCTGACACATTAATGGTGAGCGAACTAAGATTTCTGCTACAGCAGCGTTTTCGATTCTTTCAGTATCAGCACGAGTAATTGCATTACCTTGAGGTATCAACAATTCACCGGTGATAGAATCTTTAATATCTGCTGCCGCAACACGACCGTACACACGTGACTTCAATGGATAGACCACTTCACCTGACTCTTTTAAGTCAGTTAAAGAAATATAACCCAATGTTTTACAATCATGTGTTGTAACAACCATGTCTTGCGCAACGTCAACTAAACGACGAGTGAGGTAACCTGAGTTTGCTGTTTTAAGCGCGGTATCCGCCTGACCTTTACGAGCACCATGTGTAGAAATAAAGTATTCAAACACATTCAAGCCTTCAGTAAAGTTACTCTTTACCGGAGTTTCGATAATGTCACCCGTTGGTGTGGACATCAAACCTCGCATACCAATTAACTGTCTGATCTGATCTTTAGAACCTTTAGCCCCAGAGAACATGATCATGTACACAGAGTTGAAAGGCTTATCGTCCTTATCAACGTTTTGGTACGCAGCAGCATCTTGTTCTTCAAACACTCGAACCATTTCATTGGTTACTTGAGAGTTTGCATGGAACCAAGTACTAATAACTTTGTTCTTACGTTCACCGTTAGTGATAACACCGTCTTGATACAACTTTTCAACTTTAGCGATTTCTTTTTCAGCTTTCTTAAGGATTGAACCTTTTTCAGAAAGAGCAAAGAGATCGTTAAGTCCGCAAGAAGTACCACTTTGTGTAGAATAGTAGAAACCAAGTTTCTTGATTCTATCTAAACATATAACGGTCTTTTCTTGGCCAAACGTATAGTAAATTTGTTCGATTAATTTCTTTAAATCGTTTTTCTTTAATATTTTATTGATCAAATTAAAATCCACACCTTCTGGCAATGCTTCAAAAAGCAATACGCGACCAGTGGTGGTATCTACCATTTTACCTGTAGACAGACGAACTTTAACTCGAGCATGAAGAGACACTTGTCCACATTGGAACGCTGTAATCGCTTCTTGAATGCTAGAGAACACAATACCTTCACCCTTTACATTACAACGCACTTTAGTGATGTAATGCAATCCCAAAATCATATCTTGAGTAGGAACAGTAATTGGTTGTCCGTTAGAAGCAGAAAGAACGTTCTTCGTTGACATGATCAACTCTTCAGCTTCTTTGCATGCTCTGTCGCTTAATGGTAAATGAACAGACATAGTATCACCGTCGAAGTCAGCGTTAAATGCTGTACAAACGAGAGGGTGAATCTTAATTGCCTTACCATCTACCAAGATTGGTCTGAAAGCTTGAATACCTAAACGATGCAACGTTGGTGCACGGTTTAAAAGTACTGGGCGTTTTTTAACTGCTTCTTCAAGCACATCCCATACTTCAGGAATTTCATCTTCTACCATCTTTTTAGCAACACGAAGATTTGGAGCAACTTCACGTTCCAACAAACCTGCATACACATAAGACTTATACAGTTCTAATGCCATCTTTTTAGGAAGGCCGCATTGATCCATCTTCAATTCAGGATCTACAACGATTACCGAACGAGCTGAGTAGTCAACACGTTTACCAAGAAGGTTCTGTCTAAAACGACCTTGCTTACCACGAAGCATTTCGCTCAATGACTTTAAAGAACGCTTATTGGTACCACGTACTGGCTGGCCACGACGACCATTATCAATCAACGCGTCTACAGATTCCTGTAGCATACGTTTTTCGTTTTTGATAATAACTTCAGGCGCTTCAATTTCTAATAAACGACGGAGACGAATATTTCTATTCAACACACGTCGATATAATTCATTTAAATCTGAACTTGCAAAACGTCCACCTTCAAGTGGTACCAACGGACGTAAGTCTGGTGGCAACACTGGCAATACATCCATAATCATCCATTCAGGACGTAGGTTTGCATTAGCAAGATCGGTGAAAATTCTGATTCTACGAACCAACTTGTGACGAATAGCAACAGAATTTGTCTTTTGATACTCAACTTTTAAACGAGTAATGTCTTCTTGTACGTTAATCGTTTTTAGCAAGTCCCGAATTGCTTCAGCACCGCTTGAAACTTTAAACATAAGATCTTCCGGATGCGCATACTGATACTCATCTGCTTCTAAAACAGATAAAAGTGTTTTGCGTGGATACGGAGAATTACCCTGATTTAAAACAACAGAAGAATCAAAATAAACAATGCGTTCAAGATCTTTAACTGAAATATCGAGAATCAAACCCAAGTAGCTTGGAATACCTTTGAGGTACCAGATATGAGATACGGGAGCAACTAATTCTATATGCCCCATACGCTCACGACGAACTCGAGCTTGAATCACTTCAACGCCACACTTTTCACAGGTAACGCCGCGATGTTTCATTCTTTTATATTTACCGCAATTACACTCCCAATCTTTCACAGGCCCGAAAATACGAGCACAGAAAAGACCGTCTTTCTCCGGTTTAAGTGTTCGATAGTTAATAGTCTCTATCTTCTTCACTTCGCCATAAGAAAGTGCACGGATTTTTTCAGGAGAAGCCAGACCAATACGAAACGCATTGAACTGGGTAATATTTATGTACTCTTTAAAACGTTCTAGTATTCCCTTATTCACTGACTTCCTCCTTGCCAACTCGGCAGAGATCAACTTGCAACCCTAAACTTTGTAACTCTTTAATAAGTACGTTAAACGATTCTGGCAACCCTGGTTCTGGAATCTTATCACCATGCACAATAGCTTCGTACACGCGGTGACGACCAGTAACGTCATCAGATTTGTAAGTAAGCATTTCTTGCAAGGTGTAAGCAGCACCGTGCGCTTCAAGCGCCCAGACTTCCATTTCCCCAAGACGCTGACCACCAAACTGAGCTTTACCACCAAGAGGTTGCTGTGTAACTAATGAGTATGGTCCAACAGAACGAGCGTGCAACTTATCATCAACCATATGATTTAATTTCATAATATAGGTTGAGCCAACCATGACTGGCTGATCAAATCGTTCACCAGTTCGTCCGTCATGCAACCAACAGTTACCCGTATCTGACATACCAAGCTCAGTAAGCATTGGCTTAATATCAGTTTCGTAAACCGGACCTTCAAAGACAGGAACTCTAAATTTCATACCTGAATGAGCAGTCTTTTGTGCTAACTCATGCAAGCCTTCTTTGCCATATTCTTTTTCATATGAAGCAACAAAGTCTTTACCAAAGTACTGAGCTAAGAACGCGGTTACTTCTTTTTCACTCTTTTCAGTCAACATTGTTTGTAATTGAATACCAACTTCGCGACCTGCAAAACCAAGTGCTGTTTCAAGAATTTGACCAACGTTCATACGAGCAGGTACACCAATTGGGTTAAGAACAATATCAACAGCCGTTCCGTCTGCTAAATAAGGCATATCTTCACGAGGAACAATAATAGACACAACGCCTTTGTTACCGTGACGACCCGCGATTTTATCACCAGCCTGAATGTTACGCTTCATAGCGATGTACACTTTTACCATCTTAATAACACCAGATGGTAGTGGATCACCCTTTTTAAAGCGGCCTATTTTTTCTTCTTTAATACCATGGAGTACTTGCTTTTGTGTTGAGAATGCCGTTTCTAAGTAAATCAATTCTTCTTCAATCGCTTTATCTGCAACTTTTAAAGCTGTCAGTTCTGCAAGAGTAAGTGATTCAATCTTAGTACGATCATACACGCCAGCTTTGAGTAATGCTTCATGACCCTTACCTGAAGGCTTTTGACCTGCAAGTAATGTCTTGAATTGCTCAACAACCATGAGCTCTAAACAAGCTTCATGTTGTAAGAAATCTTGCTCAAGCTTTCTAATTTGCTTAAGAACTTCTTCTTTATAACGTTTATCTTTTCTAATACCGCTACGAGAGAATATTTTTACATCCGTAACCATACCCTCAACCCCTGGTGGTACGCGCAATGACGTATCTCGTACTTCACGAGATTTTTCACCAAAGATTGCTCGTAGAAGTTTTTCTTCAGGAGAATATTGAATATCACCTTTAAGAGTAACTTTACCTACCAAAACATCGCCCGGTTTAACACGAGAACCAACTTTGATAATCCCATCTTCATCAAGTGCAGCAAGGGCTGTTTCACCAACGTTTGGAATATCACGTGTAATTTCTTCAGGTCCGAGTTTAGTATCACGCGCATCAACAACATACTCATCGATAGTAACCGAAGTAAGTACGTCATCAGCCACAAGACGCTTACTCAATACAATAGCATCTTCGAAGTTGTATCCATGCCAAGGCATAAACGCTGCTAAGATGTTTGCACCAAGTGCAAGTTCGCCATTATCCATTGCTGGGCCGTTAGAAAGCACATCGCCAATAGCAACACGCTGTCCTTTGCTCACAATAGGAACGTGATGTACCCATGTGCTCATGGTAGATTTTTGGAACTTCTTAAGATGGTACATATCAACACCATGTGCTACCCAGTCTTCAACTGATGCAAAGGCGTCTCTATCAACACGAACAACGATCTTGTCTGCAGAAACATACTCAATAACACCCGGGTTACGAGCGGTTAGAACAGCAGTTGATGATTTACCAACTTCCCGTTCCATACCAGTACCTACTAAAGGAGCTTCCGTTTTAATCAAAGGAACTGCTTGACGTTGCATGTTTGCACCCATTAAGGCACGAGATGCGTCATCATGTTCCAAGAACGGAATCAACGCTGTAGAAACGGATACGAGCTGTTTTGGAGACAGATCAATAAGATTAATTTTTTCTACATCAACAACCTGGAATGTCCCTTCATGGCGAGCAATAACATCTGATGTAGGAAATGTTTTTGCGCCAGATTTAACCGCGTCAGCTTGCGCAATAAATTCATGTGAATCGTTAAATGCATCAAGGAAGACAACGTTATCTTGGATTTTTCCATTTTTTACTGGTCTATACGCGGTCTCAATAAACCCTAAGTCATTCACCATTGCATAGGTAGCAAGGGAAGCAATAAGACCAATTGTTTGACCTTCCGGAGTCTCAATAGGACAGATACGACCATAGTGAGAAGGATGTACGTCACGCACTTCAACAGTTGCGCGATCTTTTAATACACCGCCGGGCCCGAGAGCAGATAAACGACGCTTATGCGCAATTTCCGCTAGAGGGTTTGTTTGATCCATAAATTGAGAAAGTTGGCCTGTACCAAAAAATTCTCGTAAGACTGCGCCTAACGGTTTTACGTTAAGCAAATCTTGAGGCATAAGTGTGGTCAAGTTTTCTTGCATTCTAAAGCGCTCACGAACAATACGTTCTATGCGCAAGAAGCCAAGATACACTTGGTTACCCAACAATTCACCAACAAGACGAACGCGTCTGTTACCTAAATGATCGATGTCATCGAGTTCACCTTCAGCACGTTCTCTAAGACGAATTAAATATTTTACTGTTTCAACGATATCTTCACGTGTTAACGCAGTTTCAGTTTCAGGAACAGAAAGACCAAGCTTTCTATTAATTCTGATACGTCCTACACGAGTTAAATCGTAGTAACGAGAATTAAAGAACATATTTTCTAAACGTTCTTTAATTTCATCAAGTGATGAGTTGTCACCAGGCCACATCTTTGCATGCATTTCTTTCAAAGCATCATTAATTGAATAACAATGATCTTGAAGCAATGTCGTTGCAAGTGTTGGCTGGAAACTATAACCAGATGATGCAATAAGCGAGAACGAAAGTTTTTTGATTTTTGCAAATTCATCGTACAAAACATCAGTGAATGATTGACCTTGTTCTGCCAAAATTTCACCTGTTTTTGCATCAACAACATCTTCTGCAAAAACGCGCCCCACTAAATGATCTTTGGTAAGCGTTAGGTGTTCAAAACCTAATGCTTGTAATTTTTCTATAGTCTCTTTTGTTATACGACGACCCAAATAATTTTCTTCAATATGAGCAGGAATCATACCACGCTCAATACGACGTCCAACTAATTTTTCATCTAATATAACAGAAAAGTTGCCCGCTTTTTCTTCAACTGTATCAGCATCATAAAAGCGAGCGATAATTTCTTCGCGAGGTATACCAAGCGCTTGTAAGAATGCGGTAACAAGAACTTTTTTCTTCTTATCAATACGTACGTAAAGATTCTCGTGTGTATCGAACTCGAAATCAATCCATGATCCTCTCATAGGAATAATACGAGCTAAATAATAAGCACGGCCACGAACATCTTTCACTTTCTTACTGTGTGAAAACACAGCACCTGGTGAACGATGCAACTGACTTACTACAACACGATCGATACCATTAATTAAGAAAGTACCTTCAGTACCTAACTCAATACGGCCGCCTTTTTCGTAAATATCTGCCATAACTGGTACGTCGGCAAAAAAGATATCTTGTTCTTTAATATCCCGAACAACTCTTTCTTGACCTTCGCCATCCCAGCATGTCAACTGTACTTTGACTTTTAGAGGCATAGAAAATGTCTGGCCATTGGCACGACAATCTTCTACCGTCATAGGAAGCTGAATGGTGACACGAGATAGACATGCTGGACACGTTTTATAACGTGCCGTTTTTGGAATACTCTTATCACCAGAAAGACGAGAAATCCCAGTCTTCTTAGTAACAGGACATGCCCAAGCATAACGATTTTCTATCCCTTTAAGCTTACCACATGTGCAAGCCCAAATACCCAATTCATAACTTACATACTCAAGAGACATTTTTCCTTCGTAATCAACCGGAAAAATATCCTTTAATACTTTTTCAAGACCAATCGCTTCCCGTTCATGAGGCAAATAGTCCAACTGTACAAAGTCGTTGAACGATTTCGATTGAATCTCAATAAGATTCGGAACAGGAACTATATCTTTTACATCACCAAACGATTTTCTAACCGTTTCTTTGCCTATCTGCAGGCTATTCATTCAGCAGCTCCTCTAAAAAACGCATACCATAAGAGAAGAAAAATGTGCGCTTCATTACCTCATCACAAAAAAAGAGCTTAGCTTATGATAATTCTACCTTAGCGCCCGCAGCTTCCAATGCTTCTTTCATCTTGTTCGCATCAGCTTTTGATACAGCTTCTGCAATCACTGTTGGAGCTTCATCAACAGCTTTTTTAGCTTCTACTAAACCAAGAGTAGGAAGAACTTGACGAAGAGCCTTGATAGTTTTGATTTTTTCAGGACCGCCGTCTTTTAAAGTCACTTTATATTCTGATTTTTCTTCTGCTACTGCCGCTGCCGCTACTGGAGCTGCTGCTACTGCAGATGGCATTTCAATAGCAAAACGATCTTTAAGCGCGTTTACTAAAGATGCCAATTCGGTAACTTTTAAATCACCAATTTGATCAACGATTTGTTCGTAAGATTTACCCGCCATAATACCGGCTCCCAACTAAAATAAAAAACAACAATTTCTATCACTTATTAACAATTAACTATTTTGCTCAACCTGATCGACTAAGCCGTTGCTACCTTCTGCTTTAGCAATCATTTGCTCAAGCACATACACCATTCCTACAAGAGGACTTTGAATTGCAGCAACTAACTGTCCAAGAAGAACTTCTCGTGGCGGAATCGCAGCTAAAGCCTTAATTTCTCCCGCATTCACGATATCTGATTCAACACAACCAACTACTACACGTAATTTTTGATTATCTTTAGCAAAATCAGTAAGTGTTTTTGCCACACCAATTGGCTCATTGAAAAAAACAACAGCAATTTGTTCTTTAAGATAAGGTGACAATTCACCTTGATCTTCAGAACCAAATAATGCCAACTTAACCAAACGATTTTTTGCTATTTGTAAACTGCCGCCCTTCTGAGCAACTTGCTTGCGCAACTTTTGAAGTTCTTCAACTGTCAAACCCTGCACACCAACCAAGTAGGACCCTTGACTCTGAGCAAATTTTTCTCTCAAAGAGGCTACGACAGCTTCTTTTTCTTGTCTATTTAACATAGTGTCATCCGCCCTTTACTTGACCAATTCTTCGACCTTTACGCCTGCACCAACACCCATGGTTGATGACAACGTAATCTTTTTAATGAATTTACCTTTGGACGAAGCAGGCTTTGCAGCTACAAGCGCTTTCATAAAAGCACGAATATTTTCTGCAAGCATTTCTTTATTAAAAGAAACTTTACCTAAAGAAAAATGTACTAATGCACTCTTATCATTCTTAAAGAACACTTTACCGCTCTTTAATTCTTTAATAATATGCTCTACATCAAAGGTAACTGTACCAACTTTTTTGTTTGGCAATAAACCACGAGGTCCAAGCAGCTTAGCAAGAACACCAACAGCGCCCATTACGTCAGGAGTTGCAACTGCATACTCAAAATCCATCCAACCACCATTGATCTTATCAATGAGATCTTCTAGACCAACATAATCAGCTCCCGCAGCTTCTGCTTTAGCAGCGTATTCACCTTTAGCAAATACAATAACTCGAGTCTTTTTGCCTGTTCCATGAGGAAGAACAACTGAACCACGAACAACTTGGTCGCCTTTTGCAGCGTCAATACCAACGTTCACGTCAACATCTACAGACTCATCGAACTTAACATATGATCGTTCTTTAACAGTACTCAAGGCATCTTCAAGAGTGAAAAGATCTCCACGCTTGATACCTTCAGTAGCTTTTTTATAATTTTTACCGCGTGTCATAGCTTCTGATCCCAATCTTAAATTATCTGCTTAACTATCGGAAACTTCAACGCCCATACTGCGCGCAGTTCCCATTACAATTTTCTTTGCCTCATCAAGCCCTACAGCATTTAGATCAGGAAGCTTAATCTTTGCTATGTCTTCGACATCCTTATTCGTCAACATACCAACTTTAGTGGTATTTGGACGAGAAGAACCTTTTTTGAGATTCAATTTCTTACGAATCAACTCAGACGTTGGAGAAGTCTTAACCACAAAATCAAAGGTACGATTCTTGTACACTGTTACTACAACAGGAACAGTTTCGCCTTTGCGTTGTGCCGTCTGCGCATTAAACGCTTTGCAGAAATCCATCATGTTAATACCATGAGGCCCGAGTGCTGTTGCGACAGGTGGAGCAGGCGTAGCACTGCTACCTGGGATTTGCAACTTAACTTTTGCTTTTATTTCAGCCATTCGTTAAACCTTTAGCTTTTATTTTTTGACCTGATCAAAACTTAGTTCTACGGGAGTAAGTCTTCCGAAGATACTTACCATAACCGTGAGACGTTCGCTTTCATCATCAACCTTATCAATGATTCCCACAAACCCTGTAAACGGCCCTTCTTGAATATCAACTTCATTGCCAGCAACAAAGTCATTTTTCACAGCAGCCGCTACAACTACTTCCCCTTTAATTTGACCCAAGATACGCTCTACTTCTTTTCTGCTTAAAGGTGCCGGGTCAACCCCACCTAAAAATTTTATTACTCTTGGCGTTGAGGTAACTATATTAATAGTTTCTTGAACTTTTTCCATTTCAACTAAAATATAACCAGGGAAAAGACGTTCATCTTCCTCCTGATCATCCATAGAAAAAAAGTTTTTAACTGTTGCAGAAGGAATTAAAACATCCCCAAAGCGCTCATCAGCTTTTTCACGAATACGTCTCAAGATATCTTTTTGAACCGCTTCTTCGTATCCAGCATAAACCTGGGCTACATACCAACGCTTCATAATAAAATTGCCCCCTAAAAAATCCGTGCTGCTATACGGTTGAATATAAAGTCGATCGCGCCCACATACAAAGCAAAAAAGAGCACTAGAAGAAGGACCACACTGGTCATTCCTAGAAGCTCACTTTTACTAGGCCAAACTACTTTAGAGAACTCACGATTTACACCTTGTAAAAACGTGAACAAATTTTTTATATTTTCAACCATCGGTTAATCACTCTACTACATCGTTAAGACTTGGCAGGCCAGGAGGGACTCGAACCCCCAACCTTCAGATTTGGAGTCTGTCGCTCTACCATTAGAGCTACTGGCCTCTCTATCACCCTACTTGGTCTCCTTGTGAGAAGAGTGCTTTCTGCAACGTGAACAATATTTGTTCAATTGCAATGATCCCACTGTTCTCTTTTTAGACACTTTTTGCGTATAATTACGCTCTTTACACTGACTGCATGACAGCGCAGTAATTACTTTATTTTTTGCCATTGTTCCACACCCTGTGAGTTTAAATCTCTATAGCCTGAATGCCTGTAACTTGCTGGAGCCCGCGATCGGATTTGAACCGATGACCTCTCCCTTACCATGGGAGTGCTCTACCAACTGAGCTACGTGGGCACCTTAACGATTGTATCAATCCAGGCGCATTGTAAGCTTAGATGAATTTCATCAAAAAGACAAACCCATCTTGCTCTAAAACTATACGCTCCAAAACTGGAGCTGGCGACAGGAATTGAACCTGCGACCTACTGATTACAAATCAGTTGCTCTACCTGCTGAGCTACGCCAGCCTTATTTTAATACACACATCTTGGAGCGGGAAACGGGACTCGAACCCGCAACCTACAGCTTGGAAGGCTGTCGCTCTAGCCAATTGAGCTATTCCCGCACATTTTTCACTGTATGTCAACTTGTTTCGAGCTTATTTTCTTATTGTGTTGCAGCTTTTCGGCCTGTCTTTGCTTTTGCTTTATCGGCGCTAGCCAGACGAAGCCTTGATGGAGACTGGTGGCGAGAGCAGGATTCGAACCTGCGAAGGCAGAGCCAGCGGATTTACAGTCCGCCCCCTTTGGCCACTCGGGAATCTCGCCGCTACACAATAGGTTAATAATTCCAAAAGTGTTTTGACAGAATAATGAGTTTCTTAATCAATTTCAAATTTATTTTAATCGGCTGGCCGCTTTACGACAGCTCTTCTGATAAAATGGCTTTAACTTCATCCACACAGCTTGAACAACCGGTACCTACACCAAGTCGCTCTGAGAGCTTATTAAAGCTATCTTCACCTTCAGCAATTGCTTCTACTAATTGGCTATACATAACTTCCATACACGTACACACCAGATAGTCAGGTCTTTTTAAAAATGGACTATTATTACTCATATATGCCTACCAACTCTCTACAAAAAAAGACTATCAAAACCAGCTTTTGGCTACAGTAATCGGATTGACGCCTACCTAAAAGCCGCTTAGACTTATATTAATCTAAATATTTGTAATTTAAAAACAGCGTGTAAAATTATTATGGTTACTTTGCAACAACTTACACTATTCGGACTACTGGTGCTTGCACCAGTATCGGCACATGCATCAGTAACCCGTATGACCTATAATAACCAAACAATTATACATGTTGGCACAGAACACGCCCATGATCCAAACCATTATCAGTACGCAGTGTTGCATAATGCGTGGCAAGAATTCTTACAAAAAAGTGCTGGCCAGCCTCGATGTGTCATTATTGAACACCCTACCGTGCCTACCATACGACACGATTCTTTAAACACTGCCATTACTGAATATGCTGATTGGGGTGCTGCTTTTTACCTTGCACAACAACATCAGGTCCCTGTAGTTGCGGGCAACCCTCTTGTGTACCAAGCTTTTAAAGATATATCCGAATCAAAAAAATTTAATCCTGACCACGTACGTTATGCCTTTTTTGCTCAATCATTAGAAATGTACAATAGGCTCAAACAAAATAGCTCAATCGTGATTCCTAAAGATTACATCGAAAATAGAATTGCAACAGTATTTCCCAACATATCATTAGACGAGATGATACAACTGCATAAACGAATTACTAACAGACCTTTTAATAAGCATGATTACCATTTTTATGAATATGTAACAAAGTGCCGACCTATGCTCTCACTGCGAGCATTCTTTTTTTACAAATTCCCTGCTCTTAAAGAGATACACAAGATCATGGATGCATACCATATCAAACGGGATATTGGCACTCTTGTTCTGATCAGAGAACAACTCAAATTCGGCAAACATATTTTTATAGTGTATGGCAGATATCACCAGGCATTTCATATCCAAGGGATACAAAAAATTATTGCTGGTGTTGCTTTTGAAGAACCTGCCACGTAATTAAACGCTGATCGGCTGCTGTGTACTCTATGTTAATCACACAAAGTGGCAGCGGCAATAAGCCCTGCATAATTTCAGGCCATTCAATCAGCACTCGACCTTGAGGATCCTGGAGATACTCATCAAAACCCGCCTGCATAAAATCGTCTGCGCTGGTTAATCGATACAAATCAAAATGGTAAATCGTTACGTCTGCTAATCGGTAGATAGTCACGTATGAGTAGGTCGGGCTCACGATGGGCCCTTGTACCCCCCATGCGCGCAGCATAGATTGTACCAACGTTGTTTTACCCGCACCAAGAGAACCTTGTAAAGTCCAGATCCGCACTGGTTGCTGAATTAAAAATCGAGCAATATCTGGTACCTGCTCAACGGTATATACTGTTTTTTCTATCATTTTTCTATGTACTTTTCATAACGCTCTTACTCAAGAACTTAAAGACTATCTAAAATTTTATTTTTCCGCTGCTGCTTTTTAGATATTTTTTTATCTGATACATGCACCACAATAACTTCTTGTTCATCTTTAGCCGTTGATGGCACAAAGCAAGATTGTACCATAAGGGCGTCCAATGCAGGATCTTCTTCGTCTGTTAATTTTTTTATACCCGCATCTACCCTTTTTTTAGCAACCGGCTTTGATGCAAAAAGTTCTTGTATTTTACCATAAAAAAGTAACGGTTCTAATGATGGTGCATACAAACCACATTTATGCTTTAAATCACGATCTAGGGTTATTATCAGCATATCTTTGCCCTGATGCTCATGTACATAATCAATAATAAGATCATCAGCACTTTTTTGATGCCCACTAAACCAGACAAGAATACCTTTTTGTTTTTCTTGATACGCAAGCGGAGAGCTACCACCATCAAAAAAAATAATCAATTTATGACTTCGTTTTTGTGCATACCTACCCAGCAGATTGACCAGAGCCGACCTATGGTTTTCATGGCTGTCTTTTCCATGTATTTGTTTTAAAAGATTGTACCCATCGATCAACACTATCATCTCTTGTCCTTATCCTATTTTGTATGCATATAAACATTGAAAAGAACATTATAAATTCGTATTCTATACTCTATTATTACAGGGGAGTTTTTTACTTATGTCACAGCTTATTCAAATGCGTCAAAGAATCAAAGCGGTTACTACTATAAAGAAAATAACCAGTGCTATGCGGCTTATTTCGCGATCAATGCACACCCGCCTTGCACGTCAAAAAGAATCATTAACACTATATACTACAACGCTTTCTTCTTTATTTAAAACCATATACGCCAACCAAACAACATGGCGCCCTGAACAGTTATTCCCTACAGAAGAACAGCAACCCCGCGAGCTGATTATTATTATGGGTTCGCAAAAAGGCATGTGTGGCACCTACAATACCGGTCTTTTTTACTGGATAGAACACCACAAAGCTGATCTTAAAAAACCGCATGTTGCTCTTATAAGTGTCGGCAAAAAAGTTACTGATCATCTTCAAAAAATGGGCATTCAGCCGATGCATAGTCTGTTTGATGTTCGTATACAGGCAATCGATACCGTAGTTCAAGAACTTTTAGACTACGCACTGCCTACCAAACATGGCTACACCAGCGTACGCATTATCAGCAACCATTCAAAAACTTTTTTCACCCATGAACTGCACGAAACAACCTTAATCCCCCTATCTACACCTGCAACAGAAAACAGATCGCACAAATCAGATACTGAAGATTACCAGTGGAGTCATGCACCTGAGGAACTACTAACGGTTCTGGCACAAGACTATCTAACCATCATGATTAGATCTGCCGTATTTGAATCTTTGGTCGGTGAACAGGCTGCTCGGTTTATTGCTATGGATAATGCTACTCGTAATGCCAAGGGTTTCTTAACCACCATGAACTTACAATACAACAAACTCCGCCAAGCAAAAATTACCAAAGAGCTTACTGAACTTGCAGGAGCGTTTGAATCGCAATCATTCGTATAACGTGATTGATGCACCAAGCGAACGCAGTTTCTCTTCAAGATGTTCATAACCACGCTTCCAGTGATACACGCCAGAAATGGTCGTTTCTCCAATAGCCTTCATACCGGCCAACACTAAGGCGCAAGATGCACGAATATCGCTTGCAATGACATGCGTACCGTACAACTCTTCAACACCACGGATCGTAGCAACATCATGCTGTACATCAATTTGTGCGCCCATCTTGGTCATTTCTCGACCATGCATAAATCTGTTTTCAAACACCGTTTCTTTAATAACCGAAACACCTTGAGCAGTGGTCAACAACGCCATCATAGACGCTTGCAAATCGGTCGGAAAAGCTGGATACGGGCCAGTTTTGATAGATACTGCACGTGGATTCTTAGTTGCTTTTACTTTAACACCCACACCATCTTTACCAATCAGTACCGTATGACCCATCTCTTGTAGCTTCATCAAAAACATACCCATCAAATGTGCTGGCGCTTGAGGAATATGCACATAGCCGCCAGTCATAGCCGCTGCTGTTAAAAGAGCACCCGCTTCCATACGATCATACATAATGGTGTAATCGACCGGGTGTAATTTTTCTACGCCTGTAATAACAATAGTCGCCGGCATTTCTGTATCAATGCGCGCGCCCATCTGTTTTAAAATAGCAATTAAATCGAATACTTCTGGTTCTAATGCTGCATTAATAATTTTTGTTGTGCCACCAGTCAATGTTGCCAACATAATTAAATTTTCTGTTGCACCTACACTTGGATACTCGAGCAACAAATTTCTGCACTGTAAACGGCGCACACGAGCAACAAGAAGATCCGGCTGTTCATGCACATCAACGCCCATTTTTTGGAAATTTTTAATATGATAATCAATAGGACGAGCACCAATAACATCGCCACCTGGAAAACCAATTTCCGCTTTACCAAAACGGGCAAGCAGCGGTCCCATCACTAAAACGGAAGCACGCATCATCTTCATTAATTCTGGTGCAACTGAATAACCGGATAAATCTGTAGTATCAACTTCTAATACATTAGTTTCTGTATTAAAAACTGCTTGTGCACCAAGACCTTGCAACAGTTGTATCATATGAAACACATCATCTGATGCTGGTACGTTGCGCAATACCGAACGACCTGCAGTCAGAATCAGTGATGTCATAATCACGAGCGTAGCATTTTTAGCTCCAGCTAATCCTACTTCTCCTTCAAGACCTAATGATTGCGTAACGGATAGATACGGACCATCGATCTTCTTTTTTGGTGAAGGATCTTTGATAGATGGGATAATAGGGAGAGCGTTTTCTACTGCTTGCGACATGGCACATATTTCTTTCTTACTAATTGTGTGTAACCTACTAAATACACTGTAATGTACGTGGTTTAAGTATGTACAAACTGTTTTTAGATTGCAACATAAGGACTTATTATTATGAGTAAATATTCTCACGCTAAAGGGCATCTTGAAGTTGTATGCGGATCAATGTTTTCTGGAAAATCGGAAGAACTCATTCGTCGTATTAAACGTGCAAAAATAGCACAAAAAGAAGTGATTACCTTTAAGCATGCGCTTGATAACCGCACCAGCATTGATTACGTGGTATCACATGACGGTAGCAAAATAGAAGCACATCCGATTGATAATCCGTATGCTATGTTACCACTCGTATCTGCAAGCGTGCACACCGTGGGTATAGACGAAGCACAATTTTTTTCACACGAACTTATTAACGTTATTTTCGATCTTCTTGATCAAGGTAAATATGTGATCGTTGCTGGTCTTAATGTTGATTTTAGAGGCGTACCGTTTGGTCCTATGCCAACATTACTTGCTATGGCAGACACGGTTACTAAACTCAGCGCAATCTGCACACTCTGTGGTAATGATGCCTATTTCAGTCAACGCATGGTTGATGGTAAACCAGCACGCGCAGATGACGCACTTATTAAAGTTGGCGCTCAAGAAGCATACCAAGCACGCTGTAGAGAATGTTTTATTATTGATAAAAGACCACAATGGCAAAACAGTCTCTAAGTTTCTCATGCTCTAACTGTGCACACATCAGTGTTAAATGGTTAGGATGTTGTCCTAGTTGTAACGAGTGGAACAGTTTTATTGAACAGAAAGCAACACCTACTTTTGCAACATCAGGCAATACATCACCAAAAAAAGTCTCTTTATCTAAAGGCCAACCGGTTGCACTCCATACACTCAGCAGCATTCATACTGGTACACATAAACGTATGTTTGCTGGTATTGGTGAATGGGACACGGTTCTTGGCGGTGGTATTATGCCAGGATCTTTATTGGTGCTGACTGGCGATCCTGGTATTGGTAAATCAACCCTGTTACTGAGCGTTGCACACAAACTTTCACAAACGTATAACGTGGTTTATTTTTCTTCTGAAGAATCTCTTGAACAAGTAAAACTACGTGCCGCCCGTATTGGATGCACCGATTCACCGCTCTTGTTTTCTGATCAAGCACGTATTGAAGATATTTTACAAACAGCGCAAGATCATAAACCTGACATTATTATTATCGATTCTATTCAAAACTGTTTTTTTTCCGACTCGTATACGTTTCCCGGTACGGTAGGCCAATTACGAGAAACATCATTTGCACTCATGCGCCTTGCAAAAGAACATACCATTGCGGTAATCATTACCTGCCATATCACCAAAGAAGGCCAAATGGCTGGCCCTAAAACCTTAGAACACATGGTTGATGGCGTCTTTTATTTACAAGGCGAAGACCGTTGGGACACACGTATTTTGCGCAGTGTCAAAAACAGATTTGGCCCGGTGTACGAACTTGGCTTTTTTGCCATGTCTGCTAACGGCATGGAAGAAGTCCCCCATATCAATCAATACTTACTTGATGAAACTGCTCACGCTCCTGGGGCTATGCTGATCAGTTGCTTAGAAGGCACACGCCCTCTACTTTTAGAAGTACAAGCACTGGTAGTGCCAACAAAATTTAACGTTCCCCAACGTGTTATTACAGGCCTTGATCACAAACGGGTAGTCTTGATTGCTGCCATTCTTGAAAAGTATCTTCATATCAAATTCAGCGCCCATGATATTTTTGTCAAAATCAGTGGTGGTATCAAGATCAACGAAAGCTCTTCTGATCTAGCCATTGCGCTCGCATTATTATCAAGCTACTTTCAGCAAGCACTGCCCGAAAAGTCTCTTGCTTTAGCAGAAATAAGCCTTACAGGATCTATCAAACCTATAAACGGTATTGATAGTCAGCTAAAAGAAGCAGAGAAGTTTGGTATTAAACATCTTTTTATTGCACAATCACAGAAAAATCAGGCACCATCCTGCAAACGCTTGGCTAACGTGTACCAATTGCTCGGACTTTTTGAAAGTCCCAAAGCCTAAATAGTCACTCTTACTAGCTCAAGCTTAAAAACTCTTTACTATGTGAATACTTTTTTGTTAAAATCAATACTGTAGTAGATTTTTGGCAAAATGGAGAAATTTCTCATGAAGAAACTATTAGCACTCATAATAGTGAGCCTAAGCAACATGGTGCTACTTCAAGCAGCAACACAAGAGAGCTGTATTCATGTAACAGATTATGTTTTTTTTGATTCTATTGATTTTGATCTTTTTGGCCAAAATCAAGCCGTTCCCTTAACTGGCTTTTATAAAAAAACTGATATGAGTAAATCATCTGGATACACCTATCCATTACCAAACACTCGACCTATTACTAACCAAAATGTAATCAAAGAACTTGAAAATATCCTTCGTCAAAAAGAACAAAGAAATCTTGCAAGAGCAGAACAACGAAAAAAATTGGATGCTCTTAAAATAGATTCTAGAAATAGAAAAAATGCTGCAGCTGCAGCATGTCGTGCAAAATATAAAGAAAAAGAAAATTTAGAAATGCAACGTGCTCAAATGTATCCACCAACACCCCCACGTACAAAAAATAAGAAAAAATAAAAGACAACAAAGATACAATTTATCTTGTACAGAGCTACCAAAAAGACAGTAGATGCAAAACAGCTTCTATTGTCTTTTTTTGTTAATTTACCTACAGTTTAACTCTTATTGATTACGCTCAAGTACTAAAGGGAGTTATTCATGATGTCACATAAATCACCACTATTTTGGGGCGGTTTTTCTGCACTGGCTTGTGCAAGTATTCTGTTTTGTTACAACTACTTTCACTTAGCAAATCCTCTTGTAGATATTGCAATTAGCATCGATCGTCATCAAGCAGTTGAAAAAGCTCAAGCGCTTGGTAACAACTATCAATGGCCTCTTGAAAATACTCGTATTGCTACCGTCTTTAGCCCAGAACAACAAGATGCTCTTATTCAACCTTTTGCAGACTTACAAATTGGCGGGAATGATAACTATCGCGCTATGATCACGTCAGGGTTGTACTGTCCGTATAAATGGATAGTCAGATTTTTTAAGCAACATACAGCTGATGAAGTTATCGTACGCATAACTCCCGATGGTAAACCGTACGGATTTGTACACACCATGCCCGAAGACAAAGAACTGCCTTCGTTAACAGAAAGTGCTGCACGTATGGTTGCTCAACAAGAAGCTACCATATGGAACATTAATCTTGCAGATTATAAAGAACTTGAAGTATCACACACAACTACACCAAAAGGACGCGTTGACCATACCTTTGTATATGAACGTACTAATGCAACATTGCTTGAAGATGGTAAATATCGCATACGCCTAAAAGTATCTGGCAACCAACTGACTGAAGTAACACGCCTTGTTAAGATCCCAGAAACATTTGCTCGTCATTATGAAGGCTTGTCTGCAAAGAATAATTTCTTAGCAAGCATCGCTACCTTTTTAATGTACTTTTTATACATCATTGGTGGATGTGTTATTGGTGGATATTTCCTTTTTAAACGCAACATGCTCTTTACAAAAAACGCTTTTTATTGGGCAATGGGTATCGGTCTTTTACAAGGACTCACTATTTTTAACAATCTTCCCCTAGCATGGATGTCTTATAAAACTGCTATTTCTACATCTTCATTTTTAAGTAGCTACACTATTATGGCAGCTGTGCAAGCACTCTATTCCCTAGCATTTTGCGCATTTGCTTTTACCATTGCCGTATCTTTAGATAATTGGGCATTTCCTAATCATATTCGCTTTTGGTCAAGCTGGTCAGCACGCCTTGGTAGTTCACGTTTTATTCTTGGACAAACCGTAGGCAGTTATTTAGGAGCACTTACCTTCTTAGGTACTGCTACTGCAACCTATCTTTTATTCTTAAGAACATTCAAATGGTGGTCACCAGCAAACCCGCTGATGGACCCTAATATTCTTGCTACGTATGTACCTTGGTTGCCAGCGTTTGCTGCATCATTACAAGCAGGCTTTATGGAAGAATGTCTCTTTAGAGCAGTACCTCTTGCAGGCGCTGTTATCTTGGGACGTTATTTAAAACGAGAAAAACTTTTACTTGTTCTAGGTTTTATTATTCAGATATTTGTGTTTTCAGCAGCACATGCAAACTACATACAACAACCGTTTTATTTTAGATTGTTAGAACTCATACTTCCTTCAACACTGTTTGGTCTTGTGTATCTTGCCTACGGACTTTTACCAGGTATTATCTGCCACTGGATTTACGATCTTATTTTAATGGGCATTCCTATTTGGATTGATAACTCTTCTTCAGCAAATTTGAATAAAATTATTCTATGCTTCTTGGGATTAATTCCACTCTTTATTGTTATCTACCGACGCGTACAAGCAGGCGCATGGACAACGCTTACTACTGCTGATTATAACGAAGGCGAACTGCCTTATCATCCTGAAGAACACCATGCTCCTCATACACAAGCGATTATCAAAAAAATACTTCCTAAAAAAACTATTTTTTCTCTTGGTGGTTTGGGTGTGATCAGTATTATCGCGCTACTCTTATGTGCAAAAGACAAGTACGATGGCCCTCTTGTACAGGTAAGTCGCACACAAGCTATTGAAATTGCTCAACAAGCACTCCCTACAGATTTTATTTTTGTGCAAGATAATACACCACTTACACAAGTATTTGGACGCGTCACACGAGAACATATATTTGTATGGCAAACAAGTGGCGAAGAAACCTATCAAGCACTCTTGGGAACGTATCTCACGCCTCCAGGATGGATCGTGCGTTTTGTATCGTTCACTGCACCTGAACAAGTACGCGCTGAAGAATACAATGTCTTTGTTGGCCCTGATGGCAGCATACTTAGAAAGATGCTCATCCTACCAGAACACAAAGCAGTTCCATCGCTCAATAAAGCGCAAGCACGCGGTGTTGCGTTACAAGCATTAGAAACAACTTACGGTTACACTCCTGATATGCTTGAAGAAATTTCTGCCCAATCAACAGATCGACCAGCACGTACCGATTGGGTCTTTACCTTTAAACATCTGCCAACCAAACTTGTTGATGGCTACGCACAACTTAGTGTGACTATTGGTGGTAATATCGTGCAAGACGTACAACGTTCTGTGTTTGTTCCTGAAAACTGGAAGCGTACTTTTGATCAAAAAGAAAGCGTTAAAGCAAATATTAGCATGGTCAGCAGTTTACTGTTTATTATACTGATTATTATTGCTATCAGTTCATTTGGCACCGGTTTTTTACGTACCATCCAAACTCGCCATGTACTCCTATTTGGCGCCACACTTTTAGCAAGTTCTTTATTAGTAATAGCAAACGGATTACCAAGTATCACCGGAACATTTTCTACCGCTCGTCCTTTTAGTACACAACTCTTTTCCGTGCTCCTCATGTCGCTGGTTTTAACCATATTGCGTATTATTATTGTGAGTCTGTACAGCGTACATATCAGTTCACTGATTAATCGATCTCGCCTTGTGTACCCGGGTATCTTTTTTATAGGACTTATTGCAGGTCTTATTGTCAGAGGTGCGCATGTGTTTGGTAAATGGATAGCACCCGTTAATACACCAGTATGGGGATCGTACGAATTTTTAGGATCATACAGCGTACTCCTAATGGTCATACTATCGTATCTATTTATGGTATTGCGTAATACTACATTTGGCACCATTACTATCAGTTTTTTAAACAATCTCACACCAAGCAAACGGACCAGTATTGGTAGATTCTTATTTATCTTTATAGGTGCGTATATCAGTATCGGCACATTTGAAACAATTGCATCTAGTGTTGCAATTAGTCTTTCTATCGCCGCTGTTGTCCTTATCATGTATCATATGCTTTTAATACATGACAGCACCTTATGGATCCCAATATTGACCGGTTATTTTGTTACGTATGCCTGTGGTGAATATACTGCAGGTGTTTTTACAGGATATGGTACCATTATGATCGTTACCGGCGCGGTGCTTGTAGGTCTTAACTATTATTGGTTTTCACTCATTAGAAAAGAATCATGATCAACAACATTTTTTATATCACACTCCTAACAACAACACTCTCTTGCTCTGCCAGTGCACCTATGGAAGTTGACGAACACCGTAAAGCTGGCAGTAAAAGATATGCTGATTCTGATGATACACACACACCCCAACCTGCACCTCAAGAACGTTTCATTAACAATTTAGCAAAACACTTTACACAACTTATGAAAAATCCTAATCCTATAACCTCCAAACAACTTTTTACCGACTGCACACAAGCAATTAGTGCATTTGAACAACATGCGGGAGAGAATTCCCCTCAAGCACTTACCTATGCCAGATTACGACTTATGCAAAAAACCATACAGCCGTTTATTTCTAAATCCTGACTGTTTACTTACCAAAAAAACTCATGCTACGGTACATACCATGCACATCTTAAAAAAGGAGCTGGTATATGAAACTGTGGACAGAAAAAGATACGAATGCACTACGACTGCTCAAAACGAGCATGCTCTATCTTGAGCAACATCCCTCTACCAGCTTGTACGCATTACTCATGATCGTAAACACACTCTTTTGTTTTACCCTCTTTTTTTTATTTGAATACCACGTGTACGGCATACATCTTTTAAACATACAAACACTTAACAGCATCTCAATATCTGGTTTTCTAGACCACGTATCACACGGCATATCCATTATTGGCATTATTCTTTTTTCCATCTTTTCATCCCTTTTTATACACGCAACACTCAACTACAAAGTAATCAACGATCTAAAAAATACCCCGATCAGCCTTGTAGAAAATATCTGCTACACGGCGCATCGCATACAAAAACTCTTTTTCTTAAGCTTAGTATTTCTTAATTACCATATCATCACCCTCTTTGACGTACTAAGCGTTAGCCCCTTTTTATCTGCTGTTCAGAATCATGCTGAAGGACAAGAACCTTCAACAACTCATACGCTTTCAAAAGCAACACCCGGACGCTTGGTAGTACCCCTACTTCTTATGAACGCACAAGAAAGTTTTAGCGGCGCGCTCTTAGAATCTCGCAGTTTAATAGAAAAAAAATTTGGAAGCGCTAAAGGCGGTGACATCTCTTTTGCACGTATCAAAATCTTTTTATTTGCTCTAGCTGCAGTGGCAATTATTATCAGTACCTATTTTGATGCTATTGATACACTAGCAACCTGCTTTCTTTCTGGCGTTATTGTCTTATCGATTATAAAGATTATGGAAATTGGACTTATCATTTACCATGGATGCTTGTATTCTTATTGTACAGGTGGTGAATCTAGCCCTTTTACCCCTGAAGAACTCAGATTATTTCTCTAAGCACGTAGGAACCCCATGTTAAACCAAAAAATACTCCTCACTACCCTTACCACCTACACTAACCATTCTATTGCTTATGCCATTATTGCCGCATGTACCTTATGCGCCTGGTGGTTTGCCGGTTACCTTATAGAAAAAAGTCTTAAGAAATTAATTGCTCACGGACACCCGGACAACCTTCTGTCTTTATTAGGGTCTATTGCTCGTAAAGGTTTCTTTGGCCTTGGCCTCATTTTTGCAGCAGGCCAACTTGGTTTTGATATCACCGGTATTCTTGCAGGTCTTGGACTAACCGGTTTTGCACTCGGTTTTGCTTTTAAAGACGCACTTTCAAACATGATTGCCGGTATTTTCTTACTCTTTTACCGCCCCTTCACTCTTGGCGACACCATTAAAATAGAAACCAACAAGGTTCTACACGAAGGACGGGTAACGGCTATTGATCTGCGGTATACCACCCTCCAGGGCACCAACCAGATTATCTTAATACCCAATGCTTTTTTGCTGATTGAACCTATTGTTATTAGCACTCCAAAATAACGCCAATCCGAGCTTAAGATCTAGCTATTAATTTCTTTTTCTTTATTTTTTAATTTCCTATTTGATAATATACAACTTAGATTGTTCATTCAAGGGGGAATTTAAATGAAGAAATTATTGATTATAAGCTTATTGTTTGGTGAAACGCTTGCTCAGGCAGCTACCACGAGAACCCCACAGCCCGCAATTATACCCGTTTCTACTCGTACTACTTCCGTTGCACCACACCCAATATTTGCATATCTTGATACGTACAATACAAACAGCGCAAAGCTTACCATCCCTGCCCCAACCGCTCATGCCTATACCTGGAACTTTAGTAAGATTAATACGTATTTACCACCATTAGACTCGGCAACTCCAGAACAAATGAACATCATCACAAACTATATCAATAACTTATCAGCAACCGATTATAAATACCTTATGCTCTTAGCAAAAATGAAAGCTACAAGCGCAGAATATATACTGACTTCTTACTGCCAAACATGGGGTAACGCACTCAACACTACCGTTCCCATTGTTGATATTTTAGCTTGGTACCTAAAAGCATACCCAGCATCAACACAGACATCAGCAGCAAATATAACTTTAGAAAAAAATATCCATGCAAGTGTAGAGCCGCAAGACGTTGTTACAAGTGCTGTGAACTGGCTCAAAAGCTGGTGGTCTCAATAAAGTTGGAGCATGGGCCAGAAGTTGGATGAATTAAAAACTATAGGAGGAAATGATGAAGAACTATCTACTACTGAGTCTGCTACTTACCAGTGGACTAACATATACCGCTGATGATTTTCAGCTAACACCAGAAGAAATGGCTCAAATTGCTGCATTAGAAGCTGAAGCTGCCGAAGCACAACCTGATCAAGAAAATCAAGACGTTCTAGCTCTCTTAGAAGCATATAACCCACAACCAAAGTTAACTCCACAGCAACAACTAATAGCTGACATAAAAGCAAAACGAAAATTTAAACAAGATCTCTTAAACGATATATATAATAATCATTTCCCTCAGAGCCAACTCGTTAAACAATGGATCCAAGAATACAATCTTGAAAATATGTATGACAAAAATAAACATTGGGAAATCTGGAATAGAGAACACAATCCAAACGACAATCAACAATCACCTGCTGTAAGTAGCTCAGCATGTGCAGCAACACCAAGCTGCCAACCATGCGCAACTCCACCAATAAAAACCATGACCGAAGAAGAACAGTTAGAATATGTATTGCGCCTATCTGCACAAGATGCTGAACTTGCACGTATTTTTGCCACTTTACAAAATCCACAAGAACTTCTTCTGCAATATCTTATAGATCAACGTCTTATAGAAGATGATCAAGCAGCTCAAGCAATATTAGATAGCCGTAAAGATAATTATAATTTTAACAAAATTAATGCTCTTCAAGGTTTATCTGCAGAACAAAAAGATCTTATAGCAAACTATATAGAATCACTCAGCGATGATGAATTTAGAACATTACAAGCATTTGCACATATGAAAAAAATATCTCTAGAAAAACTACTCCTGCTGCATCTTCTTGCATTTAAAGGACCAATCAGCATTTTCAGTACTAAAACTACAGATGGCATTGAAGGCACCTCAATAAATCAAATTATTGATGGCTATCTTGCAACCCATCCAAAACTAGTACGTAGCAACCAAACAGATGGCGATCTAGAACAACATCTCCATAAACTATTTAATAGAAAAGCAATAAAACCTGCTCTATCTCAAGCAACAAAACAAACGCAAACTTCAAACACTCGACCAACTATCCAACAACGCCCTGTGCCCGCTCCACGCACATATAAAAAACCAGAACTTACAGGTAATCAATCTTCAAGCTTAACTGCTGCATCCCAACCTACACTAACACGTACCGCTCCTATACCAGCACCAAAACCAATAACCATTTCTGCTAAACCAACAACAGCTGCAAACGCATCTACTCCACAAACGACTTCTCAAAAACCGACAGTACCCGTAAGCCTTACTCAACCTACTACCGTTGCAGCAGCAGCCACAGCACAAACTGCACAACCAACCATTCCTCGTGGCCAGCCTGTAGTAGCTTCTGAAAATCATCCCATGTTTGCGCATCTAGATGAATACCAAAAAATCAAAACGCTTACTATTCCAAATCAACATGTTCGCAATTGGATTTTCCCAAAATATTTACCCGCATTAACGCCAACTGTTGCCCAACAAAACAATATTCAAAGCTATATAACGAACTTATCGGCAAACGATTATAGATATCTTGCCCTTCTAGCGGCTATTAAAAGCACAACACCGGAATACATTCTAACTGCCTATGACCAAAAAAATGGCAGCTTAAACAGCACCATTCCTGTTATTGATATCTTAGCTTGGTACCTCAAAACGTATCCCGCATCTACTCAAACATCACAGGCGACTATCGCCCTAGAAGCTCGAATCCATGCAAGTTTACACCAAAGTGGTATAATGAATAGAATACAAGACTTAAGTAATGCCGCTAAAAAATGGTGGTGGGGAAATTAATTGTTTTTTATTAATTTATACGGGGGTAAAATGAAAAAACATATACTTCTATTCAGTCTATTGCTCGGCAGCGCAGTAACACACGCGTCTAGTGACAGAATTACTCAAGAAATGATTGATAAGCTTCAAGCGCAACTTCATCGTGATATGAAAGATTTGTCTGTTTCTACAGAGCGAGTAAAAGCATTAGAAAACGAGATACAACAAATGCATCAGCTTTTAAAGAAACAGAAAGATGATGATCATAATACAAGCGCTACATCTTCAAGTAGTATGCAAAAACAATCTTTTTCACCAAGTACACAACAAGATGCTGTATCCTCAAATAGGATACCACAATACACTTCACCAAGTGTAGTACGACAATCTACTACGCCTCAACAGTGCCCAGAAAAAGCTGACGGCAAAATTACTCAAGAAATGATTGATGATTTAGAAATAAATGTTCGTAAAAGCCACACCAATATGCTTTACAGTGAAGCAGATATAAAAAAAATAGAGCAAAAATTAGCAACCATGCGCTATGATTTTATGAAACAACAAAACCCAGAAAAAACTAACGACAAGATTACTCAAAAAATGATTGATGATTTAGAAAAAAAAGTTCGTAACAGCCGCACCAATATGCTTTACACTGAAGCAGATATAAAAAAAATAGAGCAAGAATTAGAAACCATGCGCTATGATTTTATGAAGCAACAAATAACAAGCACACAAGAAGACTTGATACCTCTAACAGACGCAGAAAAAACCATACGCATAATAAAAAAATTCATATTAAACTACAATTATCCGTTTACCGTACAAGAGCTGTACAAATGGTTTGATGATAAATTTATAAAAGATAGTCAAGAACTAGATACCTTCAATAAAAAGTGGAAAGAACGCTTCCCAACATGGAATAAGCCTATGGCAGAAAAATCGGAAGACGAACTGAGAATATTTAGAGAGAAAGTACTATTTGAACTATACAGGGATGGAAAATTACCAAGCGTAACTACTGCTCCCACAACTCATAAACCTTTACCAACAAGCACACAATCTTCAAGCTTAACTGCTGTAACTACATCAGCGTCTGAAACCGCACCACACCCTATTCTATCTATGCCGGAACAAAATCTACCTCCAGCATATGCACAAACCGTAGCTCCTCAAAGACCTGCTATATCTCTACAACCAGCATGTCCTCCTACACCTGCAGCAACACAATCTACCGCGTCTAATGCATTACAACAACTAGGAAGCGCTGCTAGAAAATGGTGGTACGGACAATAAGGAAGAAATAGTTACACAGTATCTTTGGTAAGCGTTTGTAACTCTTGTTTATAAAACAGAAACAGTGCGCTTACCAATACAACCGCTGACACAACATAATGCCAACTAAACGGTTCGTGCAGAAAAAACCATCCATAAAAAGAGCTAAAAAACGCTGACAGAAAATCGGTAAACGTAATAAACGTCACACTGTATCGATTGATCAGATACATATAACACGTATGACATACAATATTACTCAACACAATCAGCACACACACACCACCACTGATATACACTAAACTTTCAACTGTCGGCATCGGCTCCACAAAAGCGGCTGTCACTAATGCCATCAAGCCACCTAAACATGCGGTGATACCATTAAGTGCTAATGGTGTAACAGCATGCTGCCGTAATGCTTTGCGCACCAACATCATACCGTAGACATGTGCAATAATACTGCCAAGCGCTGCCAACTCTGGCCACGAAACCTTCATAAACTCGTGTAAGTTAAGTTCTCCCGTTCCTGTTATCAGTAATAACGGAAACACCCCTGCAAAGCCCACACACAAACTAATCCACTGTAAACGCGTTAAGCGCTCTTTGTAGGATAGATAACAAAATAAGGCTGCTACAAACGGACTGCAGGCCATAATAAAAGACAGTTTAGCGACGGATAAATAAGATAAACTTATATACCGTAATACGTACTTGCCGTAGACAATAAACAGCGCAATTTTAAGATACAACCCAAGTAGCTCTTTTTTAAAAAAAGAAGCGCCGCGAGAACATATAAGTAACGGCATACAAATCAAAAGACCACCACCCAGCATACGTATTCCTGTTAAAAAAAAGGGGCTGGTATACGCTAATAAAAGCTTACTTAAGGGTAACGATAGACCATACAGCGCATGGAATAAAATAAGATACAGCACAGTACGCTCCTGGGGTAATAAAACTTAGATTTCAATAATGCGGTTACGATTGTAACAACAGTGAGCTTAAAGAGCTATGTTAGAAGAACAAAACATTGAGCTTATTGACTCTTTATAAGCACCTTTAAGCTTAATTTTAGACGCTGAACAAGGACAAGCGCTTTTCTTTTTTACTATACCCAGTACACTATTACTAGGTTATTTGGGGGTTTTAAGCTTAAAAAGCTTATGTTCAAATGGGGTATTTTCATGAAACAAACTATTTTTCTTTTAGCTCTTAGTATCACAAGCTCATGTTGGAGTGCCGGCACTTTTGAGCTTATACGGCAACATAAAGTTGATCCTGCTCATACAGCCCAGCTCACCCAACAACAGCTGGATCTCTATACCGCTACAGGCACATGCGCTCCTGATACAGCTACAAAACAAGTCCCAGTATACCGTACCCTTATTACGCAAGATGGATACCAAATAGGGTATTATTTTTTTAATCGCAACAGCCCTACCCTCATGCTTGTTGGTCCAGGCATGCTTAACAAAGCGGAAAAATTATTATGGGTTGCAAAAACATTTAATGCCTATGATATTGCGGTTATGGACTTTCGATGCAACGCCGATATGGGCAACTTCTTACTCAGTAGCGATACCCTTAAAGATCCTAAAGCTGCACTACTCTACAACGTAACTCATGATGTAACCAGCGTCATGAACCATGCAGTACTACCTCGACACACAACTATAACAGGCTACGGCTACTGTTACGGCGGATGGATATTCGCGCTGTATCAAACATCTCAAGGACCTACACGTTACTTTGACTCGCTCATTTTTGACAGTTTGCCTCAGTCGCTTGAGAAACTTTTGAATAATATTTTAAAAGATGCTGATGTTATGGGACCACGGAATCCTGATAAAAAACCGGGCTTTTTACAGAAATTTACCGCCTTACCTATTGTGCGCAAACCACTGACGTACACACTTACTCGCGCATTTACCGACTTTTCTATTGCACCAACGCTTGCCGCTTTAGATATTCCTACACTCTTTATTCAAGGCAAAGCTGATCGCGTAGCATCGTTAGGTCAATTTTATAAAAATTTTAACACCTGCGGATCTTCACAAAAGTTTGCATTATTAACGCCATGCGAACATGTGGAAAACTTTAAACATGTAGCACCACTCTGTACAGGTGTATGCCTAAAATTCATAGAGGGAACCCTTTCAGATTCCCTCTAAATTACACACGTAAGATTTTATTTATTTTTTAGAACGCTTTAGACATAGCGAGTGTGACTTCATTTGAATACACAAATAAACTATCACCGTATCCTAATCTGTATCCAACATACTGCGGAACAGAAAGTGGTGCTTGTGTTGCATACGTTAACGACCCAGGAACACCAAGCGTTCTCTCTACCAGATTCTTATATTGCACTTTGTTCATGACCACACGGTAACTTAACTCAAGATTAATATCGTTTTTGTCAAAGTAACGCACTAACGAAATCCCTACAAAACCTGCTGCCGCTAGTTTATTTGCCGGTAAATATTCACCACGGAATAAGTAGGTGCCAAAATCATATAACTTTAAATTCTTTAATGCGCCAGTCACGAATCCAACGCCCAGATCAAGGTTTGCGCTATATGCTTGTGATTTAGTACGGATAACATCAAACGAACTTACAAACATAACCGTTGCACGATTAACATCTTGATACGCAGTTAACGAACCTGTAGTGGTCGATAATAGGTCTGTGTATGTTGCCTTATAAGCATTATTTCTTTTAGCATACGAAACTTCAACACCAAAACGAATTGTACGCTTTCTGTCTTGGTTAAACCAACATGGCACGTTATCAAACTGAATACCTAATGCAGCACGAATCAACGGCATCATCAATGTTTTATTAGTAGACATAAGAGCATCACGTGAATTATTTAGCGAACCTTCAATACTTGTTGCGGTGGTATACCAGTACTTTGATGGGACTATATATTTGGTAAAACCGTAAGAAAAACTGCCATAGTTAGAGACGTTTACATCATCAAAAAGCGACTTATACTCTTTATACTTTTTCACTTCCTGAGCATGAGCAGCACGATACTCTTCTCTAGCTTTTTTTCTTTTTTCTTTTTGTGTTGCGCGATTACCAACAATGTCCTTGTCTGTACCAAGAAGTTGTTCTGCATGACTATCAGCTACAGAAGCATTCTGTGTCTGATTTTTTTTAGACTTTTTAGATTTTTTTTGAACAGTATATTGCCCATCAGGTAGAGTTTTTTTCTTAGAAATAGGAGCAACTACTTGAGATTCTTTTTCTGTTACACAATTATTTGAATTATTACTACTAAAAATTCGATCGCGCACCTGTGTTGTCTGTACCCAAAGCACGAGTACAGCGATTACCGTACTCTTAATTATGTTATTTTTCTTCATACATTTATCCTTTTTTGAGATCCATGTAACCAAGAATGCCTAAATAAAACCTTTAAAGTCAATCTATTACAGTTTTAGCACACCAACATGACACTAGCGTAACACCAATACACATAAAAAAGAGATGTCCAAAAAACATAAAAAACAAAAATAAATACGTAAAAATAGAGCAAAAATACTCCCCACTTAAGTATTTAGCACATAAACATGCTCAAATATCTTCAAATATGTAGGGAAAATGGCAAAAAAAAAGGCCCACGATTGCTCGCGAGCCTTAATTAAAATTGGCAGCACCTACTTTTCCAACCCGTCTCCAGGTAAGTATCATCGGCGGTACAGACTTAACTTCCGTATTCGGAATGGTAACGGGTGTATCCCTGTACCTATTGCCACCAAAAATTTTCTATAATTTGTCTTGTGACCTAAGTCAATTGTAAGTAATGAAATTATCTTGTGTAACTACAGCATAATTAACAGTCAAAATTTTTATTTTTGCGACTAAAACTTTCGACCTATTAGTATTGGTCAGCTTAACGCCTTACGACGCTTACACACCCAACCTATCAACCTTGTAGTCTTCAAGGGGTCTTATGCACTTTCGTGCGAGATATCTTATCTTAGAGCGAGTTTCCCACTTAGATGCTTTCAGCGGTTATCTCTTACAAACTTAGCTACCCAGCGTTGCTTTTGGTAAACAACTGGAACACTAGAGGTTTGCCCATTCCGGTCCTCTCGTACTAGGAACAGCCCTCTTCAAATATCTTGCGCCCACAACGGATAAGAACCGACCTGTCTCGCGACGGTCTGAACCCAGCTCGCGTACCACTTTAATTGGCGAACAGCCAAACCCTTGGGACCTTCTCCAGCCCCATGATGTGATGAGCCGACATCGAGGTGCCAAACCTCCTCGTCGATATGTACTCTTAGAGGAGATCAGCCTGTTATCCCCGGCGTACCTTTTATCCGTTTAGCAATGGCCCTTCCATGCGGAACCACTGGATCACTAAATCCTGCTTTCGCACCTGCTCGACCTGTATGTCTCGCAGTCAAGC
>JACCDN010908530.1_pt1 | contig 39037 bp, 36 predicted proteins | sample 7441691 | NCBI WGS metagenome assembly JACCDN01 (sample SAMN15323439, study PRJNA562643) | freshwater metagenome | isolation source: river surface water | place: USA:Blue River Watershed | collected 2017-08-16 | reverse complement strand
GGATATTGGCTATTTTCAAGCCATGCCCAAGCTTTGGGGATATGAAGACACGATGTTCTTTCATGCAGCCAGAAAAGCAGGTATTCCTATGGCCACCACTGGTGCATCATGGCTACACCACTTTGGCTCAATCACACAATCTGAGATGAAACGTGAAAGAGGACTACAAGAAAAACAGGGCTTAGGCGGCAGACATAACTACCGATACCTTAACCAAAGCTGGTTGGCAAGAAAACTACTAAAAAGAGAAAAAGTAAATAACTTAAGGAAGTGGCGCGAACAAGAAATGGCTCAATATGGAATGACTATGCATGGTATTCGTGAGAATGGAGATTTTAAGTGGCTCTAACTAACTAGAAACCTTACTGTTAATGATTTTAACCAGCTCTTTTGTATTATTAGACATTGAAAACTTATCACTCACATAAGTCTTTCCAGCTTTAGCCCAAGACTTCATCACCTCAATATTAGTCAGTGCCCAAATGATATTTTGGGCCCACGAACTAACATCCCCAGCCGGCACTAAAAGCCCGGTTTCCTGATGAATCAATGTTTCAGGAATACCGTCAACATCACTAGCCATAGTTGGGATTTCTAAATACTGTGATTCAAGCTGAAACATCCCAAGGGGTTCCATCAGTGATGGCAAAATAGCCAGCGCACTTATTTTAAGCAGTGGAGCAATGGGTGAAACCATACCGAGAAAAAAAACATGATCCTCAAGATTGAATTCAGCAACCAATCTTTTTAGATTACTTTCTTCAGGACCTTCCCCAGCAATCACATAGCGAATATCTGGCACATGTTTAATGACTTCTGGTAAAGCCTTCAGAATAACCTCATGACCTTTTTCTCCTCGTAACATGGCACCATGACAAACGATAGGGCCAGGACGATCACTTAACCACTGAGACAAATGATTAGGCAAATCACTAGATACTGTATTTAATTTTGAAAAATCAATGCCCGGATACAAAACCCCAATACGATCATCTTGAATATTTTTGTTAGCGAGAATCTTTTTTCTAAGATGCTCGCTTGGGGTATATGTTTTATCAAACAAATAGTTATATGTAAAAGATGATGGAATGCCAGGCTGATAGGTCCGCATTCTTACAACTTTAGGCTTAACACCAAAAAAACCTATCAATCTTGCAGCTAATGAGCCAATAATCGCATCGTGCCCACTATGGCAAACCAACGCTGCAGGTCTGAAAGTTAAAATTTGTCGAACAACAGCAAAAATGCTTGGCAGATGTAATGCATTTCTAAAACCAATTAATTCAACATTTAATTCCTGGTGAATAGCAAAATCATATACTCGAGAGCCAGGTTTACAGAGTAGCTTCGCTTCATATCCCAGCTTATTTAATTCCTGCATTTGCTGAAGTAATTGCAACTCTTGTCCACCAATATTTTTAGAACTCTCTAAAAATAAAATAGTTATGTTTTTATCTTGTTGATGCTTCATTTGAACTTTGGAGCATCACTCCAAACCAAGCCACTAGCATCCTTAGAATTCAAAATGGGATCCATTCCAATATCAGGCCACCGAATGTTTAAATCAAGATCATTCCAAACAATGCATTGCTCACTGGAAGCATGCCAGTAATCAGTTGTTTTATAGAGAAACTCGGCTGTTTCTGATAAAACTAAGAAACCATGAGAAAATCCAGGCGGTATCCATAACTGCTTTTTGTTATCAGCTGATAATTCAACACCTACCCACTGACTAAAAGTTTTAGATGACTTACGAAGATCGACCGCAACATCAAACACAACTCCATGACAAACTCTCACGAGCTTGCCTTGAGTCTGCTCAATTTGATAGTGAAGGCCGCGTAGTACGCCTTTTTTAGACGACGAATGATTATCTTGTACAAATGTCACGGAGTGACCAACAATAGCAGAAAATTCTTTTTCATTAAAAGATTCAAAAAACCAACCACGATTATCACCGAATACCTTAGGCTCAACTACCAACACATCAGGTATCGCTGTGGGTGTAACAGAAATAGGCATATGTAAATTTTTATTTCTTAAGTTGATTAATCTAAATAATTCAAAAAAAATTCTAGAGAACTTTCACCTTGTATTTTCAGTTAGCATCTTTTCTAAATACTGCCCATAGGCATTTTTCTTTAGTGGCGAAGCTAATTTAAGCACATGCTCTGCAGTGATCCAACCCTGGCGATAAGCTATTTCCTCAGGGCAGGCCACCATTAAACCTTGGCGCTTTTGTAATGTTGCAATAAAACCTGCGGCATCTAACAAAGAGTCATGTGTGCCAGTATCTAACCATGCATAGCCTCGTCCCATGATCTCAACTTTTAATTGATTCATATTAAGATATGCTTCATTCACAGTTGTAATTTCCAACTCCCCCCGAAGACTTGGCCTGATAGATTTAGCAATATCGCAGACCTGCTGGTCATAGAAATAAAGGCCTGTCACAGCATAATTACTTTTTGGCTTTAAAGGCTTCTCTTCGATTGATAAAGCTTTAAAAGAATCATCAAAATCAACCACCCCGTAGCGCTCAGGATCATTCACATGATATGCAAATACAGTAGCACCTGATGTGCGCTCATTGGCAGCGTGAAGTTGATTAACCAATTCATGGCCATAAAAAATATTATCGCCCAGCACCAAAGCTGATTGGTCATTACCAACAAAATCTTTACCGATAATAAAAGCTTGCGCGAGACCATCTGGTGATGGCTGGACTGCGTACCGGATATTCAGACCCCATTGAGAACCATCACTCAATAATTCATTGAAGTGTGGTGTATCTAGTGGAGTAGAAATCAATAAAATATCTCTTATGCCAGCAAGCATCAGGGTAGTCAGTGGATAATACACCATTGGCTTATCGTAAACAGGCATTAACTGTTTGGACACTGCCTGAGTTACTGGATACAAACGAGTGCCTGAGCCACCCGCCAAAATAATGCCTTTACGTTGAAATTTAGCTACCAAGCATCACCCTCATTCTTTTTTGATTTCTGCTGAAATTCACGAATTTTCAATTTCATCAAGCACTCTTCCAGCTAACAAATGGTTCACCAATTTTGTGTGAAACCCCTCCTTTGACTGTAAGTGATTGTTATAACTAACGCCACCCACATGAACCCAGATATCATCAATTAACTGAATCCTAGACTGAAAATCATCACCAAACGTCACCAATGGAGTTTTAATCGTAGCAAACTTTACAACAGATTTATTTCGACAATGATACAAATGCGACCAATTTCTTCCACCAGTATCAACTCCCCTAGAAAAATCATACAAGAAGTTTAAAGGTTTATTTGAAACTGCCGAAAATTTAAAAAAACAATAGCCTGCCCAGAGATTCCAATAGTTCTGAGCGTCATTAAGCACTCCATAAAAATTTTGTTCAGAGGGAATTAATTCAGATAGATATACAGGCTTAATTGGGTACATATCATGATCTAAATACCCGAACCTGTAAGGTTGAATTTTTTTAATAATTCGGTGAAAAACCCACGTCATTGCCAAACCATGAGAGCGATTAGGATGGCGACTTCGAACCATAGGTAGCGATAAATAGGGAATACCCCAAACATCACATAAATCTTTTATGTCACCACGAACTTCTTTATTTCTTGAGTTATCAAATACCATTAACTGATAATCTTTAAGATTATTACAACTTAAAGAAAATAACCACTCCAAAACTTTTGGCTGCTCAAATGCAATTACGACCAATATATTTGCATCTTTAAAGTGCCTATTATTTTCAAGAAATTGATCTTCATGAATGGCTGATTTGATTTTGTAATGAGCCAACAGCAAATCATTCCTGATTTCTTTTAATAAATCCTTAAGTGGTTTAAGTTGGATAACTTCAGAAAACGAATATTGCGAAATTTTCTTCATATTTGAACTGCCTTCTTACCTAACTTTTTAATGAATTTTTTACATATTCAGAAATATACTTTTCAACTTGTTGCCGCCAATGGGGGTATTGTCCTGTAAAAGCCATGTCTGACAAGGCTTTTTTGAGCTTTTGATTACTTAATCTTGAGTTATAGGGTCTTGCAGCAGTTACCGGGTAATCAGTGGCCGGTATAGGCAAGATATTCTCAGATTTAACCTCAATGCCTTCGCCACAACTAGCAGCAGTCTCAATAGCGAAAACTGCCAAGCCATACCAAGAAATCTCACCATCAGGCACTGCATGGTAAATGCCAGATTCAACCCGAGATTCAGCCATCTGAACACCTACTTCAGCCAACCATTGGGCAGATGTAGGCGCTCCCACTTGATCAGCTACCACCTTCAATTGATCTCGCTCACCGGCCAAGCGCAACATCGTTCGAATAAAGTTATCTCCATCACCGTAGACCCATGAAGTACGTAAGATAAAGTATCTAGACACATTCGATTGCTGATCAGCCTCACCCACATTCAAACCATCAAGCCCATCACTCAAATCACTAGAAGTATTTAGATCAAAAGCTTCTTTAATAGCCAACTCACCAGCCGATTTACTTTGGCCATAGACACACAATTTATCAACTGGCCCCACTTGATCTATTTCAAGGTAAGCGTTTATCTTTGTGTCAGCAAACACGTAATCTGTTGAATAGTGAACCAAAATGCCATCGGCCACACCAGCAGCATATTGAGCCATGATCTTGGGAGCCATGGCATTAATAGCAAAAGCAAGCTCTCGCTGATCAGCGCTTTCTGCTTTATCAACGGCTGTATAGGCTGCAGCATTGATGATGACTTGAGGTTGATAACGATTCAGTACTTCTCTGATGGATATTTCATTAGATAAATCACAATCAGATCGACCCAAAAAAACTACCGGAGTTTTGAAGTCTTTCAAACAAACTTGTAGAGCACGGCCCACTTGGCCATCACGACCAAAAACCACAATGGGCTTGCTATGATCTAGAAATTCGAATGAAGAATATGACATATGATTTTGTATCTAAAAATTACTTTACGTTACCTTAGGTTAACTCAGATTAACTAAAGTTAACTTCAAAAACCAATTGAATCTACAGAATTAATCTAAAAGAATTTAAATTGGTTAAATCGTTTACATCTCTTTAACTATATTAGCTGTATTGATGTATTAATGATTTACATATACTGCTTCTTAAGCCAATCACGGTAAGAACCACTTAAAACACCATCGGTCCACTCTTGGTTATCTAAGAACCACTGTACTGTTTTACGTATACCTGTATCAAAAGTCTCAGCAGGCTTCCAACCTAACTCACGCTCTAATTTAGTAGCATCAATCGCATACCGACGATCATGACCTGGACGATCTTTAACATAAGTTATTTGTGATGCGTAAGAACTTCCATCTGATTTTGGACGCAACTCATCCAAGATACTGCAGATAGTATTCACCACCTCAAGATTGGTTTTTTCATTCCAACCACCGACGTTATAGGTTTCACCTAATTTGCCAGCTTCTAATACGCGACGAATGGCTGAGCAATGGTCTTTAACGTACAACCAATCTCGTATTTGTTGGCCGTCACCATAAATCGGTAAAGGTTTATCAGCAAGCGCATTCAAAATTACCAATGGTATCAACTTCTCTGGGAAGTGATAAGGGCCATAATTATTAGAGCAATTGGTTGTTAATACAGGTAGACCATAAGTATGGTACCAAGCACGCACCAAATGATCAGATGCTGCTTTAGATGCCGAATAAGGACTGTTTGGCTTATAAATATTAGTCTCTGTAAAAGCCGAATCTGTTGAGGATAAAGACCCATATACTTCATCTGTAGAAACATGCAAGAAGCGGAATTCTGCTTTAACTAAATCAGAAAGATCTGACCAATAAGCACGAACAGCTTCTAACAGATTAAAAGTCCCCACTACATTAGTCTGAATAAAATCACTAGGACCATGAATTGAGCGATCTACATGTGACTCAGCAGCAAAATTAACGACTGCGCGCACCTCATGTTTTTTAAGGAGTGAGAGCACCAACTCATAATCACCAATATCGCCCTCAACGAACACGTGACGAACATCAGCAGATAAAGTCTGAAGAGTTGTCAAATTACCGGCATAGGTTAGTTTATCTAGATTAACCACACCTTTAGCAGTTGGATTGGTTAACCAATCCAATACAAAATTACCGCCAATAAAACCTGCACCGCCTGTGATTAGAATCATGATTTAACTCGTTGACTTTTACCCAAGAACCTGCCTAAACAAAATAAGATTGGCAATTTATATTCGATAACAATCTGTTATGAAGTGAGAAACATATTCTCACAAGAATTAACATAAAAATGCAATATCTTTCTCAAAAATAACATTTAGACAGGCGTCAATTTATTCGGGAGGCTTCCATTCAAATACCTCTCATTTAACTCATAGCTTCGTCTAAAAAATCATTGTACTGATATGAAATATTTAAATAATAAAAAAGGGGGCATCATCATATTAACAAAAAAATTACCGCATAAGTCAGTCCACAGAAATAACTACTTAAGTAAGGTTTAAGATCGCGGAACAGTCACTATAGGAGTGTTATCTAGTTATTACTGTTTATTGGTTCAATTAAGTTTGTTAATGTTTGGCGATTTATGGTTGTTAAAAAGCTCAAATCCCCAATCCAAGGCGATCTGCCTCAGCCTCTTGTTCCATGAACACCCAGTCCATAATTTCTGAACTGGGAGTAAAGCCTGGCACCAGCTTAGCCATCATCAAACGAATCACACTGACGTCATTAACATCCAAGGCTAAACGAAGAGTTATTAAACATTCCTCTAGTTCTGCCCAAGGCATAAAATCCTCATGGGCTTTCATGATCCTGGGATGTGGAGTCGGTTTTGGGTTGCCCCCAATTAAAAGCTCTTCGTAAAGCTTTTCCCCTGGTCGCAGACCTGTGATCTCAATTTCGATATCGCCATCAGGATGATGCACATCCCGAACCTTCAAGCCAGACAATTCAATCATTCGATGAGCCAAGTCCATGATCTTGATCGATTCACCCATGTCAAGAACGAATACATCACCTCCTTTACTCATAGCGCCTGCCTGAATAACTAACTGTGCAGCCTCTGGAATAGTCATGAAATAACGTGTGATTTCGGCATGGGTTAGTGTGATTGGACCCCCATCACGAATTTGCTGCCGAAACTTTGGCACAACAGAGCCTGATGAGCCCAACACATTACCAAAGCGCACCATCGAAAACTTAGTTTTAGTAACGAGGATATTTGCAGCCAAGGCTTGTAATATCATCTCGGCCAAGCGCTTGCTGGCTCCCATAATGTTAGTTGGGCGTACTGCCTTGTCGGTACTAATTAGCACAAAGTCAGTTACACCATTTGCGGCAGCAGCTTGAGCAGTGAACAATGTACCTAATACATTGTTTTTGATCCCTTCAGATGGATTATGTTCCACCAAAGGTACGTGTTTATATGCTGCTGCGTGATAAACTGTTTCGGGAGACCAGGTAGACATAATCTCGCGAATTCGACCCTCATCTTGCGTAGATGCTAGCAATGGCACCAGCATAAACTTTTTCGTTGATAGCTTTTCTTGAAGCTCATGATAAATTGAATAAAGTGCAAATTCATTCTGCTCGATCAACAATAACTTTGCAGGACACAACTCCAGAATTTGACGACACAGTTCACTTCCAATTGAACCACCTGCTCCTGTCACCAATACCACTTTATCAACAATATTTTTGGACAACAGAATGGGATTGGGTTTGATTGGCTCACGGCCTAATAAGTCATCGATATCTAAATCATGAATATCACTCAGGCTTATCTTACCGCTAACAATATCACTCAAGCCAGGCAAAGTTCGCACCATAACCTTATGTCGACTAAGTGAAATCAGAATTTCATTTCGTCGCTGACGAGTTACAGATGGCAAAGCTAACAATACATTTGTTATTGGTATTTCGGCTAGGATTTCATCTAAATCCGCAGGATTAAAAATAGGTAAGCCATTTAGAACACTACCAAACAGACGATCGTCATCCTCCAAAAAACCAACCACTTGCATTTCGTGGCTATTAGCCATGGCCGAAGCGAGCTGACGGCCAGCACTGCCTGCACCATAAATCAAAACCTGGGGTAAGGTCGCTTTGCGAAGTTTTTGGTAATAAAGATTACCTAACCAGATCCTTGCTGCTGCGCGCGAAGCGCCAACAAAAAGTAACAATAACAATGGTTGTATCAGCCCCACCGTGCGAGGCACACCCTCTATTCCATAAAAGGTAAAAATAGCTGCATACGATAGGCTGTATAGCAATATCGCCCGAGCCATCGCCATCATCGCAGACATACCGTTGTATCTAAAAATTGCTCGGTAAAGCCCAGTAAAAATAAACAGCGGCAAGGCTAGGACTATCGACACTACAAACGGCAATATAGATAGTTTAGACAAAGGTATGAATACGCCAAGACGCAGATAAAACGCCAACCAAACAGTCAGCACACACAATCCAAAATCAACAACTAGGGCAACGCTGCGCTTTACTGGGCGAGGCAAGTCCAAAATGGCTGCGGTTAAACGCCGTAATAAAAAAATCATGACTTCACCCATGCTGTAAAATTGGAAAGCTTTAAATCAATCATTTTTTTTTACTCTATCTCCAGCACCTTTACCACCAACCGTCATCAATATGTATTTAAAGTAAGTAGCTAGAGTTAAATGCTGCAACATATATGCATCGGTCTCCGCCAGCAACTTAGGTGTTGACATATCAACATCACTCAACTGCGCCAAACCTGTAATACCAGGCCTGGCTTTAAAAACACCACGACGATCACGCTCAGCAATTAGCTCAGATTGAATAAATAAGCAAGGTCGCGGGCCAACCAAACTCATCTCCCCCTTAAGTACATTCCACAACTGAGGTAGTTCATCCAATTTAGTATGACGCAAAAAGGCTCCAAAGGGTGTAATCGTCGAGACATCGGCCAAATGGGAAGCAACAGAAGCCGTATCAGGTAGCATGGTTCGAAACTTCACCAAGATAAAAGGCTTTTGATTGCGCCCAATACGTTCCTGCCTAAAGACTGGTAGGCCGGTGTCGAGCAAGCCAATTAAATAAATAAGTAACAACACGGGTGACCCAAAAAGTAACCCAAAAAAAGAAAACCAAAAATCCAGTAAACGTAACATTACACGCTTTCCCCCACAGCTCTGCTCACTCCTTCATCCACCGACACAGGTGGCCTCCAATCAAGGAGTTCACATGTTTTACTAATATCCACTTGCAGAGAACCCAGCAAACGTTGAGCGATAGCCTTTTTGCCAAGCAGGCTTGCCGTGAAGGCAATAACACCTGTTGGTACACATAGCAAGTGAGCCGGCTGCCTCAAAGCATTAGCAATCTTTTCTAACAATACTACCGTTGAAAGGTCCTCCCCATCAGAGACCAAATAAGTCTGGTTGGCAGCTTTCGGGTGCACAGCACATAACAGAATTAAATCCACCAAGTTATCCAACCCCACCATGCTGCGTAGGTTTTGAGTCACCCCGCCTAGCGGCAAGGGCAAGCCTCGGCGCACCCAACAAATCAAGCTCGCAAAATTACCTTTGACTCCGGGCCCATAAATCAAAGGTGGGCGAATGATAGTTACCTCCATTCCCGTCTCCTGCGCTAAATTTCGCAGCTCTGTCTCAGCCTCTGCTTTTGATATTCCATAGGGGGCTTTAGGGGCAGGAGCATCAGCAGCGTTAAAAGGTCGACCAGGTAGAGTTTCTTCGCCATTGACCTTGATGGAGCTGATAAAAACAAAGCGACGAACGCCAGCGGCGGCAGCTTGTAGCGCCAAATTCAAAGTACCCTGGACATTTACGCGCCTGAACTCCATCAGTGGATCAAGCACCTCATTGAGAATCAAGTGAGAGCACCCTGCGACATGAATCACGACGTCAACATCCCGGAGGGCTTGGGACCAGTCGACTGGAGCCTCAAGACCAGGCACAATGATAGCCTCAGGCAAATCATTAGCTAAGGCTTGGCAACGAAATACGGGCCGAACCTCAATCCCGCGTAGCTTTGCGGTATGCAGAACTCTCTGCCCCACAAACCCACTGGCCCCGGTTAAAAGAAGCGTCATCAATACTCCATGATATTTAAGTTAGCATCAGAGGTCACAATTCTAGAGCTATGAGAAAAACTCCAGCTTCGATACAAACTCTTCAAAATCACTTCTATCATTACCCAAAAAGATATTCAATATCTCAAGGAAAGTTTGGGTCATCTTATTCAGAGTTCGACCTGGATTAGTTATCAGAAAATTAATCAAATAAAAATATTTTGTATCAGAGAAATTACCATACAGTGCAGCACCAAGGCACCAGATATTTTTAATAGGCAACTTATATAAATGATTATTTTTACATAGATTTAAAGCAAAATAATTTTGCTTGGGAGATGAAATGCCAATTACAATATTTTCTGATTGAGGCTGGAACTTTCTAAGAAACTCAATTATTTCTTGATCATTTGCAAACATTGGTAATACTAAAACTCCCCCCCCATTTTCATGAGCAGTAAGAAACTGAACGCTTTTTAAAGCCCTGATCACCGGGATCTGACTTGGTCCAGGTTTATGCCTCACCTTATAACCATAAACTCGGGCCAACAATCTTAATGACCACGTGTCGCAATAAAAAATATGCCTCTCATTACTCCGAAATGAAACTTCTCGCATAATTTTTAATATTGATTGCCAACCAATTAAATTTACATAGTGCCGAACAACTAGTATTTTTTTCATGCCTCTGTTCAATAGTCTTGTGAATTTAATTAAGATTATTTTTATTTAAAATAAAAATAATATGGGTAAATTAGAACCCTTCCAAAGTAGTCATAACTCCACTCAGTAGGAATAATAAAAAACAAAATAGGTACAAGTAAAGCAATTACAAAAAATATCAATCTTAATTCTTGAAAAATTCTAAGCTGCAATAAAATCAAGAACGGTAACTGAATTAACAAGTACTGAAATGCACGAAGCGCTGGCTCTGTAAGCTCCATAAAAGAAAATAACAGAATGGCCAAACTAAGTGCTGCATTAAAAACTAATACGATGAATCGTCGTGAATTTTCAACTACAGAATCAGTTAATTTATCCTTTGGACTCACTATCATTCCAAAAATTGATAATGCAAAAATTATGAAAGATACAGTCAATGGAATGAGACTCAACTTTTCATTATCGAAAAATTCTTCTTGTGTTAAGCGCTTGACTCCATAGGCAATAGTATCAAACAACCCACCAGTGTAACTAAGTAAAAAGTTATAAATTATTGGGGCTTGAATGATTTCAAAAATTATATATGGAAAGACCACGAACAAAAATGCGAAGTGACCCCTTTGTACCCCCCCAAAAAAATTTTTGCTCAAGGGAATAATCAAGTAAATGACAGAAGATACATGAATCAATGATGCCAGAACAAAATAAAGCCAACCTCTCCCTGTTTTTAAAAAAGTAGTCATTCCCCAAAATGCAATAGCGCCTGACAAGTATTGCCTGACCAAGTGGGCACTTTGAGAAAATATCAGCGGCGAAAAGCCAAAAAATAAAATAATTGCTAATTTAGTGTAAATTTCTACGCCCTGTAAACGCATCAACCTATCAATTGCATTCAACCAAACAAAGTAAAATATAAATGTAAAGAAAAAAACCCAATTATCCCAATCAAAATTAAGCTTATTCACAAAGAACCAATTTGCCAAATAGTAAACGGGTTCTCGAGAATATATTTCAAAAAACTCTAAAATATTCAGGCCGTTTATTTGATTGCTTATTAAAAAATATGAATAAAAGTCACTTTCAAGATCTTTAGTTGTATTTAATGATGAAAGAAATAGTGATATTGAAAATATTAATGGTAACAATTGCCAATTATTATTTTTTCCCAACTTTACTGCATAAAAAATGCCCGAAGAGATTCCTAAAAAATTACTTGGGGAAAGTAATATTAGAAGCAAACATAACAAGAAATTAAATAAGCTGCGAGTTTCAAATGAACCTAAAGAAGTAGATATATTTTTTATATTCTCATCCATCATGTTAGAAATATGCAAAAGCCTTAATCATATATTACGTGTATTACGCACTTTAATAGGTTTATCTTATCTGTAAGCAATCTGAATCTCTAAACATTTAGCTTATCGCCAACTCAATGCCGTATTTAGTGAACAGAGATAGCGCGCCAAACCACGCAATAGATACAATTGGCGAAGGATTAAACTAGGATATTTTTGACTTTGAACTTCATACCCAATACTTGTCAAAAGATTTTCAACTTGCGCTCTTAGATCATTAAAGTAGGGCGTATATATATATTGCCTTGTTGGCAAAGGTAACGCATAGCCCCCTCCCCACATACGGCGTATACGACCACCACTTATATCCAACCGAACCCCATGGAAGTGCCAAAACACCGCCGCAGAATGCGGAAACCTGGTGGCATTCCATGGCCCCATAGTTAAGGCTTGATTACGCAGAACATGAACTAATCCTGAAAAACGCTCCAGCCAATCGTCAAGATACTTCTGGTCACCGAACTTGCCATCTTCATGGCGAGCAAAACACCACTCAAGACAACGAGTCTCCCACCAACTCCTTACTGACTCACCCATTTCTCGTGTAAAGCACATAAACTGAACACAATATCTACCAGAACTATAAGACTGGTCATACTCAGGTGAGTACGCATGGTCAGTAATAAGAACCGCACAGCCAGATTCATCTAACTCTTGAAAGATTGGACCCGGAGAAGACAGGAACCAAGTATCAGCATCAATGTAAGTGACTCGCACAGCGTCCGGGTCTGACATAAAGACAAATCCAATACAAAAAGGTGTCAGCGTCCAACAATACTCCCCTCTGCTACGTTCGTTTTTAACAGCTAAAAGATCAGGAGTTTCCCAGTCAGACAATCGTAATAAGCGCACTTTCGGCAACTGTAGGCAGGATAATACTGAGTACACCTCGTCATCAATGCAAAGTATCCAAAGCAAATGATTTCCGCAGTGTCGCTGCATAGACGAGTGCAACGCAAGACCCTGCGGCAAGAAATTGCTGTCGAAAAGGGTGACGTAATGTTCAGTCATAAGACCCATGTTTGGAGTTGAATTGGAATTAATTTAAATAAATAATAATTTTATTAATAGAAAAAACTTATCGGGGGGGAAGTCATTTCAAGCACAAAATAGTTTGCGGACTTAACAATTAGCAAAAATACAACTGTACAGAAAGTAGGGGTTAATATTTTGAAAACTATGCAGATAGCTCAACCACTTAAAAAATTTCTTGAAATGTAATTTTTACCACAGATTGGGTCAAATAGCGTGACTATATTTCTTGCAAAGCTTACGCTCAACATTAATTAGATGTACTGCTTTTATTTTTTCAAACAGTATTTTTTTCTAATATAAAACTACGAAACTCAAACGATGGGCCACGACTCACGCGACGCCTCCCCTCTACTCCTGAATAATCAGCAATCAACCGCCATTTTATACCCCATCGCGCCATCAGTTCTGAACGCGATAAAATCCAACAAGGATAGCTAGCGCGATATATGTGCGGTGGCACGTGTTGGATGGTCAAATAATTGACTTGACCATCCCAAACTGGTGTCCGATCAATTACAAGAGTAGCTGTAGAATCTAAATCAAAGCTCTCTAGGATAGCCATAGGATCCTCTAAATACTGTAAAACACTTGAAGCCAATATTAGTCTCGGGGCAATTGAGGGTGGCAATTCACTTAAAGATGTTACAAAGCTTAGCTCCTCATTCGTAAACTCGCGCTGACCAACCGCCACAAAAGATGGCTGTTCAACCACAATCCACCTTAGCTTTATACCTTTTGGAAAGAACGGTCTACACAACCGATATGTACTACCAAGTGAACCCCCAAAATCTACTATATCCAAAAAACCCGGATGCATTATGGCGTGCCGAAGTAGCGCAAACAATAAAGGAGGCGGAGATGGAGAATCAAAAAAAAGTACTGAGTCACGCTCATATTTAGCTCGGCCATCTCTGACATCTCGTGTTGACTCTGTTACCCGATTCAGAATTCCTTCTTCGTCGTAACCTGATGAAGCTCTTAGTGCATTTTCCCAACCCGTATCCGCCACTTCCCAACGAAGTGCTCTTCCAGTCCACTGTCCAATAAGCGAAAAAATGGTTGGTGGCAACCAAGCCCGCGCTAACTCTGCAGCAGTATTCATCGTAGTAATTTATTAATAAATGCGCGAAAGGCTTTCAAAAAAAAGTTGCCGCGCGTGGATCGGAAGTAATGTATAAAAGCAGAGCGAGCAAATTCGGATTGGTGTAATTGCTGCCGATTTAAACAAATGGGTGTACTAGCAAGTACTTGATCAAAAATATTTGTTGTTCGACTGTGAGTCCCTGTTGAGTCGTTACCGATATTATGTACTAAACTACGCCCAGGGTATAAGGTAAGCTTCTCGTTAAGAAAACATGACGCGTGCCAACGAATCGCCCAAGAATTATTGCGCCCTGCAATTTGATTCCGCAACATTCGAGTAAATCCTTGCTGACCATCCATATCAAACTCGTACTCTAAATTACGTGACTCAAGCTCCGAGAGCAAAGCTGTTCCATCGGCACGGAAATGCTGCCATGCGCGTCTCCAAGTAGCCCAACCCCAACAATCTGCTCCTCGTAGAAAAAAAGTTTCCGGTAATTTAGCAGCCACTGGATAACAATATCCATGGATACATGCAACTTTTTCATCATAAGCATAAAGATTCAATGCATCATTCATGTATCGCAAAAAATGTGGCGAAACCACAAGATCGTCCTCTAAAACAATGATGCGCTCATGTGTACTTAGCAATTGAGTAACACCCTCAATGATTGAACGAGCAAGTCCAAGATTCACATCCCGCTCAACGATATGAACTGAAGCAAAGCCAACAATTTTCCGGACCATACTCCTAACGGCCTTGCAACCTTCTCGGGCCGTCGAATTTCTTGCTGCATCACAAAAAATATGCAAGTTTGTTTTCTCAGCAAGTGGATCGGCTCTTAGGGCTGCCAATGTCTTGGCCAAGTGATCTGGCCTTGCATACACAAATAAAGCCACAGGAGCAAAGCTAGGTTGCATTTCTTCGGTCGTAATTAATTGACTCACCCATCATCCCCGCGTACACATACTACTCAGTTATATATGAAGGCTTTAACTCCAGAACATCGTCTGCTAACTCTGCAATGGTTTCATCATGGGTGATAAACACAATAATCCCCTTTTTCAACCATGTACGAATACGGGAAACAACAACATCTCTGGTCTGCGAGTCCAACGCACTAGTTGCCTCATCTAGAATCAAAACATGAGGCTTCCGCAAAAGTGCTCGTGCAATAGACAAACGCTGCCGTTGACCACCAGAAAGATTAGAGCCCTGATAATTCATGATTGTATTAAAACCTTCAGGTAATGCGCAAATTACCTCTGATAAGTCTACAACCTCAATTACTTCATTGATTAGTTTATCGCTAACATCCATACCCATAGTCAAGTTTTCACGAACTGACACAGAGAATATTCTTGGCTGCTGCTCTACCAGAACTACCCTATTACGAAGTTGATTAGATTTAATCAGGCGCCCACCTATGAAAATTTCACCTGAGTCTTGATGAATTATACCCAAAAGCAAATCTGCTAAAGTTGATTTACCTGAACCAGATGGGCCAACAATAGCATGTATCGATCCTTGACGAAAAGTAAAGTTAACATTCTCCAATATCGGTTGATCAGGTGCATATTTATAATTGATTTGTCGAAGCACTAATTCATCAAATGAATCAACCCACGAGGACTCGATCTGGGGCTTATCTGTAGGCTTTACCCTCATCTGACTTGCATTATCATCCAGCTCAATCAGCTCACTTAAATCTGTAATGGCACGAAAATCGGTGAGAAAAGTACCAGCAGCCGTCATGAGCAGGCCAAGTGAGGCAAATAAACGCAAAATGATCATAGTTCCGGCAAATATGATCTCTGGGGTGAAAGGCACAACATCACTGAACCAAGGCCCTAAAGCAATTACACCAGCAAATACTGCTATAAAACCTGGAATAGCCTTAATTCCTGCTTTTAATCCATCAACTTGCATCTGCAAGCTTGTGTACCTTATAGTTACCTCGGAGTACCCTTTTCTAGCAAAATCTTCAGACGACATCGATCGAATTGATCGCAAGCTATTGAGCGCCTCCAAAAATGTTGTTGAAGACTCACGCTGAACCATGATTGCTGAATTATTGAAATTCAACATAAAGCGAACGCAAATAACCACCGCTAAAGCAGCTACAGCGAGAAAACTCAGCGTACCAGCAAATATAATTGGGGAGAATAAAAATAGAAGTATGAAGGCCACCAATACAGACAAAATGCCAGCAATTATCTGAAGGCTGGAATTGACTAACGCACCAGCTCGAAAAGCATCATCTCCCGCTAATGTTATATAGTGGCCAATAGAGCGCCTGTAAATTTGAGATATTGGCTCATCAAATAATATTCTTCTGAATACATCATCTGAAACCTTTCGATGAACCTGCTTGCTAAGGTAAATGCTTATCAGTGTATGCGCGTAACCTACAGCACTTCGAAGAGTCAAAAGAATCAAAAAAAACCATATCCAAGTCATTAAGTCGGGTTTAAATCCAATATAAGAAGCTATTAAGCTCCAACCCTCAACTACATATGATCTTTGCAATGATTCATTACCACTGACTATTGAACCACTAGCTGCAAGCGCTATCATCACGCTCATTACCGCGTATTCTAAAAGCAAAATAAGCAAAGTTAGTAATATAGCCCATCGAGCCAACGTAAATCTACAAACTATATGGTAAAAAAAAGTAGCTACCATTTGCAGATTAGGCCTTGGTTCAATTGGATATTGCAAAGTTACTCCATATTTCAAAGATTTGAGCAATCATTACACTTCAGCGGTAATGTCGATAGATGCTCGGTGCAAAATCGAGCATCTTTTTCATTGCCGGAGATTTCACGTGCTGCATTTGAGCTTGTTTGTAGTTAGCGCCAAATAAGGAGTTACTAAACTGAAGCTGCAAGACTAAACGAGAGTTACCCGATACATGAGAACCTTTATGAAAGCCACGGGTGTCTTCAATGATGATACTTCCCTTGGGAGCAGTAAATGAATGGATTTTCTCTGAAGGGTATGTCGAAAAGATTTCATCATCCATGATCCGAACATAGCCCCTTTTTAACATACTGGATGGAATACCACCAGTTGCATGAGACCCCTCCACAAAGACATGCGGTCCGTTATCAGATTCCACATCAGTTATATATATAAATATTTTGAGCCACTTCAGTCGATCCATATCAAAGTGAAAATATTGAGCAGCCATAGAATCTGGCGTATCACTATAGTTAGTGTGCCACCACATACTGAGCACATCGGCAACCGGTTGACAATTTAAATAAGCTTGAACAACACTCAAGATGGATTGGTCTGCCAATAGCTCTTGAATATCTTCATTATTTATCAAATCATAAGCATCATAGTCATAACGTATTGCATTAGGTATTCCACCTTTATAAATTTCTTTACCAATATGTAGTGATCCATTTTGGCTATCCATCCTGCGAATTAATGCGGGTGTGTTTTCTGCAAACAACTTAAGTCTGTCCAACATGCTTATTGGTACGCACGAAGGGAAAACCTTAAAGCCCTTGTCTCTAATTTCAGAAACAACATTGTAAATATACTCACTGTCAGACATATCACCCAGCAAACCACGACGTTCTGGCAAAGGCAAGAATGGCCTATTCCAGGATATCCAGGTGGAAATCCAGTCATTAAACCGTCCTTGAGTTTGACAAAACAACCAGATCATTGACTGATAGGCAGCCTCCGCAGTGTTACCATTTAATTTGAACTTGATGTATCCATAAGGAAGCGCAAAAATAGTTCTTAAGTTAAGATATACCTGTTTAGCAAATGTATAGAAATATTCGCCTAAAAAATCTTCAAGTTTAGCTTTACTCATGACAATCGATATCCTTTTGGATTTCTGCAAGATGGCAACGCCATGCAGTCAAGCCTTTTAACTTGATTAAGTAATTAGCAACATCTGCAGGCTCTTGTTTATCCGCAGAGCAACTTTTAATGTAATTCACAAATGTAGATCTCAGCTCAATCTCGTCTGGAGCACCATATAAATTATGCATATAATAAAAAGCTAAAGCTTGCCTGCGCATCTCATCTCTATCGATTGGGAAAACTGTTGGGGTTTCTAACATTCTCCTATAATCGTCCACATTTTGAGCTGTTCTGCAAAAGTCGAAGCTTGCATGTGGATGACGCGCACAGGCAATTGAAGGAACCCCAAGATACGCAAGTTCGTGCGCTATAGTTCCATATACCGTAACACCGCATATCATGCCAGCACTCACCAATTCAGAGTTGGTGATTTTTTGCGAAATAAATCTGACTTTAGGAAATTTTTTTTGAAGTTCACCTAGAGCTCCAGCACTTAGAGAAATCTGATTTGGATGCGGCTTTAACCAAAATGGTATCCCTGCTTCGCAAAGTGTCTGAATTGTAAAACATATCCAAGTCCAGAAATCTGGGAAAACTAAATCATGATAAACATGAGGGCTGTCATAAAAGTCGTGAAGAAAAACTACAACTGCACCAGCAACATTTGGAACTTCCTCACCACTTGGAATATACGCAGAGGTCCTCATGTAGCTAGTGGCAACATCAATTCCGCCAGAAAGTCTATGCAGAAGATGTGATTCAGCAAGGCATAAAGCTTTACTCTTTTCAGCAACTGCTTTCTCGTCAAAATATTTCCGATATTTGCTTGTATCAGGCGTATGAAAAGTGTCGTTAACAGAAAGTTTTTTACCGACCCCACCAATATTTCCATAAACACGAACAGCAACACCATTAAAAACCGCCGCCCGCACTGGTATGCCGTGCTCAATATAGGTTGAATACGAACTTAAATATACTTTAGGTTTTTTTTCAGCGAAGTACTGATTCGCCAAACGCACCTCTCTAACTGCTTGCTGAATAACCATTAGAACGAATGGATCATGCACTTTAAATATTGGTGATGGCCTAAATCGAAGATATGAGTCAATTACCAAATCCCCAATTTGAATACTTCTATAACGTAAATTTTCGGGGGTTTTTGATATCTTCATTTCAGCCCAAAGTTTTACAGCATCTTTTCGGTCCTTACTTCGAAAAAATCTCCAAAATAAGGGCTGACTTCTATATACAACCTTACCAATCAAACTTCGGTAAACTCGAGCCCACTGATCATTAAATAAGCGTGCCACAATCCAATGCCGCGCCAGCGTGGATTTAACACCATATCCAATAGCGCCATTAATTGATCTGGTTTGTAACACATCAACTTCTATTGCCCTTTTTTCTCTCAAAGAATTAATAATTACTGCAAATAATCCAACAAAGAGTGGATCCTCTACGCCCTCCACAGCAACCCTTGCTTTGAAAGCCCCCTCATCTTGAGCCTCATTCTTAGCGTTCACCTGTAAAATAGCAGAAAGTATTAAACTTTGAGGCCGCGGCGAAAGAACTCTTCTAGCCAAATTGAGAATTTTATACATCATGAAATTAGTTTACGATTCGCACAATAACAAATGCCTCTGCAGCATTAACTCCAACCGCATGCCCTCGATGATAGGCAAGATATTTTAAATTCTCCAAACTTCTCGAGTGTGGAGAAGGCCGCATCTCTTTCTTGTAGATCTCTAAAGCATTTATTTTCTGACCAAGCTGATTGCTGATATCAACATAATAATTAGGTTTAAATTCATGAAAGCTTGATGTTGACCACTCTGTACTTGACATCACCTCAAATGCATAGATAGCTCGTACGCAACTACCGGGGAATGGGCGACATGCGGTCAGGACCGCATGGTTAGTAACACGGTGATCTATATTAAGATCTCCATGGTGATGAGTATAAATAATGTTTGGTCTTAGCATGTCTATGATTTTTTCGAGCTTTTGCACGACCTCAATAAGTGGCACAGTGTCCATTCTGTTATCCGGTAAGGATAAATAAAAAGTTTCTTTTATTCCTAATATTTGTCTCGCTTTATCAGCTAATGAATTTCGACTTATCAGATCCTCTGAACCAGCCCCTGTTCGCGATGTAACACCATCAGCCATAAAGACCGCATAAACCGTATCACCCTCTGCCACGTGACGCGCAATTGTTCCACCGCAACCTAAAGCTTCATCATCTGCATGAGCCGCTACTACCAAAACGCAATTAGTCATTCAAATACTCCCACCTCAGTGCAGTGCCACGTTCAATATCGACTTTGAGAGTCCGACCAATAACTTCATCAAAGTGTTTAGGTGGTAGACCATAACCTGGTCGAATCCTACGTATGTCAGCTTCGGTTATAACTTGTCCAGCCTTCAAATTTTTGACAAAGTACAGCGAACGCCTAAAGCACTTGCTTGCCTCTTCGGCTTCCTGCCTATCAAACCCTATCTTACCCATTGAAGACCAAGAATCACGCGAGTCCTGACACAACCTTTTTAGTTCCGCAGGTTCGATTGAAAATTCACTATCTGGCCCCCTATCAAGCCGACTAAGGGTAAAGTGCTTTTCAATTAAGCATGCACCAAGTGCTACAGCTGCCACAGATGCTGTTGTGCCTAATGTATGGTCGGATAAGCCTGGTAGGCTATTAAATCGTTTAGCTAAATTTGTCATTTGTCGCAAATTGGCCTGATCCATAGGAGCCGGATAGCTACTGATGCAATGGAGTAAAATAAGCTCTTTACAACCACCCTCCCTCGCTGCATTAACCGCCTCTTCTATCTCTTGCTCCGTGCACATTCCCGTCGACATAATCATCGGCTTACCTTTACTCGCGACATAACTAATCAACGGTAAATCAGTAGCCTCAAAAGAGGCAATTTTGTATGCTGGCGCATTGAGCGACTCCAGCAGATCAACTGCTGACTCATCAAACGGCGTGGAAAATAAGGTAACACCGAGATTTGCAGCGTAATCAAAAATCTGTTTATGCCACTCAAACGGAGTTTCTGCCCACTTGTACAAATCGTACAGCTTGTATCCGCCCCACAACCCTTCTTTAATAATGAATTCATCTTTATCACAGTCGATTGTCATTGTATCTGCAGTGTAAGTCTGAATTTTGATCGCATCAGCACCGCTCTCATGTGCAGCCTTTATAGTTTCAAATGCACGTTGAATATCGCCATTATGGTTCGCAGATAGCTCCGCAATGATAAAGGGCGGTTGGTTAGGACCGACTTCGCGACCGTTGATTTTGATATTCATATGGACACTCACTTAATCAAGATGTTTGAATTTGATTTCTACTTCGGCTACTAGGCGACCGTTATCTAGCCTCGCCCCCCTGAAGCTGAGCACATATCCACCATGCTCGATGAATGCATGTGGATATCCTTCCGCATCCAACATTCTGATAAAGTCGTAAGCATCAGAAAGTGACCCAACTTTGGGCAAAGCACTTTGATCAGGCCTTCTTCGCCTAAACAACACAACCTCACCTTCTTGCAAGATTGGTACGGGCTCGTGTTCGATTATCCACTCAATGATCTCCGCACTCAATTCACCAGCTTTCAAGTAAATTTCTTGCGCTGAACCTTTTAGGCTAAGAGGAACTTTTATATAGACAGGTCCCGCATCCATTTCGTTGACCATTTTTAAAGCCGTGAGTTTTGTTGTTTCGTGTCCAGCAAGAATTAAGTTTTGAAGAGGGCTGCCGCCACGGCCATATGGCACATCAGTCATATGAAAACACACACACTCGTGCTTTTGCCAAATATTTTTTGGAACCAACCAGCTCCAATGAAGAAAGAAAATGTACTTAGGTTTAAATCTTGTTGTCACCTCTTCAAGCTCTTTAATATTTGATACAAATAACCATGTTCCAGGAATTTTTTCTGACAGCTCCTGGAATTTCGGTCTGTGCCAATTTTTGCTGCTTGCGACAATATACAATGCCTGCATTTTTAATATTCTTGAATGTTATTTTTGTTTTTTTATCGAAATAAAATATTTCACCCCATCTTTTTCGAAATAAGCTGGGTATCTTTCATTATCCACTATCCTTAACAAATCCATTTGCTCGGCTAATGACTTGTTTGGATCTAGCCTACTGTGCTCAGGTTTTCGTCTTGGGTAATAGTTAGGCACACCCTGCTGCTTTACAGGAACTAATTTTTTATAGTTTTCAATAAATTTTGAACACATCTCAATGGTTTTTTCACCTTGGAGTTTTCGCCAATCATCACATAGCTCATCACCCACAAGATTTATGTGATCCTTTAAATATATATCGCCTGAATCGACTTCACTTTCAGCTTCTATTAAACAAACGGGGATACTTCTTTTACCTTCCAAAATTTGCCATGCCATTGGCGCAAATCCTCGTCCACTTGGCAAATCGCTTTCGTGCACGACTAAATTGTGAGAATTACGTTGCAAAATATGGCCTCCAACAATACGTGTACACCCAAGCATGAAGTTAATCCATCCAATCTTTACATCCTCAGCGCGTCTGACGAGTGATGCACAGTACCCTCTATCAGAAAGCTGCTCAACAAATATCTCTCCATATGGAAGTATCCAGGAGTCACTATCAATTAATACTGTTATATTTTTTTTATCCATGCATTATGCTAGCCAATCTTTGAGCACCTAGGCCATCGCATATACCACTGGAAGTTAAAGACAGCCTCATTAATTTTTTATCGCAAAGAAATTCATTAATCATAAATCGTAATTTAAAATTCAAAGTCATTAAGTCAGCTGATATCACCACATCATTTTTTATTAAATTTAAAATAATAAAACGTTGATTTTCAGCTGTAAGCAAAACTAAGCTAGGTAAACCTAAACAGCATCTTTCCCATGAACTCGAACCAGCCGCACCAATTGCAAAATCACTGTCAGCCATGAGTTGAGCCATATCATTAACTCCCACCAGAACCCTTGTTGACAATTGCATTGTAGCGGCTAATTCTTTAATTTCTTGCAGCCATGGAGCTGATTGCCCCATCACCACTGTTACCCTGATATTTTCAGGTAGCAAACAATTTCGCAAAGCCTTTAACACCAAACCGGTAGCATTATCTTTGTCTACCCCACCCATCGAAATAAGCAACTCTTTCAATACTGGCTTTGCTCGACGCTTCAGGCTATATTCGCGCAATGCCGCAAACTCCGGTCGCAATAATGCGTAATAAGAGCCACACAATAACTGACAACCATCAGGTACTAAAGGCGCATAACTTGCTTCAGAACGACCATAGGTTTGATCTAACAAAAGATCACAATCATGAGATCGATCAGCTAAGTCATCAATTACCATAATGCTCGTCACCTGATCTCGCAAGACACTCTCCCAACGTCGATCTAGTGCGTAGTGATCTACCACCAGCCAATCCACAGCCTGTCCAGCAAGTACCTCATGAGTTTGCTGGGCATCGTCTTTCAAACTTACGCCAAGCCATGCAGCGTGAGCAAGGTCATCCGGCTCTGGAGAGTATCCTTGGGGCTCACTTAGTATGATCACCTTGTGGCCATGTTGGACAATTAACCGAAGCAAGTGTCCATGATGTGGTCGACAAACAAAAATGCATTGATCCCCGCGCTGATGAAAGACATCTGCCAGTGTAAGACAGCGCATAATGTGGCCAGTGCCGATTTGCAATGAGGCGTCGACCCGAAATGCTATTTTCACGATGCCGTCAGTCTTAGTTTAGTCGCTTGAATCCACTATGACAAACTGAGCCTTTAAGTAGCGCCATCACATCTCGACCATCTTCACACTCTTTGATTGTTCTAAACAACGGGGCAAGTGCTTCGAAGTAACCATTCACCACTTCATCTGTATGCTCTGTACAGACATACACACTATTACCCGCCAAATACCCCTTAGCTAGCATTTCTTGAGTAATAAGGGTTTTATATGCTAGCGCCTTTTCGCTCTTAAATGTGAAGCCAGTCAACGCGGGCAAGCCCCAGTGATCAATTTGCAAATCATGCTCATCGGCTAGTTGCTGCCAGCCTGCTCTTATCTTTAAACCAGTATGCGTGATGGTATCCCATGACTTTATTCGCTCCATAACCTCGATTGCTTTAAGTGCTGCACTAGGGCCAATACGCTCCGTCCAAAATGTGCTGCTAATAAAGGTTGATTGTGCAGACTCCATGATCTCGCGACGACCAATAGTGGCTGTTATAGCATAGCCGTTGCCCAACGCTTTACCAAACATCGCCATATCTGGCTCAACACCGTATATCTTATGCAAGCCCCCAAAGGTCTGGCGAAAGCCGGACGTGCATTCGTCAAAAATTAGCACAATACCTCGCTCCGTTGCAAGTTTGCGTACTTTGTGAAGAAAGTTATCTTCTGGCCCTTTGTTGCGCACCACTTCCATCTTGATTACACCAATGTCATGAGTATTAATCAAGTTTTCCAACTCAGCATAGTTATTGTAATTAAATGGGAACACGGTACCGCGCAGATTTTGTGGAACACCTTTAGGGTCTAGTCCCGGCAACAAATGTCCGGCTAAGTTTTCATCATCCCCAAGATTGGCTGATAAATACCAGTCATGCCAACCATGGTAACCACAAACTGCCACTTTGTCTCGTCCAGATGCCGCACGCGCAATACGTATGGCTAAAGCATTGGCTTCCCCTCCAGATCGCGCCAGACGAACCATGTCTGCCCAAGGGTGGATTTCAACCAACTTCTCGGCTAGATACACTTCTTCAGGACAATTGAACGTGGACATATTTCCTGCAACGACTGTTTGTTGGACAGCGTCATCAACCTCTGGGTGCCCATACCCCAAAATATTGGTACCGATACCCATAATGGACATGTCTGTATATTGTTTACCATCCATATCCCAAACTTGGCACCCTTTGGCTTTACTAAAGTAAGCAGGCCAGAGATCTGGTAAAAACATTTCTGCCTGCTTAGACAGCAACATATTACCTCCCGGAATCACTGATTTAGCGCGTTTCCATAATTTTTGCCCAGTTCCCATCACAGACCCTTCGTTACGAATAATTTTATTGTTAGCAGTAAAAAGAGGGGGATTTTTGTATTGGAGTTCAAGCACTTCAGTCCATGAAAAATAAACGTTGGGCTCAAAGTGCGCAAATACATTACTAACAACCTCAAAATCTGCAGGCTCGTCCACTGTCCAGCGAAGAGACGATAGATCCTCACTATGCTGCACGACACTCGTTTTGAACAATCCCGACTTTCGCAAATAGGGAGTGACATGCTCATGGTCAAATGGATCATAACTTTCTCGCCCTGCACGTTCTAAAGCTTCAATGGTGAATACTTCAGTGTCTAAACCATCTGGATAACTTGCTGGAGCAAAATTGCTTATGTAATCCACTCCTTCAGTTTTGAATTGCACTATAATCTGGTCTACCAAGACAGGATCTATAAGCGGACAGTCCCCAGTAATACGGACAATCACATCGGCTTGCATCTTCCTAGCTGCCACCAAATAGCGATCGAGCACATTATTTTCACTGCCTCGCACACAGGCATAACCTAGTTTTTGTATATGCTCAACTAGCGGATTGTTACGTTCATCGGTCGAAGTAGCCAACACAATTTGATCAATCTGGCTAGCTTCCGCCAGACGAGTTAGTAATAGCTCAATCATAGGCACCCCGACAATTGGTTTCATAACTTTATTGGGTAACCGAGTCGAGCCCATTCTGGCCTGAACTATGGCAACGATTTTCATAATTGGTTCCAAGTTGATGGATTAATCAATCTCGCATCCTTCAAAGATTCGAATTCTGGCAGACAATCCAAGCCGCCATCTGCAGCATTAATAATTTGATTTAATTGCTCCAAAGAGTCCACGCCGACTATAACTCGATCAACTGAAGGTAAGGAGCATACATATCGTAAACACGCTTGCAAAGGGTTAAGGCCCGTTCTCTCAAGCCAACAATCCCACTCATTCCATATATGCGCCCATGGCTTAAATTTTTGTGGCCTTATACTGTTCGGCATGAGCAACAGCCCCTGCAGAAATGAAGAACGCGTATGCAATTCAATACCTGATTCTTTCAGGCGCGTGATCCAACCTGTTTCGACTAGTCGTCTATCTAAAATACTTAAGGGCGCTTGGACAAGATCGAATTCATATGTATCTGTCAAACGCTCCAACTCTACTGGAGCATAAACCGATACGCCGACCTTTTGAACCAAGCCTCTTTTTTGAACCTGCTTTAAAGCCTTGTAAATATTATGACCGGCTTTACCCAATAGTTGTTCAGGCCGATGTAGTAACAAGCCATATAAACATTCTACTTTTAGACGCGCCAATGATTGATTAACTTGGTCAGTAAGCCAATCAGAAACATTTACACAATCACAAGGAATAGCCGGCACTTTACTGACGGTTCTCCAATTTTCAACCCCAAGCATACCCAATATATTTTCGCTTTGACCGTAATCAATAGCAGTATCCAAAGTATTGATGCCACTTTTTTCTGCTTGTCTCAGGATATTAAAAGCCTCCTTGAGCTCCACCTGTCCCCTAAAATTAGCTACGCCATAGTCCAACCCAAACTGGACTGTACCTAGCGCCAATTTGCTATTTGATATCATTAATCATTAGCCCCAACAAGAAACAACCCATACGTTTATTGTCGAGTATTACATGAGAGCGCCTAAAACCTTCTATTACAAAACCAGCTTTCAAAAAAATACGTAATGAACCGAGATTATCTTCATAGCAGCCAGCCTCAATTTTTTCCAATCCTAAATCTTCTATGCAATATTTTGATAAAGCCATTACTGCCTCTGTGCCATATCCTTTACCCCAATATTTTTTTGAACCTATCAATAGACTCAGCTCACCTCTCCTATAAATTGTATTAATAAACCCAATTTTTATATTCCCAATATGCTCATTATTAGCTTTTAAAAAAATTCCAAAAAGATGGGAGGAAATATCTTTATTGCATGCATCAACAAAGACCTTGCAAGTTTCTAACGTTTGCTTAATGTGTCTTGTTTCAAGATACCTATTAACTTCTTCATCATTTAACCAAGAAACATACTCAATAGAGATATCTTCAACTGTCAGCTTTCTGAGTACCAGATTTTTAGATTGGATATTCATCATTTAATTAATTCCATGATCATTGTCATACTTAAGCTGTAGACAGGCGTCATTATTGCAGCACCTTCTGTATCGCAGCTATCACCTGGCATTGCTGCTGATCACTCATAGTCTGGTAAATTGGCAAACTAATAGCTTCAGCATAGTATTTCTCTGCCTCTGGAAAAGCGCCCACTTTGTGACCCATGCGCAGATAGTAAGGTTGGGTGTGCACAGGTATGTAGTGCAGATTGACGCCAATGCCTTGTTCTCGCAAGAATTCAAAAACTTGACGGTGGGTTTTGTCAATCTTATCCAACTGCAAACGAATCACATACAAATGCAGGCCCGAGTAGCTATCTGGATGCTGCCATGGGGTGGTTACGGACAAATTAGCTAACAGTTGATCATAGCGTTGAGCCAGCTGGTGTCGACGCGCAACAAAGGTATCGAGCCTCTGCATTTGGCTCACGCCAAGGGCAGCTTGCAACTCGGTCATACGATAGTTATAGCCAAGGTCTATTTGCTGGTAGTACCAAGGACCATCCGATGCATTAGTCATTTGCGCTGGGTCGCGCGTTATACCATGGCTACGTAGTAAAGCCATTTTATTTGCAAGTTCATCACTGTTAGTGAGAGCCATACCACCTTCGGCGGTGGTGATTATTTTGACAGGGTGGAAGCTGAATACGGTGATGTCGCTATAGCGCCCATTACCAATAAACTCGCCTTTGTATTTTCCCCCAATGGCGTGAGATGCATCTTCAATGATTTTAAAACCATATTTTTGCCCCAGCGCATGGATAGCCACCATATCACAGGGCTGGCCACAAAGGTGCACAGCCACCAGTACTTTTGGTAACTTACCTTCTTTTTCGGCGAGAATGAGCTTGGCTTCCAGTAAATTGATGCTGAGGTTATAGGTACGCGGATCGATGTCTACAAAGTCAACGTGTGCACCGCAGTACAAGCCGCAGTTAGCAGAGGCAACAAAGGTGATGGGCGTAGTCCAAAGCCAGTCACCTTGCCCCAGTCCTAGCGCGAGGCAGGCCATGTGTAGAGCCGATGTGGCGCTGTTGACAGCCAATGCATGCTTGACTCCAACGTGTTTGGCTACTATTTGCTCAAATAACGGGACTTGAGGCCCTTGCGTCAGAAAGTCTGACTGCAAAACGGCGATGATTGCGTCAATATCTGCCTGGCTTATGTCCTGACGACCGTATGGAATCATCAAATACTCCCAATTTTTTCAAGGTTATTGTCTATCCAAGCTTGCAGCTGTGCGTCAGTCATCCATTCGGCGTTATTATCGCTGGCATAAACAAATCCTTCTGGAACTTTTTTGCCATCTTTAATTCTCTCTGGACTGATAGCCCAGTTGTTAATGGTGGGCAAAATTTTGAAGTGTTCAGGGTATTCATAGGTATAGTGGGAGTCTTCTGCACCAATCATTTGTTCGTGCAGCTTTTCACCAGGGCGAATGCCAACAAGTTTTTGCTGGCATTCGGGGGCTACTACGCGGGCCAAGTCAGTTATCTTCATTGATGGGATTTTTTTGACGTAAATTTCGCCACCTACCATGTCTTCAAAGGCATGCCATACAAGTTCAACACCCTGCTCCAAGGAAATCATGAAGCGAGTCATTCGGTCATCTGTGATAGGAAGCATGCCTTTTTCGCGAATGGACATAAAAAAGGGAATAACCGAGCCACGGGAGCCCATCACGTTTCCGTAACGTACAACTGCAAATTTTGTATCGTGACCGCCCGAGTATGAGTTGCCTGCAACAAAGAGCTTATCTGATGCTAGCTTCGTTGCGCCGTATAGGTTGACAGGACTAGAGGCTTTATCAGTTGACAACGCGACCACGCGCTTTACGCCACAGTCAATACAAGCATCAATAAGGTTCATGGCCCCATTGATATTGGTTTTAATACATTCAAAGGGGTTGTATTCAGCCGTAGGCACTATTTTGGTCGCTGCAGCGTGGACGACATAATTAACACTATCTAGCGCACGGTACAAACGGTCGCGGTCACGAACATCGCCAATAAAGAATCGCACGCGTGGGTCATCTTTATATAGCTTGGCCATTTCCCACTGCTTCATTTCATCTCGCGAGTAGATGATGATTTTTCGAGGGTTATATTTAGCCAGCGTCATGGGAACAAAAGTGTGCCCAAAGGACCCTGTACCGCCTGTGATGAGGATTATTTGTTGAGATAGCATAACTCTATTTAGCTTTCAAATTTTTGAATGGTTTGGCAGACTTGGTGAATGTCTTCTGCGGTATGCCCATAAGAGATGGGCAGGCTCAGCTCGACGCTGTGTAGCTCTTGAGAAATGGGGTACTGACCTGAGAGCACGCCCTGCATGGCCCTCTGTTTGTGCGGCGCAATCGGGTAGTGAATTTCGGTTTTGATGTTGTGCGCCAGTAAAAATTCTTTAAGCTCATTTCGCCTTGGGCTGCGAATGCCATAGATGTGAAAAACATCAAACTCATCAGAGTTAAGAACGGGAGGATGAACGAAGTTTGGAAGCTCAGCAAAGTAAATTTGGGCCAACGCTCTTTTGTGTTCTGTTATCGCGCCCAATTGTTTGAGCTTGACCCGAAGCATAGCGGCTTGTATTTCGTCTAGGCGTGAATTTACACCTGCATATTCGTTGACGTATTTTTGCTTAGACCCATAATTGCGAAGGTGTCGAAGGCGGTCCGCCAGTTCGTCGTCATTGGTTACGATCGCACCAGCGTCTCCCAAAGCACCAAGGTTTTTGGTGGGGTAAAAACTAAAGCAGCCTGCATCACCAAATGTGCCGGTCATCTTGCCAGCCAATTTGGCACCATGAGATTGAGCACAGTCTTCTATGACTTTTAGCCCTTGGTTTTTAGCAAATGCGCCAATGGCATCCATGCGGCAAGGTTTACCAAATAAATGTGTGACACAAATAGCGCGCGTATTGGGTGTTAGCATCGCTTGTAGCAATGCAGGATCCATATTAAAAGTTTCAAGCACCGGCTCAACCAATACTGGTCGATGCCCAGCTCTAAGAACAGCCAAGATGGTAGCAATGTATGTGTTGGACGCTACCAATATATCGCTGCGCCTGGGTAAATTTAATGCCTCTATCGATAAGATTAGGGCATCTAAGCCATTGGCCACACCAATGCAGTGCTTAGTCCCTAGGTATTGCGCAAACTCTTGCTCAAATGCGTCAACTTCTCTCCCGAGCACATACCAACCGCTACGAATCACTCGGGACGCAGCAACCTCAAGCTCTACAAAATGGGCTGCATTTGAATTAGCTAGACTTTCATATTCAATCATCATGAGCTTTCATAAGGGGTATCTATATATTCACTTCTGTCATAAGGATGTGATGACATAACTAACAATACTGCCGCATTGCCGAAAGTCATGCTATGCCAGTCTTTGGGGTCGACAATTAAGCATTGACTAGGATCACTGAGCTGAATGGTTTCATCATTGGAGCCATCGTTCATGTAGATGGAAACCTCGCCACTAATAGCAATCAAGGCTTGTCGTGTGTAGGTGTGCCGATGACCGCCACGGGTTTGTCCATCCGCACCATAAATCCAATAGGTACGCGTAACCAAAAATGGTAATTCATTCTCTAAAACAGTCAAGACACCTCGTAGGTCGCTGAATGTAGGTAGGTCAATAATGGTGAAGTGGCTAGCCATAGATTACCTTTAATCTTTGCCAAATAGGTCCCGGGTGTAAACTTTATCTGCGACGTCTTGCAGTTCAGTATTCATGCGGTTCGCAATGATGACGTCGGCCTTGCGCTTAAAAGCCTCAAGATCTCGAAAAACGGGGGATTGTAAAAACTTATCCTCTGTCAGTATCGGTTCAAACAAAATAACTTGCACTCCCAAGGCTTTTATACGCTTCATCACCCCTTGCATGCTGGATTCCCTAAAATTATCTGAACCCTTCTTCATGATGAGTCTATATATACCCACAATTTTTGGTTGTCGCCGCAAAATATCTTGAGCCACAAAATCCTTGCGCGTGGCGTTGGATGCCACTATGGCTTCAATGAGGTTTTGAGGGATATCTTGGTAGCTCGCCAATAGTTGCTTGGTATCTTTAGGTAAACAATAACCCCCGTAGCCAAAGCTTGGATTGTTGTAGTGATTGCCAATTCGTAAATCTAAGCTAACACCATCAATAATTTGTCGAGTATCCAACCCATGCATTACCGCATAGGAATCAAGTTCATTGAAGTATGCAACACGCATAGCTAAGTATGTGTTTGCAAACAACTTAATAGCTTCAGCTTCAGTGCTGTCAGTGAATAGCATAGGTACATTCTGCTTAATCGCACCCTCTTGCAAAAGAGTTGCAAAGCGTTGTGCTCTCAAGGACTTTTCGCCCACAATAATACGACTGGGATGGAGGTTATCATACAGTGCCTTACCCTCTCTCAAGAATTCGGGTGAAAAAATAAGATTATCGGCATTAAGTCTTTCACGGGCTTTCACCGTGAAGCCAACAGGTACGGTTGATTTCACAATCATGAGGGCATTAGGGTTGATGGCTTGCACATCTCGAATTACAGTCTCAATTGAGCTGGTATCGAAGCAGTTTGTTTTGGGGTTATAGTCGGTCGGAGTGGCAATCAGCACAAAATCAGCCCCTTTATAGGCTTCGTGCTTATCTAGAGTGGCTCGGAAATTAAGTTTTTGAGTTTTTAAATACGTCTCAATTTCTTCATCTTCAATGGGAGACTCTTTGCGATTGAGGCTTTCAACTTTGTCCGCCATGATGTCAAGGACCACCACTTCATTATGCTGTGCAAGCAAAATGCCGTTTGACAGTCCTACGTAGCCGGCTCCTATAATTGCAATTTTAATACTCATTCGATGTTTACGCTCTTTACATACCCATATGTCTTTAAAAGTGCGCGCTTTTTAGCCTCTTGCAAATCAGCGGCCACCATTTCGTAACACATTTCTTGAGCAGTGATTTCAGGTATCCAACCAAGTTTGGCTTTGGCTTTGCTGGGGTCACCCAAAAGAGTTTCGACTTCAGCTGGGCGGAAGTAGCGAGGGTCTATACGGACGATGGCTTTATCATCCCAGTAAGCCACTTCGTTTATACCATTTCCCTCCCATCGCAGTTTCATGTTGAGTGCTTCAGCGGCCCACATGATGAATTGACGAACACTGTATTGCACTCCCGTGGCAATTACGAAGTCTTCAGGTTGGTCTTGCTGTAGCATCATCCACTGCATGCGCACATAGTCTTTGGCGTGGCCCCAATCTCGCCAGGAGTCGATGTGGCCCATGTACAAGCAATCTTCTAAGCCTTGGCTAATATTGGCCAGCCCTCGAGTAATTTTGCGGGTAACAAAGGTTTCGCCACGGCGAGGGCTTTCATGATTAAACAAGATTCCATTGCACGCGAAGATCCCATAGGCTTCGCGGTAGTTTACACAAATCCAATAGGCGTACATCTTAGCGGCCGCATAGGGGCTGCGAGGATAAAAAGGTGTTGATTCTTTTTGAGGAGTTTCTTGAACCAAACCATAAAGCTCTGAGGTGCTAGCTTGATAAAAACGAGTTTTCTTTTCTAGACCCAAGATGCGAATGGCCTCTAAAATTCTTAAAGTACCCATTGCATTCACATCTGCCGTGTATTCCGGGCTTTCAAAGCTTACTGCCACATGGCTTTGCGCACCGAGGTTGTAGATTTCGTCGGGCTGAATTTCTTGAATAATGCGCATAACATTGCTACTATCACTTAAATCACCATAGTGCAATTTAAAACGGGAATTGTCTACATGAGGATCTTGATAAATGTGGTCAATACGCTGGGTATTAAATGAGCTAGATCGGCGTTTAATGCCGTGAACAACATAACCTTTATCAAGTAAGAACTCAGCAAGATATGATCCATCTTGACCAGTAATACCTGTGATCAGGGCTACTTTGGGTGGTGCTAGCAATGTTTTTGTTGTCGTCATATCCAGTTCTTTAAAAAATCATCATAGGTCAATTCCAAACCGTCTTCTAATTTCATATGAGCCTGCCAACCTAATTGGTTTAAACGCGAACTATCCACCAACTTACGGGGCGTACCCTCAGGTTTGCTGGCGTCAAAAGTAATAGCGCCTTTGTAACCAACTACTCTGGCAATAATTTCTGCAACCTCGGCAATACTCACTTCACTACCATAACCTACGTTAATGTGGCTAAGCATGGGTTGAGTCTGATGGTCGTAAGTGCTTTTAAGCAAGTTCATAACATGCACGCTGGCCGCAGCCATATCGTTTACATAGAGAAATTCCCGCATTGCTGTGCCTGTACCCCAAATCGCCACAATTGGAGCTTTATTTAATTTAGCCTCATGAAAGCGCCGAATAAGCGCAGGGATTACGTGAGAATTTACCGGGTGGTAGTTGTCACCTGGCCCATAAAGATTAGTCGGCATCACGCTACGATAGTCTACTCCATGACTTTGACCATACTGGCGGTTGTAACTCTCACACAGCTTTATTCCTGCAATTTTGGCTATGGCATAAGGTTCATTGGTCGCCTCTAGAGTTCCAGTCAGCAAGGAATCTTCTCGCATTGGCTGAGGGGCGAGCTTGGGATAGATACAACTGGAGCCTAAAAACAATAGTTTTTTGACTCCGCTCCTAAAAGCAGCATTAATGACGTTTGCTTGCACCATCAGGTTATCGTAAATAAACTCAGCTGGATAGGTATTATTCGCGTAAATACCACCTACTTTTGCAGCAGCCAAGTAAACCTGATCAGGCTTTTCAGTTTGGAAAAAAACTTGCACATCCGCCTGATTGGTTAAATCTAGCTCAGCATGCGTACGAGTAACAAAATTATTATGTCCTGACGCTTGCAGTTTTCGTATGATGGCAGAGCCTACCATACCACGATGACCTGCAACATAGATTTTAGCTTGGTTACTCATAAATCTGCTCTGCCGTAGGCGTCTTCAAATCGCACAATATCGTCTTCACCTAAATAGCATCCAGACTGAACTTCAATAATCTCAAGAGGGATGCTTCCAAGATTTCTAAGTTGATGCACCTCACCTAAGGGTATGTAGGTAGATTGGTTTTCAGTCAGCGTGAATACCTTAACTCCATTGGTAATTTCAGCGGCGCCTTTAACCACTATCCAGTGCTCTGCCCGATGGTGGTGCATTTGTAAGCTAATTGCAGCGCCAGGCTTTACTTGAATGCGCTTAACCTTAAACCCATCAGCTTCATCAATATTGTCATACCAACCCCAAGGACGATGAACTTTACGATGGAGGGTATGCTCTTCGCGCTGACTATTTTTCAATTGGCTTACGATATTCTTTACATCTTGGCTACGTGATTTATCAGCAATCAGCACAGCATCAGGAGTTTCGATTACAACCAGATCTTGAATTCCAACGAGGCTAACAAGGCGGCTGGTTGCGAGCACTAAAGTATTACTACTGTCAGTAAGTAAAACGTCCCCAACATGTGCATTGCCTTGAGTGTCTTTAGCTAAATGATTCCAAACTGCATTCCACGTGCCAAGATCACTCCACTCACAGTCAAGCGGTACCATTTTGACCGGAAACTTGCTGCCTGGACATTGCTCCATAACAGCGTAATCAATCGACTCTGATGGAATGGCCAAAAACTCAGCTTTGCCTGGACGCACAAATTGAGCATCAGTTCTGCGCTTTAACCAGGCGGCCTTAGTGGATTCCAAAATATCCCGACGAAACTCTGCAAGTGCCTTGAGCCAGACAGAGGTTTTCAGTACAAACATGCCCGTATTCCAGAAATAACCTCCTTCAATCAAATAGGCTTGAGCAGTATCAGCATTCGGTTTTTCAACAAATCTCTGGACTGTGAGCGTACTTTTTGTTGAGTTAGTCAGATCACATTGAATATAGCCGTAACCTGTCTCTGGCGCATCGGGGATAACGCCCAAGATGACGATACTACCGTCATTTGCTTCGCGAATGGCTTGCTGCATGCGTGCTGTGAAAGCAGAAATATCCATCACCGATTGATCAGCGGGAATCACAACCAAAATGGGATCATTGCCATCATTGATTGCGGTCAATGCAGCAAGTGTAAGTGCTGGTGCTGTATTACGCCCTTCAGGCTCTAACAAAGCACCTCCTAAATCAACCCCGATCTCACGCAATTGTTCAAGAGCCAAAAATCGGTGGTCTTCACCTGTAACGATAAGAGGGGCATTCACTTGAATATCCTCATTATCTAAACCTACTAAACGTTGTGCAGCTTGCTGAAATAGGCTTTCACTCCCTGTTAAACACAAGAACTGTTTTGGAAAGCCTGTTCTTGATAATGGCCAAAGCCTTGCACCAGATCCTCCGCATAGGATGACAGGCTGAACTTGGTAATTTTTTTTAGTTTGATTGGTATAGAGCACAGTTTTTAATTAATACGTTCAGAGCTTTTGATGTAGCTCAAGCGCTACGATTGATTATCTCAAAATTCAGTATTGGCTTAGTTATTAGTTATTTTTTAACTTGGAGCCCTACCTCTGCATTAAAGAAATTGATTTAAATTTTATTAATCTATTTCAATACCTTCATTCAATTTAACTAAAATATTACCAAAAATTATAATTATTTTAGCTTTTTATATAAACTTTAATTGTAAATCATAGGTTTTAGCCTATTAAGCGACTCACCCATCTTGATCAGGTATGTGCTGTTGATAACAGAGACGTCCAAATTCTTGAGTTGAGCCAGTTGAACCTATAACTTCTGCTTCGACCGCAACACTTCAACTAATAACATAGTCAACAAACCATCAGGCAAGGTTTGAAGTTTTTCAAAGAACCCTCTGAATCCTTTTAATGACCCCTGAGTGATCGGAATCATTTCTCCAGACTTAAATAGTTCATTCAAAGGTTCCCCTCTCCTTTAGTGCAACTTTGCTTTAAATGGTCAATAATTGTTTCAAGTATCTCTCCTTGTTCTGTTGAAATACTCAATCTCGGAAGCTGAGAGACACCGCTGGTTAATCTTATTGAAATCCAATTACTGGTGACATCAGATAAATGGATAAACAAGTATCTTGGAAACAAGATTTCAGTGGTCAGCTATATTTTTCCTGTTATTTTTTGAACCTACCAGGTTGACAAGAAGATTTCAAAATTTTGAGCTTGGAGATTTTCTAGAGCTCCGAACTCTTCTTTGGTCTTCATATAAATCACATACCATTTCATAGACGGGAAATTCTGGGTGCTTTAATTCTTAGCTACTAATCATATTTAATCTTAAATTTAATTAGATGCTTTTTAAGAGTTATAACCTCGTTTACCCATCGTCAATAAAAGCCCTAAAAATAAACCTGCAAATAAGCCTGCCACCAATGCAATTGAACGCTTGGGTGAAGTCTTATTACCTGATGAATAAACTGGTGAGACCAATTTGGTTTGACGTGAGTTGGCAGACATAATGAGTTCAGTCAATCGAATTGTTTCATCTGTCAGAAACTTTATTTCATCGCGAGTTAAGAAATAAGCAGCTGACATAGATGAGCCTGATTTATCGGCTTTAAGAATAAAATCTTGAGCATCTTGAAGTCTTTGAGAGTATTTAGCTAACTTTTTTTGAGCTTCTTCAATGATGGGGGTTGCAATTATTTCTTGTGATTTCTTGATAGTTTTCACAATAGATTCTGCACACTGAACCGCTTGAATTTGACTTAATCCAAGCACCTTCAACTCAACCATCTGCGTTCCTTTAGCAAGATTTAACTTAACCATCTTGGCCAAACTCTCCAAAGGAGCTTGCTTACTCTCGTAACCGCACGCTTTCACTGATTCTTGAGAATAGCTGCTTGGCAACTTCATACGAGCAATCAATAAAAGGGGATCTTCAACATTAACTCCGAGAGGATTAGTGTTATTGTTGGCACTGATCTGAGCCATCTGTATTTGAGCAATAGCCTCATACTCATTAGGCGTTACAAATATGTAGCCTATGGCACTAATCATGCCCATAATACCTGTAACTAGGATTGTCTTCCATGACTCAACTATGAAATCAACAATATCTTTTAGTGAGATTTCATTTGCAATGTTAGAGTTAAGATCCTGATGTGACATGATTTTTATCCGTTTCCTAATTTATGATAATTGTAACTTGATGCGATACCAAATCAGCCTCAAAGATTCAGTCCAGATGAAACGAGTCCCCTCCATCCCAGTAGTACTGAGATAAAAATATAGTGGATGAAACTAATGTCTCAAAAAAAAAGGCCATGAGGTCTAACGTAACCTTGAGACCATAATTTTCAAATACAACTTGAATTGTAGGTATGCGCCAAAAAAGGGGTATTCAAGTAGATTTGAGCAATACCCTCTTGCTTAAGCATTCTAGCTAAAAATACTGCATTTTTCTCGGTAGTTATTGATTGTTTTTCTGCCCAGCGAGCCTGAATCCGAAACTCATTGTTTAAGATTTTCTGAGTTAACTCTGCCTCAGTTAGCTAATTACTTGAGGTGGCATCAGGGGCACGACCAGCTAACATGATCGGTAAATGAGTCGTTTTAGCCAAAGTCACGCCATAGCGGACTCTTTCGATGTCGCCAACCTAAACATCCTGGTTTTGATATTGAGGATATTCAATAGCACCACTTCTGCGCCCACCACCCAAGACAACAATCGCTTGTTCTGCTCCTAGCTCTGAAGAGCTAGTTCCGCCACATTGTTTAGCGCTTTGATTGCCATTGTATTTGTTTTCTAAAACTTTAAGATCTAGTGGTGCTGACCTAGTGATGATGCCGCCCAAGGCATTTGTTAGCTGCACAGCTAGTAGTTAGTGCTAGTTAGCCAAATCATCAAAACACTAAAACAATGAGAGTTTTTGTAAAAGCTCCCGCTTTTTCAATAAAAAAGCGGGAGCAGTATCAGCCACAACCAAATACCCGGCGGCATGAGCAGTTGCGCCAACAAATTGCGAACTGCCCATTCATGATTCTATGAATCCAACTTTAATCTTTTGTTCGCGTTATTTCACCGCTTTCATTTTTATATTTTTAGTTATTAGTTTCATTCGTGTAGGCCACTTCCTACGCCAAAATCAGAATTAGCTGATTTGCAAGATAAAAAGAACTTGTTACGCTTTATTTTCTGTTTAATTTGAAAAAAGAGGTGTATCAATGGGCATTCGCATGAAGTATTTTCCACATGAATCAGGAACTAATAGTGAACAAGCAGCAGCCATGAATGCCGCTCTTGTGACTGAGTTAGAAATGGATGCAAAGCCAGCATCTATGATCACTACCAAGAATCGTACCTGCGAATTTTTTATTCAAAAGGCAAAACTTAAGAACCTGAACCCCATCACGTGCATGGGCAGTCTTGGCCTTAATTCTACGAAGTCAATTCAGTTCTTTAATGGAGACCATAAACATGTTGAGTTCTTACGTCTACTTCACGCAATCACCATGATTGGTTATGACGTCAAGATTTCTTTAACACCTTCTGACTTTCCATTTGGCATCATCAAAGTTGATCCTTGCTGATCCAATGAAAATGGCCAAGAATTAAATTCTTGGCCATCTCTATTTATGATTTTTCTTTTGTATTGCTTATTTTCTTATTTTTTATTCTTATTTTATTTTTACTTGCTATCTCTTTGTTTTAATTTCTTTTTTCATCTTTTATCTTAATTCCCCGCCACAATCGACATCACGGCCATACGCACTGCAATACCGAAGGTCACCTGCTTGAGGATCACTGACTGAGGACCGTCGGCCACATCACTGGCAATCTCTACTTCACGGTTCATCGGTCCTGGGTGCATCACGATGG